>ERZ1673702.185-NODE-185-length-102950-cov-67.644657_pt1 | contig 102950 bp, 92 predicted proteins | sample MGYA00580232_ERZ1673702 | MGnify/ENA primary metagenome ERZ1673702 (study PRJEB41218, sample SAMN15661792) | gut metagenome | host: Homo sapiens | place: Canada: London | collected 2015-08-20/2019-03-30 | study: EMG produced TPA metagenomics assembly of... | reverse complement strand
TTCCCTTACGGGATAGCACCCACCTAAATTACCTCTCACAAAACGTGACATTTAGTCACCTTTTGTTCGGCAGAGTCTCATCAGGGAGGAAAACAATTTCCTTGATAAGGTCTACTCACCATTCACTTATTCATCCCGATACGGACTTTTCACGTTTCACTTCTCTCTTTTCACTAAAATGTAACCTTTCGCCCCTTTATCAACGATTGAGAAAAAACTGAAGCGAAAATCAAAATCATCCCAACATAAAAAGATAATGTAAAATCTTTTGCCTCTCCTAAAAAAATTACCGCTAATAAAATTCCGTAAACAGGTTCTAAATTTCCAGCTAAACTAACCGTAAATGCAGACAATTTCTTCAAAGCGTCAATATATAACAAATATAATAATACAGTACAGAAAAATGCCAACAAAATTATCCACAACCAATCAATTCCAATAGGTAAAATCTGCGTTGTATGAGAAATTGGAATATAAATCGGCAAAAATAACGTCATAAACAACGCACCACCCAACAATTCATAAAATAACATTGACCGTGAAGATTTGCCAACCAGAATTGTCTTGTTATATAAAGTATAAAGAGCAAATAATGCCGCCGAAATTACACCAAGAAAAATGCCAAATCTATAACTTGTATCAAAATTAAATATCAACCAAATTCCTAATACCGCAACCAAACTATACATCAATTCTACAAACGAAAATTTTGCTTTTAAAATTATAGGTTCAAAAAGAACTGTAAAAAAACCAACCAAAGAATAACAAACTACACCTATTGCTAGGGTTGCATACTTCATACTGCCGAAAAAGAATATCAAATGGATTGTTAATAATGCCCCCAAACCAATGATTTTTAAAGCATCTTTTATTTTTTCTACAGGCTTTTTCTTCATGAAAACAAGCATAATTGCAAAAAAACAAAATGCAAAAAGTATTCGATAAAAAACAATCATAACTTCATTTAACGAAATCAGTTTTGCCAACAATCCGGTAAAACCAGCTAACAAAACGGATATGTGTAATTTTAAATAATCTAATTTACTCTCTTGCATAACTCAATTTTGCGCCATTTTTTTTAACATGTCAAATTATTTAAAATTAAACACTTGCTAATTCTTTATACAATTTCAAATATTCAGTTGAACTTTTCTTCCATGAAAAATCAGCTTCCATAGCAGATTTACGCATCGCATTAAATGTGTACTTGTCCTGATAAACACCTAATGCACAACGAATAGCTTCCATCATATTCACACCTGAATAACCCCAGAACTTAAATCCATTTGAATTATCCAGCGGATATCCAGTTACAGTATCCTCTAATCCACCGGTTGCTCTAACTACAGGTAAAGATCCATAACGCATTGCAATCAATTGGCTCAATCCACAAGGTTCAAATTTTGATGGCATCAAATAAAAATCACTTCCTGCATATATTTGGTTAGCCAAATCTGCTCTATAACCAATATAAGCACGTATATTTGACGAATTGTTAGAAAGCCAAATTAACAAATTTTCATAATCTTTTTCACCACTGCCCAAGAAAACAAAATCTGCATTAATATTTTTCAACTCATCCTGACATTGTCTGATTAAATCAATGCCTTTTTGTCCAACAAGTCTTGATACCATTGCAAACATAGGTTTATCAGGATTGTATTCCAAACCTAATTCTTCACAAACTTTTTTCTTGTTTTCTTCCTTGTTTTTCAAAGACTTAACATCGTATGTTTTCACAATAGTTTTATCTTTTTTAGGATTGAAAACATCATAATCAATTCCGTTAAGAATACCAACAAGTTTATTTTGGTTCATACGCAAAGTATAATCCATACCCTCACCATATTCACCGGTCAAAATCTCTCTTGAATAAGTTGGAGAAACCGCAATAACCTTATCAGAATAATTGATTGCACCTTTCATCCAATTTACTCTACCAAAGTGTTCAACACCGTGTTCGTTATACACAATATCTTTTCTCATATTGGCAAAATCAAGCACATCTTCAAACCAAATACCTTGATAAGCAAGATTATGAATTTCAAAAACGCACTTTGTATCTTTCCAAAATTCATCAAATCTGTAGTTGCTATGCAAATAAACAGGGATCATAGCCGTATGCCAATCATTAGCATGAATTACATCAGCCTTAAAATTCAGTAATTTTGCATATTCCATTGTAGCCAAAGAAAATGCGATATATCTTTCATGTTCATATTTTGTGTCTAACCATTTTGGATAAACTTCTTTAAAACAAGAGAAATACCAATCATTATGCACAAAAAATACATTAATTTTAGTACCTGGCAACTGACACATAAATAATCTAAATTTATGCCCCATACCGCCAAAAGTTAGCCACATTTCAGAATTTTCAAGTTCTTTTATTCCCCATTTATTAGTATCAATAAGACCGTGCAATGGAGTAAAAATAGCGATTTCTGCATCTTTCTCAAGATGTTTAGGCAAACTTCCGACTACATCTGCTAATCCACCAGCTTTTGAAAAAGGTGCTACTTCCGCTGCTGCAAATAAAATTTTCATTCTGCCTCTCCTTCTATATCACTCTGATTTGCCTCGCTATTAATCTCTTCAATATCTTCTGCTGAAACTTCGCCGTCTTCTACTGCAATATAGTGACTTTCATCTGTATCAAATTCAAAATTTATACCATATTTTTCAGCAATATATCTTGCATGCCCAATACAAATTTCAGCTTTATCATTTTGTTTTTTAAACATCATTATTTTGAACATGTTATACTTGAACAACATCAAAAGATATGGGCTAGTTGTGTTATTTTTTTCTAATTGAATAAGAGAATTATTAACAATACCAAAAGCAACATCATATTTGTTTTGTTTCAAGTGCAATTCACTCATAACATACCATGTAACATACAGTAACGTTGTCATACCATTTTTGTTTGTTTCTTTAATAATTTTATAAATAATAGAATCGGCCTTTTGGAAAGAATTTAATTCCATATAAGAATACCCAATCATCAAGTCACAGAACAATTCTAACTGATGTAAACGATTATTTTTTGCAAATACTTTCGCTCTATAAATATTCTCTGCGAATTGAGTGTAATCTCCATTTAACAAAACAAATGCACTGATTATATTATAAATAACGCTTCCAAACCTATCATTATCAGAAATTTCAGGATTAAATTCGGTTATTTCAACACCATGAATAAGTTTTTCTAAAGCAATAAACAAATCATAAGATTGCGGAACACAATCCAAATCTGCTCTCAAAATTTTCAAAAATTCTTCTACATTTCCGCCCAACAATAAAACATTGGCTAATGCTACATATCCGGCAGAATCAACAATTAAAGATTGAAAATCGTCATCTGACATATAATCTGGTTTTAAAGTCGGCATTGTTTGATTATTTACAATATTCAAAACTTTATAACCAATATCCAAACAATCCATTAAAGCACCAATATTGAACAAAATTTGAATATGAATAACAGACATCAAGAAAAAGTAACTATTAAAATTTTCATCTGCAGGATTTAATGATGATGGAGGTAATAATGACAACACCTTATGAGTTAATTCCAATGCATGATTGTAATTTCCAGCCATCAACGCACCATTAATCATCTTATTGCAAAGAAGAATAATTTTATCAACATCAGAAGTTTTCTCTAAATTCTTCAAAGTCATTTCTGCAATATCCGCAGTTTTGTCAGGAACATATTCATACAAATTATTTGATATTTTTTCATACAAACTTTTTTTGTATTCTGCAATTTCTTCCATCTTTTCAGGATCATCATTTTTATCAAGAAGTTCCAAAATTTTGTTAGTACAGTTCAAATAAGCACTAAAGTCACCTAAAGACAAATCAATTTCAGCCAATTGTTCCCATTGATGACGTTCATTTTCTGTATCTTGCAAAAGTCCATATAAATAAGCTTTTACAGGACTTGGCATATCGTCATTAAACACTTTGTCAAACAAATCTTTTGCAACTTCTTCCAAATAAATTTTACTTATAGTTGTCAAAAGATTATCCCTCAACAAATTGTAATTAGGGAAATAAATACAATTGTTATACTGATATAAAAATCCCATTCCAGAAAGTTTTTCAATAATTTCATTCAAATTTTCATATCCCAAACTTTCGACAGTTCCCATATCAATTCTTGTCCCTAAAAGGACAATTGAAGTAAGAAATTTCATCGCAGCTTCATCATCTTGCAACAAATTCAACCTACGAGCAACCAATTTATCCAAACTTGACGGAATAATAATTGTTTTAGGATTAATCATCTCAATACTATCATCGTCAGCAGCATAAACTCCAGACTCTATCAAATACTGAATTGCTATATCAATAAACAAACTACTTCCGCAAGCATATTTCGCAACTCTTTGGAAATAGAAATTGTTCAAAATATTTCTATAATAAATTTTATTTTCCTCAATCAATTTTTCAAAAGATGTCGGTTTTAAAGTTATTTCTGTATAATAAGGTTTGCTCAACAAGAAATGACAGTCTTTATGCAAAGAAAAATCTTTGTTGTAAGAAATCAAGAAACTTATATCTAATTGTTCAAAAGCCTCAAACAAATATTTCAAAACATCGTAAGAACTTGAATCAATTTTTTCAAAATCTTCAATAAATATCAATGTTTTCGGAATAATTTGCAATAGAGTTAAGAAAATATCAAAATAAACAAATCGTGTGTCTTCTGTATTTTGTCCATCTCTTTCTTTCAATGTAATCAAATCTCTAATTAATCCGTCAGGATCAACTGATGCAAACATTGAAAAATCATTTTCAAAAAACAGTTTTTGTGAAACGGTATATTCAAAAATCGCAGAAACCAAATCTCTAAAAAATGAATATGGAGAATATTTCATTTCGTCGTAACAAGTCAATGAAATAATATTGTTAAATTTTCCTGTTTCTCCTGCCGCATTCAAAACTTTCAATGTATATGGTTTATACATTTCTGCGGTTTTAATAGCAACAATTCCTTTTGGAATAGATTGGAATTTGTTCATTATATAGAACAGAACATCAATATTTTCAGTCCTAATAAATTCACAATTTATTTCATCAAAATTAATCGTTTCAATATCGTAAATCGCATCAGGATCACCCGGTGAATCCAAATTATTTAGAGCTTCACCGTCCATTTTATCTTGTTCAATCAACATATTTTGAACAAAATTTGGAACTTCAATTTCTTGATCTTCATCTTCTTCAGGATATTCAACTTTTACAAATTCTCTCAAATCAACTTCGTAAAACATTAACATTTCACCATTAACAACAACTGAATTTAACGGTGACAATTTATAATCTCCACTGATTGCATCTGCGACATTATCTTCTGTCAAAACCTGAAAAGTATTGAGGATTTTATCCGTTTTTTTACTTGCATTTTGGTTTAAAAGACTAATATTATAACCAGAATCAAGATTGTTCGGATCATCTTCAATATTTCGTTTCAAGATAAACATATTGCAACGAACAGTCGCATTTTTTTTACGAGTTAATTTACAGTTCATTGCAGTAATTAGATTTAGTAACTCTATCGCCGTTTTTACGGCAGTAGCAGCCGAACTGTTAAAAGTATAATCCTTATCACAACGAATTACATATGTTTTACCAATTAATTGACGACGAAGTCCAATCGATTTTGTGTAGTCAAGAATAATTTTGTCAAGGTTAATTTTGAATTTATTCAAAAGTTTTGCAGAACCTAAACAATTTTTCATCTCATCCATATTAGGAAAATCAATTGTCAAAATAGCAAAATCATCGGCATTTGATTCATTCATAATTACGCTTTTTTCAGTATCAAATCCGCATTTTTTACATTTTTTTACAGCTGTTTGGTTTACCTTTCCACAATTATGGCATTTTGTTATAATAGTATATCCACATTTTCTGCAAGTGTTTGTCGTATTTATAGTCTTACAGATAGGACATGCTAGTTTCAACACCTTCTTGCAGTTCGGGCAAACCATTGCCTTATCATCAATTTCTAATCCGCACTTTGGACATTCCATAGAAAAATTATACCATTCTACAATCAATCAGACAAAAATGTTAAGTTTATCTTGTTTAACTTAATTATATCTAATTCCTGCATCCTTCATTCTTTTAATACATTCTTTAATAGTTTCAACATCTTTAGTCAAAGCAACACGGAAATAACCTTCCCCATATTTACCGTAACCATTTCCCGGCGGAACAACGACGTGAGCTTTTTCAAGCATTGCAGTAACAAATTCTTCTGAAGTCATTCCATGTGGAACAGGTAACCACAAATAGAAAGTTGCTTTAGACGGTTTTATATCCCAACCTAATTCTCTAAAACCTTCTTCTGCGGCATCTCTACGCTCTTGATACATTTTATTTAAATCATTAATATATTTTTCATCTACTGTAAACGCAGCTGTTGCTGCCTCTTGAATAGCTTTAAATGTACCAGAGTCAATATTATTTTTAATTGTTCCTAAAGCTTTTACTGCATCTGCGTTACCACATACAAAACCAACTCTCCATCCGGTCATATTGTATGATTTTGAATGAGAATAAAATTCAATTGCAACATCTTTCGCTCCTTCAACTTGAAGCACTGATGGAGCTTTATAACCATCAAACGTCATTTCTGAATAAGCCATATCTGAACACAACAAAATGTCATACTCTTTACAAAAATCAACTGCTTTTTTCCAAAAATCTAAATCAGCAGTAGCACTAGTCGGATTGTTCGGATAATTCAAAAACATCAATTTTGCCTTTTTGGCAACATCAGCAGGTATTTTATCAAAATCTGGAAGATATCCGTTTTCTTCTAATAAAGGCATTTCATATGGAGTTCCTCCTGCAAAGATTGTAGCATTGTGATAAACCGGATAACCTGGATCAGGAACTAACGTATAGTCGCCTTTATCGACATACGCAAAGAACACATGCGCAATAGCCTCTTTTGAACCGATATTTGCAAGCATTTCAGTATCAGGATTTAATTCTACGCCAAAACGTTTTTTCATCCATTCGCAAGCACCTTTCCTAAATCCTTCTGTCCCATTATAAGGTGGATAATCATGGTTTTTAGGATTGTCAATTGCTTTGTGCATAGCATCAACAACAGGTTGTAGTGTCGGTTTGTCAGGATCTCCTATCCCCAAACTTATGATATCAATACCTTTTGCCTTTGCTTCTGCAATTTTTCTATCTATTTCAGCAAACAAATATGGAGGAATCTGTTCCAAACGTTCTGATACTTTCATTACTTCTCCTTCTTAATAAATTGTTCTATACGTTAATTTTATGGTAACATAAATATAGAGGAAATTCAATGAACAGAAACTTATACACTATTTTGAGTATAAAGTTACTTGTGAGGGATATAAATGAGTATTATAGCGGATGACAATGATTTTGATAGTAAACCGATTGCTGAAAAGAAAAAATCTTCGGTAATCAAATCAGAAGTTCTTGATAATGACAAAAATTTTGAAAACTGTATTAGACCAAAAACTTTCGATACATATATTGGTCAATCAGCTTTAAAAGAAACATTAAAAATATCAATTGCTGCCGCAAAAAAAAGAGAACTTCCTCTCGATCACCTACTTTTTTATGGTCCACCTGGATTGGGGAAAACAACTCTTGCAGGAGTAATTGCAGAACAAATGGGAGTTGATATAAAAATAACTTCTGCTCCGGCTCTTGAAAGACCTAGAGATATTATCGGAATTTTGATGTCATTAAAGGGAGGAGAAATCCTGTTTATTGATGAAATCCACAGACTTAACAAAGTAGCAGAAGAAATTCTTTATCCCGCAATGGAAGATTTCTTTTTGGATATGACGACCGGAAAAAGTCAAACAGTCAAAACCCTACGAGTTCCACTACCTAAATTCACTCTAATTGGCGCAACAACTAAAGCCGGCGAACTTTCAGGTCCATTAAGAGATAGGTTTGGAATTATTCACAGACTTGAATTTTATACAGAAGACGAGCTTTCTGAAGTTATAAAAAGAACCGCAGGAATTTTAAACATTGAAATCACAGAAGAAGGCGCACACGCTATCGCCAAGCGGTCAAGAGGAACTCCTCGTATTGCAAACAGACTGGTTAAAAGAGTTTCAGATTACGCTCTTGTGAAACACGACGGAAAAATCACAGAAGATGTTGCAAATAAATCTTTAGATATTCTAAAAATCGACAACTACGGACTTGATAATACCGACAGAAGTTTATTAAAATTGATTATTGAAAAATACGACGGAGGACCAGTCGGAATTGAAACTATCGCCGCAGCTATTGGTGAAGACGTTAGAACAATAGAAGATGTTTGCGAACCATTTTTACTACAAGCAGGTTTAATTCAGCGCACACCACGAGGCAGAAAAGTTTCACCTGCAACTTACAGACATCTGGGATATAAAAACAGAAATATTAACGAACAAAAAAGTTTGTTCTAAAGGACAATTATGAAAAAAATATTAGCAATTTTTATTTTATTCTTTGGTTTAATTTTACCGGCACAAGCAGATGACAACTCCAAAACAGTTCTTCCTTCTGAAACAGGAATTGTAGAAAATATAAAATATGAAGATGCTCAAGGACTAAATCAAGGTGAAGAAACGACCAAACAAGTTGTTACAGTAAGAGTGTTAACAGGTAAATTTAAAAACACAGAACGCCTTATAGACAATATGTTAACTGGAAACCCTGCCTACGACATAAATTTATCCAAAGGCGACAAAGTTGTTCTCCACTTAGAACCCTTAAATGACACTGTTTCAACCCCTGATGATGTCGATATATTTATTGCAGATATTCAAAGAGATAATTCTATTTATATTTTTACAGCTATATTTTTTGCGTTATTACTCTTTATCGGAAAGAAAAAAGGAGCAACAAGCATTGTTTCAATAATTTCAACAATGTGTCTAATATTTTTTATGCTAATGCCAATGATATTGCACGGTTTTTGCCCGATAGCATCTGCGGTTTTAGTCGGGATTTTATCTACAGTAATAACAATCTATCTTGTTGGGGGATTTAATTCAAAAAGCTCGGCTGCAATCATCGGAACGTCAATAAGTTTGGTATTTGCCGGCGGTTTTTCAATGTTGGCAATATATTTCGCACATCTAACTGGCTTTGCAGGCGAAGAAAATATGTTTTTATACACCGCAAGGCCTGATTTAAGTTTTACAGGAATTTTGGCGGCTTCAATGATTATAGCAGCATTGGGAGCATTGATGGATACTGCAGTATCTATTGCAAGTACGGTTAATGAAATTTTCGAAACAGATAAAAATTTGACAGTAAAACAACTTTTCAAATCCGGTATGAATGTCGGTAGAGATATAATCGGAACAATGTCAAACACTTTGATTTTAGTATATTTGGGAAGTTCTTTACCATTAGTTTTATTATCAAACAACATTGATATGAACAAATTTTTCAATCTAAACCAAGTTGCAACTGAAATTTTGTCAGCATTAATAGGAAGTATTGCAATTCTTTTCTGCGTACCAATTACGGCAATAGTTGCAGCTTATTTGATTAAGAAAAGCAATGAAAACAAGGTTGATTTTTCAAATTTAGAAAAAAATTAAGTTAAAATAGCTCTATATACCACAGTTGTTTAAGTAGATTGGGCTTTCTAGTCCAACAAAAAAATAGAGTCAGAAAGATTTTCCAACTCTATTTTTAATCATTTATTTATCAACTTACTTGCAAGAACAACATCCGCAAGAGCAAGCTTGAGATTTCAAAGCATCGGCTTTATCTGTATGTTCCCAAGGAACATCAATATCTGTTCTGCCCATATGACCGTAAGCTGCTAATAATTGATAGAATTTGCCACCGTTTTTAGCAGGCAAGTTTCTCAAATCGAAGTTTTTGATAATTGCAGCCGGTCTAAGGTCAAAGTTTTTAGAAACAAGTTCAGAAATTTCGTCATCAGAAATTTTACCTGTTCCAAAAGTATCAACCATAATTGAAATAGGCTCTGCAACACCAATAGCGTATGCCAATTCAATTTCACATTTTTCTGCTAAGCCTGCTGCAACAACGTTTTTAGCGACATAACGTGATGCGTAAGCTGCGGATCTGTCAACTTTTGTTGGATCTTTTCCTGAGAAAGCTCCACCACCGTGACGAGAATAACCGCCGTAAGTATCAACAATAATCTTACGACCTGTCAAACCAGCATCACCTTGAGGTCCACCAACTACAAAACGACCTGATGGATTAACAAGAATTTTTGTTTCGTCATCAAGTTTAATCGCTTCGTTTTCAAATACATAATCAATTACGTATTTTTTGATGTCTTCTCTAATTTTAGCTTGAATTTGAGCATTATCAGAAATACCATCAATTACATCATCATGTTGAGTTGAAATTAATACTGTATGTATTCTTGAAGGTTTTCCGTCAACATATTCAACAGTAACTTGAGATTTTCCATCCGGTCTAAGGTATGATAAAATCCCTTGTTTTCTAACTTGAGCCAATCTATATGAAAGCTTGTGAGCCAAGCTGATAGGTAAAGGCATAAGTTCTGGTGTTTCATTACAAGCGTACCCAAACATAATACCTTGATCACCTGCTCCAATATCTTCTGTTTCAGAAACAGATGTATCGGCATTGTCAGAACGAGATTCAAGAGCTTTGTTTACGCCGCCGGCAATATCGCAAGATTGTTCATCAATACTAGTCAAAACAGCGCAAGTATTAAAATCAAACCCGCCGCCTTCACTTTCTGTATAACCGATATTTTTAATAGTGTTTCTTACAACTGAAGGAATGTCAACATAACAATCAGATGTAATTTCACCGCAAACAAGTGCCATGCCTGTAGTAACAGTAGTTTCAGCAGCAACACGAGATTGTGGATACTTTGTTAAAAACTCGTCTAAAATTGCGTCAGAAATCTGATCGCAAACTTTGTCGGGGTGTCCTTCCGTAACTGATTCGGATGTAAATAAAAAGTTTTTTGGTGCCATTTCAAATTCTCCTTAATTTGTTTTTGGTTGTCATCTTGAGCGTTAGCGAAAGATCTCACCACTTGCGAGATTCTTCGGGGTTTGCCACCCCCTCAGAATGACGAACACTTAGCCGGTAAGGTTTTTAATTCCGACCCGGCAATGTACTAATAAAAAGTGTACATCAGACAACTTTTAAAATCAAATTATTAACTAAGGTGTATTAATATATATTACATTTCGTAAGAAATACTAACAGTCAAATCTTTTTCAGAAACTTCTACAATCGCCCAGCGAATAACATTAGCAAAGTTTTTCGCTAATTCTCGTTCAACATAATTGTTATCAAAATTATCAATTTTTTCAATTTTTATAATATCAGATTTAATCATATCAAAATTGTACTACAAACCAAAACGATTTTATGCTACTTTAAAAATATGAAAGAAAGATTAGACAAATACCTTACTGATTTAGGTTATTTTGAAACAAAAAGCAAAGCTGCTGCTGCGATTTTAGCCGGTCACGTAAAAATTAATGACGAATACATCACAAAAGCCGGCTTTCAAATTAATCCGGCTAAAGAATACGAAATCGTTGTAAAATCAATGCCTTTTGTATCTCGTGGCGGTTTCAAATTAAAAAAAGCTTTAGATACCTTCCCTGTTAAAATAGAAGGAAGAATTTGTCTTGATGCCGGAGCATCAACAGGAGGTTTTACAGACTGTTTATTGCAGAACGGAGCGAAATTTGTCTATGCGGCAGATGTCGGTTATGGGCAATTGGATTGGAAAATCCGTTCTGATGAAAGAGTTAAAACAATTGAAAGAACAAACCTAAAAAACTGCGCATTTGAAGAAATATATTCAGAAAACGAGCCTATAGCAGATTTGCTAGTAAGTGATTTATCATTCATCTCTCTAACAAAAGTTTTGCCTAATTTAAAAAATTTGTTATCGCCTGATTTTCATGAAATGATTTTATTAATAAAACCCCAATTTGAAGCAGGGAAAGAAAAAGTTGAAAAAGGCGGAGTTGTCAGAGATAAAAAGGTTCATCAAGAGGTTATAGAAAACGTCATCAATTGTGCAAAAGAATTAAATTACTCAATTAACGACCTAACTTTTTCATCAATAAAAGGACCATCCGGCAACATAGAATACCTTATCTGGCTATCTTCACATAATGAAAATAAAGCAACTCTTGATATAAAAAATATCGTTGAAACAGCTTTTGAAATATTGAATAAATAAAGTAAAAATTTTTCACCACCATTTTTACTATTTAACCTTTTTCTTTTCAAGTAGTTACCTCAATTCTTCCCTATATGTCATAGGGAGATGCCTGAATGGCAGATGGGTGAAAGCTTATAACATTTCCCTACGAAATAGCACACACCTAAATTACCTCCCACAAGGGAGGGAAATTTCCACTACTTCCTAATGCTGCACCAAATTATAAACAGGAGTTGCCCCATTCAAATCAATATATCTAAAAACATTCAATACAATTCCGGGAGCAAAGAAATAATTGTTATTTGTCGGAGTTATTCTCAACATTGATTTATTTGCATCAACCTTTACGACACTAGCCAAATACTGTTTATTTACCGCCGTAAACAAAATATAGCCCGTTTTAGATTGCATTTCATCAATAGTAAATCTATTCGCATTAATACTCGCAAGTGCCATATAGAACAATTTTTCAGGTGTTAAAATATAATTTCTTGTACAAATATTATAATCAATACTTTGTGGAGTAACCAAAGTACTCAAAGGCATTCCATCCTCCGCAAATACTGCAATACTTCCCATCACTAACATTAATACAGTTATAAAAAATAGTTTTATTGTTCTTTCCATGATTCACCTACATTTACATCAACAACTAAAGGAACAGATAGCGGTTGGTTTAATTCCATCGCCACTTTTACCAATTTTGTAACTTCATCTAATTCCGATTTCAAAACTTCAACCACTAATTCATCATGAACCTGAATTATCATTTTTGATTTAAGATTGTTTTCTTTCAATTTCTTTGAAAACTCAATCATCGCAATTTTCATCAAATCAGCTGCAGTACCTTGCATTGGTTGATTAATTGCAGCTCGTTTACCAAATTCTCTAATCATTGCATTTGAACTTGCAAGTTCAGTTTCCAAATATCTTTTTCGACCAAATATTGTCTCTACATATCCTTTTTTCTCTGCTTCAAGAATAGTTCCTTCCATATAAGCCTTAACTCTAGGATACGTCGCAAAGTATTTACTAATAAACTCTTCAGCCTCTTTGTTAGAAATTCCAAGAGCCTTTGCTAAACCATATTTACTTTGACCATAAATTATACCAAAATTTACCGCCTTAGCTTTATAGCGCATTTCTTTCGTAACTTCTTCAACCGGTACTTCAAAAACCTTTGACGCAGTTAATGTATGAACATCAATTCCGCTATTAAAAGCTTCTGACAAATGTTTATCCTCTGTTATATGCGCCAATAACCTTAATTCTATTTGAGAATAATCCGCAGACAATATCAAATAATTTTCTTTATCTTTAGGAGCAAAAGCATTCCTTATCTTGTTTCCTTCTGCAGTTCTTACCGGAATATTCTGTAAATTCGGATTTGACGACGACAATCTACCAGTAGCCGTGACTGTTTGATTATAGGTTGTATGTATTCTATTATCTTTTCTTTCAATCAAAGCAGGTAAAGCCTCTGTATAAGTCGATTTTAGTTTAGAATATTTTCTGTAATCCAAAATCAATTTGGCAATTTCGTAATCCTCTGCCAATTCTTCCAAAACCGCAGCACTTGTAGAATAGGTTGCTTTTCCTCGTTTTTTACGAGATTTAATCCCCATTTTATCAAACAGAGTTTCCCCAACCTGACGGGGAGAATTTATATTAAATGGCACTCCAGCCAACTCATAAACTTTACCCTCAATTTTGGCTAATTCAGCATTCATAAAAGCCGTCAAATCATTCAAATACTTTTCATCTATAGAAACTCCGTCATACTCCATATCAGCCAATACAAAGGTCAATGGAACTTCTATATCATAAACAAACTTCAACTCATTTTCATCAAGATTTTTAGACCAAAATTTAGTTAATTCAATAATTATAGCAACTTCTTCTGATGCAAAATTCAAAACAACATCCAAATTCGCATCTTCAAACTTTAACTGTTTTTTCTTCTCTCTTTCAAATGGTGCGAACGGAGTAATTGCATGATCCAAATTTTCTAAAGCCTGAATATCAAGTTCATGATTTCTGTTAGTATCTTTGACATAGCTTGCAAGCATTGTATCAAAAATTATTCCTTTTGTTTCAATTCCTAAACATCTCAAAACATTATACTCAGATTTCGCATCATGAGTTGTCTTTTTGATTCTTTCATCTTCAAATACCGGTTTAAAGGTATTTATAACATCTTCTTCCCTCAACTGATTTTTGATAGAAGAATGTCTTAACGGAATATAAAAAGTTTTTGTTTCTGAATTGTCGTCACTGTTAATTAATACTCTATCATCAGCACTCAAAGCTTTTTTATAAGCAATAGAGATACCTGTTAAAGATGAATTTACTGCATTTTTGATATTTGCATAAAGCTTAAATGCAATTAATGATTGTTGTTTCAAATCCTCAACTAATTTTTGCAAATCATTTGTATCCGTAATACATTTTTTTTCTACAGAAAAATCAGAACTTTTGTTAATTTCTTGATTAACTACTTCCGAAAAAAATCCTAATTGAAGAGAACCATCAGAATTAATTTGCGGAGTTTCTTGAGGGACAGAGTGTTCTACCTTATCAAAAGAATATAAAATTGAATTAATATTTTTGATAAATGTATAAAATTGCATTTTTTTCAAAAATTCTGTAACTTTTGCTACATCTGGTAATTCAACCTTTGTTTTATCAAAATCAAAATTTACATCCAAATCTCTGATAATTGTCGCCAAATATTGACTTAATTTAGCTTGTTCAATACCATTACATATTTTTTCTCGAACAGATTTTTCCGGAATATTTTCACAATCTGCTAAACACGCATCCAATGTTCCGTAACGAGCAAGTAACTTTTGCGCAGTTTTTTCGCCAATACCTTTAATTCCAGGAATACAATCAGATGTATCCCCCCTCAAACCTTTATAATCTATAACCTGATTTGGATAAACGCCCAATTTTTCATAAATTTTATCCCAGTCATATTCAATAAGTTCACCATTTTTTGGCAAAATAACTTTTACACAACCATCTTTATCAACCAGCTGAAAAGCATCCTGATCACCTGTCAAAATCAAAACTTTATGTCCAAGTTCACACGCTTCACGAGAAATTGTTCCAATTACGTCATCCGCCTCAAAACCTTCCTTAGTATAAATCGGAATACTAAATGCTCTCAAACCTTCGTTTATTAACCCCATCTGCACTCTCATAGGATCCGGCATGGCAGAACGATTACACTTATAATCCGCAAATTTTTCTGTTCTAAAAGTTTTGTGACTAACATCAAACGCAACCGCAATTGCATCAGCTTTCAAATCCTCGTTTTTAAGCAAATCAAAAATCGCCTTGAAAAAGCCATACACCGCCCAAGTCGGAGTACCGTCAGATGTTTTCATATTGGTTCTTTCTAGCGCATAATACTGTCTAAAAGCTAGTGCATGTCCATCTATTAAAATTAAAGTTTTACTATTCCCCATAGCTTTATTTTCTCATAAAAACATCACACTGACAAATTGTTAAGTTAAAATAAATAAAAAGGGCGATTTAACATCGCCCCTTAAATTATGCACTGATTTCTTTGTTGTCATCTTTGGTTGGTAAAGGAACAACCTCTGCATTTTTACGGTTCTTAACCATATCTGCCGTAACAACAAATTTCTTGATATCATTTTTCGTTGGAACATCATACATAACATCAAGCATGATTTCTTCAACAATTGATTTTAAAGCCCTTGCTCCTGTCTTACGCTTGATAGCTTCTTGTGCAATCAAATCAATTGCTTCTGGCTCAAATTCCAAATCAACGCCATCCATTTCTAACAAACATTTATATTGTTTAACTACGGCATTTTTTGGTTCAGTCAAAATCATTTTCAATGTTTTTTCGTTCAATTGATCCAAAACTGCGTAAACAGGAACACGACCTATAAACTCAGGAATTAAACCGAATTTAAGCAAGTCTTCCGGCTGCAATTTTTTCAACATTTTTGCAGCAGCAGCTTCTTTTTCAACTTGAGTCATCGGAGCTTTTGCTCCAAACCCGACAGATGTACCTTCGCCTGCTCTGTGTTCAACAATCTTATCCAGACCAACGAAAGCTCCACCAACAATAAATAAGATATTTTTTGTATCAATTTCAATAAATTCTTGATGAGGATGCTTTCTTCCACCTTGAGGCGGAACATGTGCAACAGTACCTTCTATCATTTTCAATAAAGCTTGTTGTACACCTTCACCTGAAACATCTCGTGTAATTGATGTGTTTTCTGATTTTCTTGAAATTTTATCAATTTCATCTATATAAATAATTCCACGTTCAGCTTTTGCAGAATCAAATTCGGCATTCTGGTATAATCTTAACAAGATATTTTCAACGTCATCTCCAACATAACCTGCTTCTGTCAATGTTGTAGCATCTGCAACCGCAAACGGAACATCCAACATCTTAGCTAATGTTTGTGCCAACAAAGTTTTACCAGAACCAGTCGGTCCAACAAGCAAAATGTTTGACTTTTGAATTTCAACAGCATCTTTATCAGCCTCTTTGTTATGTTTTAAACGTTTATAGTGGTTATAAACCGCAACTGACAAAACCTTTTTAGCATCATCTTGACCAACAATATATTCATCAAGATAAGCCTTAATCTCATGAGGTTTTGGAATAGGTTTTTCTTCAACCGCAGCTTCAGCTCCTTCACCACCTTCTTTATCTTTATTTTCAAAAAACTCTTCATCAAGAATTTGGTTACAAAGCTCAACACATTCATCACAAATATAAACCTCAGGACCGGCAATTAATTTTTTTACTTGATCCTGTGATTTTCCACAAAATGAACATTTTAATCTACTATCATCATGTTTTGGCATAATATAACTTTCTTTATTTATTTTACTCTAATATTTGACGACACAAATCTAAGCACTCATAACAAATATATACACCATTTTTTTCATAAAAAATATCGTTTTCATTTCTCTGCGTTCTTCCGCAAAAAGAGCATTTAGATTTGTAACCATCAAAAATTTTCATTGGTCTTTCAACTGATACAGTAAAATGATTTATACATTCATCGCAAATATTCGCTTCAAGTCCTTTTATTAACTTTTTTACTTGAGCTTGTTGCTTATTGCAAAATGAACATTTTAAATCTTCACCCGTCAATTAAAAGCTCCTTTTTACTTAATAGCATCTCTTGAAACAACTTTATCAATCATACCATATTCCAAAGCTTCAGCCGGTGTCATGATATAATCTCTGTCAGTATCTTTTTCAATTTTCTTGATAGACTGACCTGTATTAGATGCCAAAATTTCATTCAATGATTTTTTAATTCTCAAAATTTCAGCAGCCTGAATTTCAATATCAGTAGCTTGACCTTGCGCACCACCCAAAGGTTGGTGAATTAACACTCTTGAGTGAGGTAAAGCCATTCTTTTTCCTTTTGTACCAGATGACAACAAGAACGCACCCATTGATGCAGCCTGACCTAAACAAATTGTAGATACATCAGCTCTGATATGTTGCATAGTATCATAGATAGCAAAGCCGGCAGTAACAGAACCTCCTGGACTGTTAATATATAACATAATATCTTTTTCTGGGTTTTCACTATCCAATAACAACAACTGCGCCACAACCAAATTTGCAACCATATCGTCAATTGGAGTGCCTAAGAAAATAATTCTTTCTCTCAACAATCTTGAAAAGATATCGAATGAACGTTCACCTCTACTTGATTGTTCTATTACTACAGGTACAAAACTCATTTTTTTCTCCTTATAACATTATTATAAATTTCTTTACTATATTAATCAAATAATGTGCCGTAGTAAATACGGCACATATATTATTTTTTTAATTTATTAAACTATTTGATTTCAACTTTATTGTTGTTCATCAAAAATTCTCTAACCTTATCGTTCATAGCTTGTTGAGAAATTGAAGCTAAAACTTCTGGATTTTGCCCTAATTGTTTTAACAAATCTTGAGGTTTAAGTCCGTAAGCTGCACCTAATTGAGCAAATTTAGCTTCCAAATCTTTTTGTTCAAGTTTAATGTTTTCAACTTTAGCGATTTTGTCTATAACCAAAGAATTTTTAATTCTTGTCATTGCATCTTCATCTAAGTTTTTTAACAATTGATCTTCACCTTGAGCTTTTACTAAAGCATCCCAATTAATACCTTGAGCAGCAAGTCTTTGTTTGTATTCTTCTCTCAAAGAATTAACTTCTCTATCAATCATAGATTGAGGAATATCAACTTTAGCGGCATCTATTACTGCTTTGAAAACTTTATTTTCAGAATTCATTTTATTTGTTCTTTCTCTTTGAGTTTCCAAATAGTTTTTAATATCAGCTTTTAATTCATCAACATTTTTGAAAGAACCAACTTTTTGAGCAAATTCATCATTAAGTTCAGGTAATTTCTTTTCTTTAATTTCGTTAATTTTGATTTTGAAAGTTGCAGGTTGACCTTTCAATTTTTCATCATGATAATCTTCTGGGAAGTTTACCTTAATTTCAAATTCATCATTCAAGTTTTTACCAACTAATTGTTCTGCAAATCCAGGAATAAAGTTTGAATGTCCTAAATCTAATGGATAATTTTTAGCATCTCCACCAACAATTTTTTCACCGTTTGCAGTTCCTTCAAAATCAATTACTGCAATATCAGAATCTTTAGTTGGTCTATCAATAACTGTTTCTTGAGTGCTATGTTGTTCTAACAATCTGTCAATTGATTTTTGCATTGCATCTTCTTCAACCGGAGAATCTTTAACTTCCAAAGTCAAATCTTTGTATTGTCCTAAAGTTACTTCTGGTCTAAGTTCTGCTTTTGCAGTAACTGTTAAGTCTTCACCAATATTGAAATTGTAGTTTGTAACATATGGTTGAGCAATGATATCAAGATTATTATCAACAACTGCTTGATTAATTGCTTTTGGCATTAAGTTTTCAATAGCTTCTTGTTTAATTCTTTCAGTTCCAACATGTCTTTCAACAACTGCACGAGGAGCTTTTCCTTTTCTAAAACCATCAATATTTGCATATTTTGAAATTGTGCTAACTGCTTTATTATAAGCATCTGCAGCATCTTTTGCCGGAATTGTAATATCTAATTTTACAACATTTTCTTTTTCTTTTTCTAAAGTTACTTTCATTTTACCTTTTTCCTTTATATATATTAATACATGTGCCATAATCATACCTCAAAAAAGATTTTGTGCAAGTTTTCATGATATAATCAAAGGCATGGTAAGACTAATTAATGATGGAAATATAGATTTTTTGGCAAACACTGCATATTCAATGATGCGCTTGCAGGAAAAATTTACACATATTTATGAACACAACAATCCAAATATCTCTCCTTGCATTTATGCAATGTGGCATGCAAACCAGTTTTTAGTTCACGGAATTGAAGATAAAAAACATCTTAGCATTTTGATAAGTAATTCTATTGATGGAGAAATTATAGCAAGGGCAGTTGAAAAATGGGGGTTCAAAGTAGTAAGAGGATCTTCTGGCAAAAAAGGTGCTGTTGAATCAACTATGCAAATGCTCCATAGACTAAAAGAAGGCGAATGCGTTGGAATTATGGTAGATGGTCCGAGCGGACCCTTACATAAAGTAAAAAACGGTGCAATAAAACTTGCTCAAATGTCAGGTGCGCCAATTATTCCTGCATATTGGTATTCTCCTCAAAAGACTTTTATTAATTTGCCATCATGGGATAAAATGAAAACTCCGTTCGGAGATTGCAAAATTTTAAATATTTATGGTAATCCGATTTATGTAAAACCAGAAGCGACAAGCGAAGAACTTGCTTTGGTTAAAGATGAAGTAAAAACGCAACTTCTAAAATTGGAAGATATTGCGCCTGAAATTTATAACGAGGCTAAAAAACAAAAGAAATGGAAAAAGAAAAAATAATTAATATTTCTGCAATCCAAATGAATGCAGAAATTGCAAATAAAAAAGCTAATTTTGAAAAGGTAAAAAAAATCGTTGATAGGGATATTAAAGAAAACACTGATATTATTGTTCTCCCTGAAGTTTGGACTGTCGGTTGGTCTCCAAAACATTTTAGAGATAGCGCAGAAGAAATCCAAACAAGCGAAACAATTGATTTTCTTTCAAATATCGCAAGAGATTGCAAAAGCTGGGTTATAGGCGGAAGTTTTATTACCAAAATTGACACTCATTACTACAATACATGTCCGGTATTAAACAGACATGGAGAGTTAATCGCAACATATTCAAAAAACCATCTATTTTCTTATTACGGAAGTGATGAAGGAAAATATGTAGAAGTTGGAGCATCTCCGGTTATGGTTGACATTGAAGGAGTTAAAACAGGTTTGACAATTTGTTATGATATAAGATTCCCTGAAATTTACAGAGCATACAGAAAAGCCGGCGCAGATTTATTAATAAATTGCGCAGCTTGGGGGCTTAAAAAGCCTATTCCGTGGGAATGTATGACAAGATGTAGAGCAGTCGAAAACCAATCGTTTATGGTTGCACTAACTCAATCAGGATATATTGAAGATAACGAATGGAATATCGGACATTCAAGAATAATTGATTACAAGGGTGATTCTATTGCAGAAATTAAAGACCAAAAAGAAGGTGTAATGAGTGCAACTTTGAATTTTGTTCCAATGTATGATTTTAGAAACAAATGCACTTGTATTAACGATATAAGAGAAACCTACGAGGTAAAAAGAGTATGAAAAACGGATTAAAATTAATAATTTGTTTAGCTACATTATTAAGTGTGCAATGTTCAGTATTTGCAAACGCAATTGATAAGACAATTTCTCAATCTGAAATTAACAAAGCAGGGATTTCAATATCTATAAAAGAAGTCGGCTCTGGAAAAGTTATTTATGAACAAAATAGCCAAAAACCAACCATGCCGGCATCTACTTTAAAAATTTTAACTCTTGCAGCATCAGTTGATACATTAGGCAAAGATTACAAATTTTCAACTAAATTATATAAGAATACAAATAACGAACTATTTCTAAAACTGGGAGCAGATCCTTTTTTGACATCATCTGATTTAAACAGAATTTTTGAAAGTGCAGTTAAGGATAAAAAAATATTGTCACCAAAATTTATATATGTTGATGATTACGTTTTTGACAGCACTGAATGGGGTGAAGGTTGGCAATGGGATGATGATTTAAACCCACTTATGCCAAAATTCAGTTCATACAATATTGACAAAAATTTGTTAAACATTACTATTGCTCCTACCAATATTAATGCTCCTGCAAATATTTTTACATCAAAATTTTACCCGATAACATTTATGAACCTTGTTACAACAGGGAATGAAAATAATATTTCTATAAGCCGAAATAATAGTATTTCCCCTGATATTATCACTATTGAAGGAACAGTAAAAAAACAAGAAACAGAATTTATTCCAATAAACCACCCTAAAAGATATTTTATTTTGCGAATAGAAGACGCTATTCGGTCTGCAAAAATGGATTATTATGGAAAATTTGCGCAGAAAAAAGTTCCAAGTACAAATGTTTATTTGGTTGCACAAGCAGATCATGATTTACAAACTGCAATTTCTGCAATTTTAAAAAATAGCAACAACTTTGTAGCTGAAACTGTTTTCAAATTAGCAGGTGGGAAATACGTTAATAATACTGGTTCTCTTGCGAACTCCCAAAAAATGTTAAATAACTATTTTGACAAATTATCTTTAAACTATGAAAATATAAAAATTGTCGATGGTAGTGGCGTTTCTAAAAACAATCTTATGACAACAGATTTTATGACGGAATTTCTTTCTAAACAGGAAGTTATTGATACATTGAAACCAGAACTTCCAACATCTGGAGAAGGAACATTAAAAAACAGAATGCTATATTTCAAAGATAATTTGAGGGCTAAAACAGGCACATTGTCAGACGTTAGCGCAATCGCAGGTTATATAACCTCAAGAACCGGTAGAACGTATGCTTTTGATATTATGATTAATGACCCGAAATCAAAATCTAACGACAAAAAATCTTTGGAAGAATACGTTTTAAGAGATATTTATACTAACTACTAGTTGTTATCTCCCATAATAATTTTACCAATTATACCAACCAAACCACCTATTGTACCTAATACAATTGCAGTTTGTATTCTTGCCTTCGGTAAAAGATTTTTGATATTTCTATAAGCTTTGGAATACTTTGGAGAGCCTAACAAATCTGCAAGTTTAGCTTCCATAGTATTATTTTTGTGTGCCTTGTTTAGGATTTCACGCCCTTCTAGTAATACTTTATGAGCAGCATGTTGATCTGCATTTGCATTACTCATCAGTTCTTTTGAAAGAGTTTTTTCAAACACATCCGGTTTTTGTGTCAACAACTGTTCCAAATTGTACTTTCTTGGCGCAATTGTGTACCCTATTCCTGCACCCATCAAACCAGACATAATGCCAACTTCAGCAGGCGAAACAGTATTGTACTGACTCATAATTACCTCCTAAACTTACATATAATAAACACTCGTACCTATATTTAAACTCATAATAGAACTTTTTGTGCATATTGTGCAAGAGTTTTTACATATCGTAACAATTCGTCAAAAACAAAGGATTATGCTACCATTAAGGAAATAGGGAAAGAAGGAAATAATATGGAACCTTTTGTTACAATAGTTACACCAACATACAATTTACTTGAAAATAATCTTGCAGATGATTTCAACCTTTTAATATCTCTTTTAGATTTACAAACATACCCAAACATTGAACACATGGTAATTGATAACGCATCAAATGATGGAACTGTAGAGATGTTAAAAGATTACAAAAACAAGGGATTTTTTAAATTCTTCTCAGAAAAAGATACAGGAAAATTTAATGCTTATAACAAGGGTGTAATGAGGGCTAAAGGCAAATATATTGCATTTTTAAGTTGTGATGATTTTATCCATGACATTACATCAATTTATGACATCGTAAATCTTATGGAAGAAACTGATGCTGATTTTACATTCGCTCCAGCATATTGCAGACATCCAGAAGGTTTTGTATTTTTGTTTGCGCCATCAATGCACAACGCTTTTCAAGTAATGCCTTGCGCCAGACAAGCAATGTTTTTCAAAAAATCTATGATTGAAAAAGAAAACTATTTTGATGAAAAATTCAAAACAATGTCAGATTTTGATTTCATTATGAGAATTATAATGAAAGGCTATAAGCCGGCATTCTTCGATAACAATTATGTTACATACAAACTAGGAACAAAAGCTCTAGAAAATCCTGAACGCTCCGAAAACGAAAGCAAAGCAATTTACTACAAAAACTTCAGAAATTTATATCCGCTTAATGAAGAAATGCTTGACAGAATGGCAAAATATTCAGAATTTCCGAAACCATTGCTTGACAGATTAGCAAAATTCTTTCCTGAAGCTGATAGAGATTTGTTCTTTGAAAAATGCGAACAAATGCACAATATAAGGGTTCAGGCTATTGAACAACAAAAACGAATTAAAGAAAACATGTAAAATATATTTGCAAAAAAATCTTTGAGTAGTATGATATTAAAGGATAGATAAGTATAATTATTAAAAAGATTAGGGAAATAAAATGAAAGAACAAAAAGTTGCCGTAATTGGTTGCGGCGTATGGGGAAGGAACATCGTACGAAATTTTTATAATTTGAACGTACTTGACACAGTTTGCGATATTGATGATGAAAACTTGAAAAAAGTTACTGAACAATATCCCGGTGTTAAAATAACAAAAGATTTTCATGACATCATTAACAATAAAGAAATTACCGGAGTTTGCGTTGTAACTCCTAGCCACACTCACTACAAGATGGTTAAAGCAATGTTAGAAGCCGGCAAAAATGTTTACGTAGAAAAACCTATTTCTACAGTAGCTGCAGAAGCTAGAGATTTATCTCAACTTGCACACGAAAAAGGTTTAGTCTTAATGGTTGGTCACTTATTGTTATACCATCCTGCAGTAAACAGACTTAAAATGCTTATTGAAGAGGGTGTCTTAGGGAAAATTATTTATGCTCAAAGCGACAGATTGAATGTTAACTATTTCAAGAATGATAGAAGTGTTATGTGGGATTTAGCTCCGCATGATGTTTCAATGATTTCTTACGTAATCGGCAAGGCTCCTGTTCATGTAGTTTCTGCAATGGGTTGTTCTTCGGATCAAAACGAAATCATGGATATTACACACGTTGGAATTCAGTTTGAAGATGGCGTTTTAGGTCACATTTCAGAAAGCTGGATTACTCCGAGAAAACATGTTCAGCTACTTGTTAGAGGAACAAAAGCTACCGCTATTTTAGATGACACTGTTCCAGAAAACAAACTTGTAATTTACGATAACTTCGTAAAAGATAATACACAAAACATCAAACTCGATTATCTTGAAATTGAACCTCTTAAACTTGAATGCCAACACTTTGTAAGTTGTTGTGCATCCGGCAAAAAAGCTCGTTCAGACGGGGATAACGGGTTTATGGTAACTCAAATTCTTGAAGAAGCTGAAAAAATAATGCTTGGAGATAAAGTAAAAAAACTTGATGAAGTGAACTACGCACTTTCAAGAACTAAAAAATAATTTTTTAAATTTAATTAATGGAGAGAACATCAATGGATATAAAAAATAATCTTGCCAATATAGTATCAGTAACAAGAATTTTTGTAGCTTACGTTGCAATTGCTTGTTTATATGTACAAACAACTTGGGCATACATTATCGCACTTGTTTTAACAATAATCGCATTTGCTATGGACGGCTTAGACGGTTATCTTGCAAGAAAATTAAACCAGTCCTCAGAATGGGGTTCTGTATTAGATATTTTAGGTGACAGAATTGTTGAAGTTTCATACTGGATTGTTTTTGCAGTAATGGGTTGGTTAAATATTATTTTCCCGTTAATTTGTGTAGCAAGAGCGTTCACTACAGACGGTATAAGAAGTGTTGCTTTATCTAAAGGAATGACAGCCTTTGGCGACAAAACAATGCAATCAACATCTTGGGGGAAATTTATTTGTGCATCAAGATTTATGAGAATTAGCTACGCAGTCGCAAAAGTTCTTGCATTCTTGTTATTAATTACAGTTAACACTCCAGGCATGGAACTATGGAATGGTACACCAATTTTACACATTATTACAATGGTATTTGCGTGGGCTGCAATAATTTTCTGTGTAGTTAGAGCAATTCCTGTTGTTGTAGAAAGTCCTAAATTATTCAAGTAATCGAGAGAAAAATAATGGCTAAACTCAATATAGTACTATATGAACCGGAAATTCCGCAAAACACAGGAAACATAGCAAGATTATGTGCCTGTACCGGAGCTAGCCTTTACCTTGTGGGTAAGTTGGGATTTTCATTATCCAGTAAATATACCAAAAGAGCCGGATTAGACTACTGGGACAGTGTTGATTTGCATAAAATTGACACAATGGAGGAATTGTTTGGAGCTAATAAAGGTGCTAATTTTTATTATCTAACAACAAAAACTAAAAGATTATACACGAATATAAAATTTCAAGATGGCGACTTTATTGTATTTGGACCTGAAACAAGGGGGTTGCCAAGCATTTATGTTCAGGATAAAAACGCTTTAACTATTCCTATGAAAGAAGGTCAACGGAGTTTAAATCTTTCAAATTCCGTTGCAATCGTTGCTTACGAGGCTATCAGACAAAATGGACTATAAACTTCCAAATTTACCAATAAGAGAAGAAAATTCCAATAAAGGAACTTTTGGGAAAATATTGAATGTTTCAGGCTCTGAATATATGACTGGCGCTGCACTTCTTTCTTCTGTTGCTGCTTTGAGGATTGGAGCTGGATTCGTTGAACTTGCAAGCCATGAAAATGCTTTAAAAGCTGTTTCATATCAAGCACCTGAAGTTGTTTTAGCAACTTTATCAAAAATTTCAAACATCATAATAAATTCAACGGTACTTTTAATCGGTTGCGGGTTGTCAATATCAAAAGAAACGGAAAATATTTTTCAAAACACTATCAAACTCGCAATTGAAATGAATTTACCAACAGTTATTGATGCTGATGGATTAAATATTTTATCTAAAACACAAATTTTGTTACCTAAAAATACAATTTTAACCCCACACCCAAAAGAAGCTGCAAGACTATTGAATTGCGAATTAAAAGATGTTTTGAACAATATGCAACAATCTGCACAAAAAATATCGAAAAAATATAATTGCGTTACTGTTTTAAAATCACATAAAACAATTGTTTGTAATAACGAAAAAATTTATATTAACTCGACCGGAAATAGCGCACTTGCAAAAGCAGGAAGTGGCGATGTTTTAGCAGGCATGATAAGCGGATTATTAGCACAAAAAATGAATATTTTTGATAGTGCAGTTTTAGGTGTTTATTTACACGGATTGGCAGGTGATTTGGCAAAAAATGACCTGAGTGCGTACGGAGTTTTAGCTTCCGACACAATCAGGTACATTCCTTTAGCCATAAAAAATTACTTAGATAGACAAGTTTAATTTGTTACCAGCAACACATTTTTCAGCAAGATCGCCTACTGATGCGTAAGGGCTAGTATAAACAGCTTGTGGAACACTTGGAGCTTTTGGCATAACAATGTTTTTTGCTTTTGGCAAAATTGATGATGCTTTAATTACTTCTACTGATTTGTTTAATGTTTGGGGGTTGATTTTTACCATTTCTCTACCGGTAATGAATGCTAAATTATTAACCATTATAGTTCTCCTTTTCTTTTTTATTAACTATTTTTATTTCAGCCATTCACATTAAACAGCTAAAAAAAAATTTTTGCTACTTATTATATATTTTGATTAATAAATGTTAATATAATAATCTTAATCACTAAAAGCTATTTAACAATTAGTCAACTTACCTAGTACAACTCGCTTAGACGCACCTGTACATGAAGGTAAATTATTCGGGATATTGTAATATGTGCAATAACCTAATAATGCAAACGCCATAACTTCTTTAAAATTGTTAGAAATACCATAAGCTTCATGGGTTTTAAGATTTACATGCTTTGGTAAATAATGTCTTAAATACTTCATCAATGTAGGATTATATGCACCACCACCACCGATAATAACTTCTTCGACATCAATATCCGGGTAAATAAAGTTTTCATAAGATTTTGCAATAGTCTTTGCGGTAAGCGCAGTCACAGTAGCAACGATATCTTCTGGCTTTTTAGGGCCAAAACGTAAAGCGTTTTCAATATATTCCGGTGAAAAATATTCTCGACCTGTCGTTTTTGGCGGGACTTTAAAATAATATTCATCTTGCATTAGGCATTCTAACCAACTTTCGCAAACTTTTCCGGAATCTGCAACTTTTCCATCTTTGTCATAAGGTTGGTTAAAGAACTTGTTCATACAATAATCAATCATAATATTTCCCAACCCTGTATCAAACCCAAATGTAGGGAAATCCTTTGATACAACTGTTACGTTCGAAATTCCACCGATATTTTGGACTAAAACATTCTTTTTCAATGGTTTGAACCACTTTTCATCAGCAAAACAAACCAATGGCGCACCTTCACCGCCAGTTGCAATATCAGCTTCTCGAAAGTTAGAAATAGTTAAACATCCTGTTTCTCTTGCAATAACAGAGCTTTCGCCAATTTGTAACGTACTTTTTAAAGAAACTTTGTCTAATTTTTCATCTTTTGGAAAATGATAAATTGTTTGCCCATGACTAGCAATAAAATCAGGTTTTTGATGCTCCGAAATCAAAACCTTGCAAGCTTCGGCAAAACAATGTCCAATTGCAAAATTCATCTGGCAAACATCTTTAATTGTCGCATCGCCAGAAAATAGTTGAAAAATCTTCGCTCTTATATGTTCTGGATATTTGTAATTTATACCGGAAATAAGTTTTACCGACAAATCCGGATGAACTTCGCACAACCCAGCATCAATACTATCGCAAGAAGTACCAGACATTAACCCTATAACAAGTTTTGTTTCCAACTCATCATTCATATATATATAATATAAAAAAGCTTGCGATAACGCAAGCTTTATAAATTTCAACTATCTCCTCATCCCCATAAATTCTCTTTTAATTCCCAAATAATCTATAAAAAAAAATCCCTAATCATTGCACTTCTATTGTTCAAAACTTTTACCAAATTTTCTTTACAATTTCTTGAATAAATCTTTTAACATTTTCCTTTTTCTCTAAGATTTCCAAACTATCTTAATGCCATCACCTCTTTTTCTTTAAAACTATCTCCTACTACCGCTTTTGGGGTTATCTTTGCTACTCTCCTTGTAGCCCCTCCACATCTATTAATGTAAATCTAAGTAAAAAAATTGACAAGTAAAGAAATACAAAATAAAATTTACAATTGCCCATGCCCCTTGCTAGGACAAAGAAAAATTCAAGTTCTTAAATCTTAATGAAGTAATCTTAATGAAATTACGTAAACATGAGTAAAATTTTGATTGACAAAAGCTGATGTTCGTAAAATAGCATGTAAAATTTGCACATGTTAAAAAATCTATGGTATTATTATTAAAGATGGGGAGATGTGTATGAAACAATTTATCAAAAACCAAAAAGTTACATATAACCTAATGTCATTTACAGGTTATAAGGCTTTACTAATCTTTAACCTTCTTACAGAAGGTCCGAAAAGCTACGCAGAAATAAGTGACTATATATTTAATCACCCTTATTTGCGTGAAAAGATTTCTATTGATACATTCAGAGTTTATATGAATTCCCTAAAAAGATTTGGATGTGAAGTAAAAAGAATTAAAGGCGATGATAAAATTTCTCGTTATTATATTTCGGAACATCCGTTTGAACTAAAATTCACACAGGAAGAACAAAGAAGTTTAACCACAGTTTTCAAAAGTATTGTAAAAAATATGACAGTAGAAGAACTTTTGGCTATGGATAACTTTTTTGAAAAGCTTAACAAATATCTTAAAAAAGATGATTTTGCTGCAAATCTGAGAAAATATTCTCCATTAAAAGATGTTGACAAAAAAATATTAAAAAGCTTGCTTGACTGTTGCAACAGACAAGATCAAATTGTTATAACTTACAATTCGCCAAATTCAGGCGAAAAACATATTGAAATTATTTCTGAAAAAATCGAAATTTCAAATGACAAAATCTACCTTTGCGGAACAGGTTTGGAATATATGCAATATGGATCATTTTTAGTAAGCAGAGTTAAAAACATTGATGAAATCAAGTTCCAACATACACAAACAACTCATCTTGAAAAGATTAAAATCAAATATGAATTAAATGACAATAATATTGAACTTAATGATAACGAAAAAGTATTAGAACAAAGTAACGGAAAAATTGTTGTTGAAATGACGACATCTAACGAATTTTTTGCAAAGCAAAGGATTTTAGAATTTGGTCCAAAATGTAAAATTCTTGAACCGGAAGATTTTAAAGAAAAATTTGTTCAATTATTAAAAGACATGAAAGCGGGGTACTATTGTGGTTAGAAAATATACAGAAAAATGCAATGATGCCTGCATAAAATTATTTACATTTATAAAAATGTTATACAATGGCGATGTTGAATTTGCAGATGTTATAGAACTTTTCTCTGACGGGAATTATGATGGAACTTCAAATACTCACGTTACACTTAACAAGTATTTGAACGCTTTAAAAATCTTTGGAATGAAAGTAAAAAAGTCGCAAGGCAAGTACCACATGTACAGTTCAATATACAAAATCAAACTTGACCTTGATGACATAAAAAGTATTGAATTGCTAAAAGAGGCTAGAAATCTTTTGCCTACCGGAAAAGTAAGAACTCATTTCAATGAAGTTTTACGAAAACTTGAAATGCGTTATGATGAATGCGCACAAAGTTACGCTCAAATTGCAAATAATACAAAAAATTTGCACCTATCTTTTTACCACTCAGAAATGGTTGAACAGGTGGTTCAATGCCAAAAATATTGTCAAGATAAGCAAAAATTAGAAATCATTTTTACTAATGAAAAAGGAAAAGAGTTAAATTTGATATGCTCTCCGCTTGAACAAACATACATAAAACGAAAAATCTGCTTAAAAGTCATGGGAAATAGCGGAAGTAGAATTTACGAAATTCCGATTGAGAATATCAAATCAATAAAACAACTACCTGTAGCGTCATCTTCAGCCTCAATACCAACAACAGTTGTTTACAAGATTAAAAACAGACTTGCAAAAAATTATAAACTAAGAGATTGGGAAAGATTAGACAAAATAGAATCTGACGGAAGCCATGTTATTGTAAACAAAAATGAAGATCTTGAACAATTTTTGAAAAGAATAATGCGATATGGTACAGAATGTGAAATTTGTTCACCAAAATTTTTGAAAGAAGAAATGGTTGAAAGAATAAACGAAACATTGAAAAATTATTGTTAAATTTTTTAGTGAAAAGTGAGAAGTGAAAAGACCATATCAGAAGAACTATTACCCTCTCTCGTGGTTGTAATTCATATCGTTCAAACAACCACTCTCTCTCCCAAGAGAGAGAACTTTTTACAATTTTGTAGGATAATCCTTTGCAATAGTCCAACCATCTCCTATGATTAAAGCAGTGCAAGCTTCAATACCAGTATAATTTTTACATTGTTCTATTAATTCATTTCGGTCTAAAACTTTCCATGAATAATCCGGAGCATTCCCTGTTGAATACAATAAAAATCTATCTTTTCCATTTACTGCACCATTTTTACCAACAGTTAGCCCCGTAGATGAAGTTATGGTTCTGAATTAATGAAGGCATCGTCATAGCATTTTCAACTCACAAATTCATCTAACAAATTTTTACATAAATATAATTTAACATTCAAAGTTTTTTGATTAACTCTTGTGCTACTATTTTAATTATGGATGAGAACACACAATTTGTACCTTTGCACCTGCACAGTGAATTTTCTCTGTTAGACGGTGCTATAAAGCTAAAAGATTTATGTAAATTCGCAAAAGAAAACAATATGCCAGCCGTTGCTATTACCGATCACGGCGTAATGTATGGTGCTTTGGATTTGTATTTGGAAGCAAAAGAAGCTGGAATTAAACCGATAATCGGTTGTGAATTTTACATGCACAATGGACCTCTTGACGAAAGAGATCCACATAACAACCCAAGGTATCACCTCATCCTGCTTGCAAAAAATAATACAGGCTACATGAATATGGTAAAACTCGCATCCGATGCAGCATGCAAAGGTTTTTACATGAAGCCGCGTATTAATTTTGAACTGTTAGAAAAACACCACGAAGGACTAATTTGTTGTTCTGCTTGTTTAGGTGGCGAAGTTTTACAAAACCTGCTAAAAGGTGATTATGAAGAAGCTAAAGCCACTGCAAAACGGTTTAAAGACTTATTTGGGGAAGATTACTACATAGAACTTCAAGATCACGGTCTGGAAGAACAAAAAAGGACAAATCCTGATTTAATAAAAATCGCCAAAGAACTTGATATCAAAATGGTTATCACTAACGACTCTCACTATTTGAGAAAAGAAGATGCTGACTGGCATGACACCCTTCTTTGTATGCAAACACAATCAATGAAGGATGAAGAAAATCGTTTCCATTTTCCAAACAACGAGTTCTACGTAAAAACAGTTTCAGAAATGCGTGATGCTTTCAAATGGATGGACGCAGAAACATTCGACCAATGTATTAAAAATACAGTCGACATCGCTGAACAATGTCACGTTACTATTAAATGGGAAGCACCACTTCCTGACTTTAAAGTTCCACCAAACCACACAACAGATTCCTATCTTGAAGAACTTGTTATGCAAGGTTTGAAAAGGAAATACGGTGAAGAAAATATTACACCTGAACTAAAAGAACGTGTAAAATATGAACTCGGAATTATCGAAAAAATGGGATTTTCTGCGTATTTCTTGATTACATGGGATTTCATTCACTTTGCCAAAACTCACGATATTCCGGTTGGTCCTGGTAGAGGTTCGGCTGCCGGCTCTGTTGTTGCCTACGCACTTGATATCACGGATCTTGACCCTATTCGCCACCATCTATTGTTTGAAAGATTTTTGAACCCAGAACGTTTCAGTATGCCCGATATTGATACCGACTTCTGTATTGAAAAACGTGGTGAAGTTATTGACTACGTAGTTGATAAATATGGCGCAGATAAGGTTTGCCAAATCATTACATTCAGTACACTTGCAGCACGTAACGCTTTCAAAAGTGTTGCCAGAGTGTTTGGGATGGAATATGCAAAAAGTAACAAAACCGCCTCTTTAATTGAAGATACAATTGAAAGCTCCATGATCGAAGGTTCTGAACTAAAAAGACTTTATGATGAAGACCCTGAAATTAAAAGAGTTATTGATACGGCAAAATGCGTTGAAGGAATTAAATGTGGTATCGGTATGCACGCAGCCGGTGTTATCATTTCATACAAACCACTAGACCAAATTGTACCAGTTCAGCCGTCAAAAGATGGTATTATCATTACGCAATATCACCGAGAAATTCTTGAAAAGATGAAACTTTTGAAGATGGACTTTTTGGGCTTGCGTAACCTTACAATGATACACAAGACTGTTAAACTTATCCAAAAATGTCAAGGGATTGATGTTGATATCAACCATATTCCGCTTGATGATAAACCTACTTATGACATGCTTGTTCGAGGGGAAACCGTTGGGGTATTTCAGTTAGAATCTTCCGGAATGACAAGTTTGGTAAAAAAACTAAAACCCGATGTTTTCGAAGATTTAGGAGCCTTAGTTGCACTATTCAGACCAGGTCCGTTGGGTTCAGGCATGGTTGACGACTTCGTTGAAAGAAAACATGGTCGTCAAGCAATTACATATGCTCATCCTAGACTTGAACCTATCTTAAAAGATACTTACGGGACAATGGTTTACCAAGAGCAGATTATGCAAATCTTCCAAGTCATGGCGGATTATTCATTGGGACAAGCCGATCAGGTTCGTCGTATGATGGGACACAAAGATCCAGAAGCTATGGCTGCTCAAGAAGGAAAACTTATTGAAGGTTCAGCTAAATACGGAATGAAGGCTGAAGATGCAAAAAAATTGTTTAACCAAATCCAAAACTTTGCAGCGTACTGCTTCAACCGTGCGCACTCATCAGCTTACGCTTTCGTATCATATCAGACAGCATACTTAAAATGCCATTATCCCGTAGAATACTTGTCAGCATTGCTTTCAAGTGTTGCTGGTGATCAGGAAAAAACTCAAGCGTATATTGAAGAAGCTCTAAAATATGGAATTAAAGTTCTTCCGCCTGATATCAACAAGTCTTTCTTGGAATATGCACCGGATGGCAAAAACATTCGTTTCGGCTTAGCATCAATCAAACAAGTTGGCGAAGCCGTAATTGAAGAAATTATCAAAGAAAGAGAAGAAAACGGAGATTACAAATCAATCTACGATTACGTTAAAAGACTTGACACAAAATGTTCAAACAAAAAGACTTTAGAAGGCTTGATTAAAGCCGGAGCATTTGCATCAATTGAAAAAAGCCGAAAACAACTTATGGATAATATTGAGTATATTACGGCAACCGCATCTAAAGAATCAAAGGCCAAAGAATCCGGTCAAGGAAGTTTATTCGACATGCTCGGGGATACATCTGCAATAGAAGATGCAAAATTCCAACTATCAGGTTCTGATGAGGAATATGATGCAAGAACTTTGCAAAACTTTGAAAAAGAATTTTTAGGTTTTTACGTAACAAGCCACCCACTTTCTACAATTAGAAGTAAGTTACCATTTTTGATGACACATAAAATCACTGAAATTGCAGAACTTCCGAACGACAAAATCGTTACAATTTGCGGACTTATTACGGCAGTAAAACAAATTCCAACCAAAAAAGATCCAACCAAATTTATCAGGTTTGTGACAGTTGAGGATTTATCCGGCAAAATTGAAGTTATTGCGTTTAATCGAACAATTCAGGAATATGGTGACTTTTTGCAAAACGAGCAAAGAGTAATTATTTCAGGAAAAGTTAGTAGAAGAAGTGACGACGAACCGCCGACACTTTTGGTTGAAAGCGTAAAAACAGTGGATAATTCAAACATATTTACAATAACATTGCATGACGATTTCAAATTTGAAGAAGTTGTTTATTTGAAAAACATTTTATGTCAGCATGCCGGTTCAGATCCTGTAACATTTAAGTTAAAAGATTTGGAAGGAGATGTAAAAGTTCTTGCAGCATCAATGTTTTGGGTCGCAAGTTCAAATGAGCTAGTAAATATATTGAAAAAACAGTTCGGTGACAGACTGGATATAAGCGTTCGCTCTTTAGATAGCACCGAGAAAGAAGAACAAGTGGCGTAAATTATTATTTTTCACTTATTACAACATTATTTTTATAAAAATAAAAAAAATGCTTGCAAAAAAAAATCTTTCATGTAATAATAGAGAAGTACCCAATGCGGGGGTAATTCAGTGGTAGAATGCTTCCTTGCCAAGGAAGATGTCGCGAGTTCGAGCCTCGTCTCCCGCTAATTAAAGAGGACTAGATTTTTCTAGCCCTCTTTAATTTTTTTGTATAGAGGCAGAGGAGAGAACTCTTTTTGAGTTCGAGCGGCCTGCGAGCAGAGGGCGAAGGCTTGAATGCGAAATAAATGGAATTTATGTAGCATTCATCCGTAGACCCGTTTAATGCGAGCAGGTCAAGACAGCCTCGTCTCCCGCTCCATAAAAAACCGTTAAACATCTGTTTAGCGGTTTTTTATTTTGTTATATTTTCGTTGCAATTTCTTAAAATTTAATTCGCTCTATTCTTATACATGCTATAATTAGGATAGAAGATTAGGGCGTATGAAAAAAATTTTTATTACACTATTAATACTTATTGCCGGACATGTTTGTTTTGCAGAAAATTCTGTACAAAAAATTAATTTGTCAGAAGCGGTTAATCTCGCTATTAAAAATAATATTGATTTTCAAGCAAACAAACTTGATACCGAAATAGCTAAAAATAACATCAAAGTAGCTAATAAACTTCAAAACCCCGATTTTGACATTTTTTATAACTTTGGCAGCGCAGGAAAAGGAAACCCTCAACTTTTTGGGATGACAGAAACCATTGAAATTGCCAAAAGAGGAGCTAGAAAGAAATTAGCTAAAGCAAACTATGAACTAGCAAAAGAAAATCTTAATTTCTACGAATTTGATCTAAAAATGGATGTTAGAGAAGCTTATATAAATCTTGTTGCCGCAAAATCAATATTAAAAAGCCTTCAAGAACAACAAAAACTTCTTCAAGAACTTCTCACAATTGCCAAAAGAAGATATGAAGCCGGAGCTGCGCCGGAAATTGATGTTATACAAGCAGAAATTGCTCTAAATCAAATGACCACTCAAGTTAATACTGCAAAAGTTAATGTAAAAAGTGCAACATTTGAGTTCAACAAAACAATCAACCCAAAAGACAAAACATACTTAAAATTTGACACTGTTGATGATTTATTCAGAAACAACTTTATAGATCTTGAAACACCAAATCCAAAATCTCAAATGCCAGAATTTGAAACAATTGCAGAAGATAGTCTGAAAAACAGATTTGACATAAAGATTGCCAAACAACAAATTAATGTAGCAGAAAAGAATTTGACAGTAATTGCAAGACAAAGAATACCGGATTTAGAAATTCAAGGCGGTTATGGTTATCAATCAAAAGGCATGAGTGATGATGGGAGGTTTAAATCCGGAGCTTATGCAGGCGCAAGCCTTGTAAACCTTCCTCTTTTATATGCGTACAGACCAGAGATTAAAAACGCAAAATTAGAAGTTGAAAAAGCTGAATTGAATTACATTTCAACCAAAAACAAGGCACTAAAAGACTTAAATAATGCGTATGAAAAATTCGTCACTGCGCAAATGAATTTGAATTTCTATAACGACAAACTTTTGAAAAATTCGGATGAAATGATACGAGTTTCAAAGAGAAGTTATGAAGTCGGGAAATCAAATCTTACCTCATTAATTGTCATGGAACAATCATATAAATCAATTATTATTGGCTATACATACGCATTAGCAGATTATTATAATTGTTGGATAAATTTTTTGAGAGAAGTTAATCAAGAGGAGCTAAAGACTGACAATGAAGTTATTTAACAAATTGATTAAACTTTCAATAAAAAACAAGTTTATATCTGCAACAATTGCCATTTTACTAATCCTCACAGGGATATATTGCCTAAAAACTCTTGATATCGAAGCATACCCTGATTTTACAAATCCAATTGTGCAAGTTATAACCCAAATGCCCGGAAAGTCTGCCGAAGAAGTAGAACGACTAGCGACAATTCCTTTAGAAAAAAACTTAAACGGAATTCCAAATGAACAAAAATTGTATTCAAGCTCTCTTTTTGGATTATCCGTAATAAAAGTTGTTTTCGCAGATGGATTACCTTCATCATTGATTAGGCAACAAGTATTGGAAAGAATTTACCAAACAGAACTTCCTGACGGAGTAAAACCAGTATTAGGACCTGATGCGTCTGCAATCGGAGAAATTTACAGATACACTATTGAATCTGATTACTACAACCCAATGACCTTAAAGGCGATTGAAGATTGGCAAATGGAAAAAGCTTTTAAACAAGTTCCTGGAATTATTGAAGTTAACAGTTTTGGTGGGCCTGTAAAAACTTATAAAGTAATTCTTAATCACGAAAAAGTTCGTTTTTACAATCTTGATGTAGGTGAAATTTTTGATGCAATAAAAGCTTCAAATTCAACAGGTGGCGGGCATTATATCTCTAAAAATGACCAAGCTTATATCGTAAGAGGTTTGGGATTATATTCCGATATAGAAAGTATTGAAAACACTGTTATAACCTCACGTAACGGAATTCCAATAAGAGTTAAAGATGTTGGTATCGTCGCAATTGAGCCTGCAGTAAGAATAGGACAAGTTGGCAAAAACCTAGATAATGACGTTGTTGAAGGAATTGTTTTGATGAGAAAGGGCGAAAATCCAACTAAAACAATAAAAAACCTTCAAAATAAATTGCCAGATATAAAAGCTCAACTTCCCAAAGGTGTCCACCTTAAACCATTTTATGAAAGAAGTGAATTAATCCACAACACAATGCACACAATCGGGCATAACGTAATTTGCGGAATTGTGTTCGTTATAATTGTTTTATTTGCATTTATTCTTGACTTAAGAATCACATTAATTGCATCACTTGTAATCCCATTGGCACTTGGTTTTGCATTCACCTTATTTAAAATATTTGATATTCCAGCCAATCTTTTAAGTATGGGAGCAGTAGATTTCGGGATAATCGTCGATGGTGCTGTTATTTTAATGGAAAATATTTTCCGATGCCTTACCGAATACAAGTGGCAATTAACTCAAACCAAAAAAGAAGCTATAATTTATAAAGCGGTAAAAGAAGTAGGAAATGTAATTACTTTTTCTACAATAATTATTTTATGTTGCTTTTTGCCAATATTAGCATTTGACGGAGTTGCAGGAAAATTATTCCACCCACTAGCATTCACTATGGGATTTTCGCTAATAGGAGCAGTAATTACATCATTATTCTTTTTACCGGCAATATCTGCAATTTACATGCCTGTCAAAAATATTCAAGAAAAAGACAACAAAATTCTTGACAAAATAACAAACATATATAGGAAATTTTTAAACAAAATACTTGAAGAACTTCCTAAAGAATTTTTATCAATTGTTGGAGGAATGTTTGTTGTTGCATTAACTCTATTCTGTTTTATTGGTTCAGAATTTTTACCAAACCTTGATGAAGGTAATATTTGGTTAAGAGTTACTGTTCTGCCTAGAAGTACAACTATTGAGCATTCTGTCGAAGTAGCAAGAGAAATTCGAGAAATTTTATTACAATATCCGGAAGTAAAAAACGTGATTTCTCATATTGGTTCAGCTGATGACGGAACAGATCCGAACCTTTTAAGCAACATTGAAAATATGGTTGATTTAAAACTTGCAAAAGATTGGCGTTGGAAATGGCACAAAAACAAACAAAAATTAATCCAAGACATGTCTGAAAAATTATCTGATATACCCGGAATTACAACATATTTTACACAATATATTCAAGATAACGTCGAAGAAGCTGTATCTGGTTCTAAAGGTCAAGTTGTCGTAAAAATATATGGTTCGGATTTATATGAATTGCAAAAACTTCAAGATCAAACCTTAGCAGTACTTTCAAATGTTAGAGGAATAGTGGATTTGTCTTACGACCAAATTATCGGTCAACCGCAATATCAAATCAAAATTGATAGAGTAAAAGCTTCTCGCTACGGCTTGAGAAGTGATGATATACAAAAAGTCGTAGAAATTGCAATCGGAGGTAAAAACGCAACTCAAGTTCTTGAAAACGAAAAAAGATTTGACGTATTTTTAAGACTAGAAGCAAAAGATAGAAATTCTTACAGGAAAATCCAAAATATTATTGTAAAAACACCTGAAGGAATATCAGTTCCTTTGAGCAATGTTACAGATATTTCTACTGACAACGGCGCAATGATTATCACTAGAAGTGAAAACTCTCGAGTTGCAATAGTCAGATTTAACATTAGAGGAAGAGATTTAGGTTCTACAGTAAAAGAGGCTCAAAAAGAACTCGACAAGAAACTACAATTACCGGATGAATATCGCATCAAATGGGCTGGACAATCAGAAAGTCAAAAAAGTGCAAATACAAGACTGGCAATAATTCTACCAATTACATTAATATTAATTGGAGTAATTCTTCACTTAAATTATAAGAGTAAAAGACTTGTTTTGATAGCAATGTCACCAATTTTAGTAACTCTATCAGGGTGTATATTTGCACTATTTGTTACAAGAACGTATTTTTCTATTTCTGCTGGGGTTGGCTTTATCGCCGCAATTGGTGTATCTATTCAAAACGGCGTAATATTGCTTTCTTCAATCATAAGACAAAACAAATCAAATACAAACCTAATTTCTGCAATAGAAAAAGGAGCTATCCAAAAATTAAGACCTGTTTTGACCGCATCACTTGTTGCTATTTTAGGATTGTTACCAGCGGCGTTGTCAAACGGAATTGGAGCGCAAAGCCAAAAACCTTTTGCAATTGCAATAATCGGAGGATTGTCTGTGGGAACATTCTTTACAATCTTCCTTATTCCGCTATTATATAAAATTACAAAGGAAATCAAACATGAAAATTCTTAAATTATTTATAATATTTTCTTTAGCACTATTATTAACCGGCTGTAGGAGCAAAAACAATGATACTGCGCACAATAAAAGGATAGTTTTAACAGAAGCTCAAGAAAAAAATGCAAAAATCCAAACATCACCTTTAAGCGGTATGGATATTGAATTACAGATTACAATTCCAGCACAATTCAAAGCTAGAAATCAATCAATTGAGAGAATTTATTCTCCAATTGACGGAAAAATTACAAATGTATTTGTAGAACCTGGTGCAATATTAAAAGTAGGACAACCAATTGTTCAAATTAAATCAGATGCAATAAGTCAAATTCAACTTGAATTTTTGGAAAAAATTCTTGATATTGATGCAAACATAAATGAATTAAGAGCGCAGTACAATTTGTCACTTCAAAATTATAATAGAGAAAGGACTTTGTATAACGAAAAAATTTCTTCTCGTGCAGATTATGAAACTGCAAATGCCCAGTTAAGAAAAGACAAAGCAAATCTTGATGCACTAAGTATTAAACGTTCCTCCCTAATAAATGTCTACAGACAACGACTTGCGGTATATGGCGGAACAATAGATAATGTAATTAAAACAAAACAAATTTATCCATATATTACAATAAAAGCGACCAAAAACGGAGTTTTATTGGAAAGAAAAGTTAATCCTGGAGAAATTGTTGAACAAAATAGAGAATTGTTTAACCTTGCGGATTTAAAGACAATTTGGCTTGTTGGTTATGCTTTTGAAAAAGATTCTCCATATCTTCATTTGGGAGAAGCTGTTACAGGTACAATTGAAGAAAGTACTGAAACTATAAACGGCGTTTTATCTTATGTTTCACCTATACTTGATAACACAACCAAAACCCTTGAAGTTAGAGCAGATATTCCAAACAAAAATTTTAAAATAAAACCGAATATGTATGCAGAAATGTATGTAAATACCGGAATTGCGCATGTACTTGCGATACCAACAGATGCGGTTGAAAAATTTGGGGATTACAATTTTGCTTATGTAAAAATCGCACCTCATACATATGAAGAACGGAAAGTTGAAACAGGCAAGAAAAACGACCAATACACGGAAGTTTTGTCAGGAATAAAAGCCGGTGAAGAAGTTGTAACTAGAGGTTCATTTGAACTTTTAGGAGAAAGCATAAAAAAACAAGAAGCTGAATAGAATAACAACTTGAACATAAAACATATTTATTATATTGTTTAAATGTTGCGGAAGTAATTCAGTGGTAGAATGCAACCTTCCCAAGGTTGACGTCGCGGGTTCGAGTCCCGTCTTCCGCTCCATTTAATTATTAACGTTGTTTAGGGCTCATGAATAGAATTTTTACAATTATAAAAAAAGATAAAATTTATTATTTGTTAATAAGTTTAATCTTATTGTTTGGAATTATAATTAGAATTAAAGCTTTTTTAATTGAACGTTCACTTTGGCATGACGAATGTTCTCTTGCTATAAATATATTACATAAAAATGTTTTTCAATTTTTAGGACCGCTTGAGCATTTTCAATGCGCCCCACCAATTTTTATGTCTGCCACTAAAGTTTTAACGCAAATATTCAAGCCAAATGAATATACATTTAGACTTATACCTTTTTTAGCAGGAATTTCATCACTTCCTTTATTTTTTTTGTTAACAACTAAGATATTTAAGCGCCAATTCACACAGATTATTGCAACAATATTGATTGCAGTTAATTACAATCTTATTTATTATGCGCAAGAATTTAAACAATATTCCTTAGACGTATTTTGCACAATTTTATTAACTTTAATACTACCTCAAAAAAATTTAATTAATTTTTCAAATAAAAATTTAATTTTGATTGGACTTTTATTTGCATTATTTCCGCTGATATCTTTCCCTACAATATTTGTTATATTGGCATACTTAATCCAACAAATAATTAGCTATAAAAAACAAATAGTTAAACAACTAGGATTAATTTCCATATTTCCAATTATTTCAGGATTACTAATTATTATTCCAAACATTGTAAATAACAAAAATCAGCTTTTCCTAATAAACTACTTTGAAACGGATGGATTTTTATCATTAAACCCAATAAAAATACTCTCCGCAATAAAATTAAATTACAATTACTTCTTCTACCCAAACAATTTTATTTTGATTGGGATAATTATTTCAATTATTTCAATAATATATCTTTGCAAAAGCAAACTTAATCAATATCAAAATTTACTGATAGGAATTCTAATAATAAGTATAATTGCTTCTTTTTTCCACATATACCCAATGTACGAAAGAGTTAGCTTATTTCTAATTCCTTGTTTGATATTCTTTCTACTTATACCAATTGATAAAATTCGGAAAAGCAACCCAATAAAATCAGTAATCATCTTATTTTTAACATCTTTATATTTCTGCAATTATATTCCGAATTTTTATAAAAATTTTAACGTTATAATTGGTATTAATAGAGAAAATGCCAAAAATTCTTTGCAATTTATCAAAACAAACTATCAAACAAATGATATAATTGTATTTAATACTGCCTCTGATTCTGAATTTGCGTTTTATTCTCAAATATTAAATTTTACATCCAACAACATTAAAGTTAATCTTCAAACAACAAATCAAGAAGAATATAATCAACTTTTAAACCAATTACCCAAAGGAAATACATACTGGTTTTATTATCCATACTCACTATCCAAATATCCAGAAAAGGATTTGTTAAAAACATGGTTAAAAGATAAAAATGTTATTATTAGTAGAGATTTTCAAAATTCTTTAGTTGCAAAAGTTAAATTGTAAAAATTTACCATTTTTTGAATATAAAAAATGCTGCAAATATTATAAACACAAATCCAACTAGATAATTCCACTTAAATTCTTCTTTTAAATACAGAACCGAAAAGAAACTAAATACAACAAGAGTTATTATTTCTTGTATTGTTTTGAGTTGTGCTGCAGAATAAACAGAACTTCCAATTCTGTTTGCCGGAACCTGAAAACAATATTCAAAAAACGCAATTCCCCAACTTATAAGAATTACCGCCCACAAAACAGTCGATTTATGTTTTAAATGACCATACCATGCAAAAGTCATGAAAACATTTGAAATCATTAATAATAATATCGGAACAAAATATCTGTACATATTAGCCTTTCTATACTGATTTTACTAATAAAAATATTATATATTAAAAATCTCAAGAAAGTATTGACATTTAATTATTTTCTTTATACAATAATAACTGTAGCTAGCCGACTTGGCTCAATGGTAGAGCAACGGTTTTGTAAACCGTAGGTTGTAGGTTCGATTCCTATAGTCGGCATTTTTTCTGAAAAACGAGGGCTAAAACTTTTTTATAAGTCTAACCCTTTTATAATATAAGCCCTTGTGGCACTAGCCTTTGTGGCGCAGGGACTCTGCCGAGAAAAAGATTGATAATCTTTTTTGAGAGGTAAGCACTCCCAAAGAGCGTACAAAGAACAGAAATAGAAAAGCCTTTGTGGCGCAGGGGTAGCGCACTCCCTTGGTAAGGGAGAGGCCACGGGTTCAAATCCCGTCAAAGGCAAATTTATTGATAATTAAATATGGGTAGGTGCCCGAGTGGCTAAAGGGAGCAGACTGTAAATCTGCCGTCGCGAGACTACGGTGGTTCGAATCCACCCCTGCCCACCATTTTAAAAGACCTCATAGCGAGGTCTTTTTTAGTAAAAAAACTTAAATGGGAGATTAGCAATGCTAAAACATAGTTTTTGGATATTATTACCATGTGTAATTTTTCTTATTTTTATTTATCTGTTTATACCAAGACAAACTCTTTCTTGTATTCCGAACGTCGGTTGCACTTTGGAAGAAAAATCTGTTATTTCAGGTAGTATAAATTTTCAATCTTTTAAACAATCTGATATCCTATATGGTTATACTAAATCAAATAAACATTATAGATTTGGTTCACATAGACATTTTAGCTCATATATTCCTGTTTTAGTAATGAAAGATAACACTAAAATAGAGTTAGAAAACCTAAGTTTCAAATTTGAAACTCCAGCTGAAAACTTTGTAAATGACATAAAAATGAATAAAAAAGTAAAAAGAACTTCTCCAAATATATTTATACAAATTATCAGAGATGCCATTTAATTGACTTTTTATTTTATAATTTTCAATTTAATCAAAACAAAAGTTATAAACTGTGCAACTGCCAAAGTCAATAAAACAACTACTAATAAAAGAGTTAAAACAATTGTAAGTTTATATATTAACATATTTCCAACATGTTCAGAATATTTCATTGAACATTTTAAAACAAAACTTGTTACCGGAAACCAAATAGCTAAAAGAAACGTTACTAGAACAGGTTTATCTAAAATTGGTCCGAAAATTTTGTTTAAATACTTAACTTGCAATTTGTATAATTTAGTCGAACTTTTTATTGCAAAATACAAATTTTCTTTATACAAATCTTGGTTTGGATTTATTTCTATCGCTTTCTTAAAATAAATCTTTGCAATTTCGGTTTCTCCGTTATTGAGTAAAAAAGTTCCATAGTTATTTAACAAAACCTCATCTTCAGGTGAAATAGCAAGAGCCTTCTTGTATTCATCACTTGCTCTTTGAACATCCCCTAATTCTGCAATAACATCCGCATACAATCTGTGATAATCAGCGTTTTCTGGATATTCAAAAACAAGATCTTCAATTATTTTTTCTGCTTGTCCATAATCTTTTAACGTATTTACTAAATAATCAGCCCAATAATACCTAGTATTTGGATTTTTACCATTTATTTCAAAAGCCTTTTTATAATAATATTCTGCTTTCTTATATTTTTTTATAGCTTCGTAACAAAAGCCTAATTCTGCGAAATATTCATCAAAATTAGAATTAATTTCTACTGCTTTTTCAAAATATTTTATTGCGTCTTTATACAAACCACTATTTTTGAAATATATACCTATTTCATAGTAAGCGAAATCACAATTAGGATACAAACTTATAATATAAAAAAACTTTTGAAGTGTTTCGGTAATCCCCTCTGTTTTTAGCGCATCTTCAAGCAAACTGTCACACTCTTCACTATAAACAAATTTATTATTCTGCTCATTACCCATCATTAAATATCACCCCTGATTATAACTATAAACTATTATATCACAATCATTTTATAGCATTTAAAAAGCTATAAAGATACCTAATCTTGTCATTAATCATAAAAGATGGTTGGGAAATAAGAAAAGATTACCCATGGTAAAATCATTTTTAACATTTAAAATCCTATCAAAACACTTAAAAAATTAAACTACACTAGCAAAAAATTATTTTTATGATTTTTGTAAGAAGTATGAATATAATACCTATCTCTTTAAATAATTACAATAACAATATTAATTTTACAGCTAAAAAACCTTGTATTACCGGCAATGAACTAAGAACCTTAATACAAACTCACACTCCAAAAGAAATTGCCGAACTAAAAGGTGTTACTGAACGACATATAAAAAATATTATCAAATTTTATGAAGTAGAAAATCCTTATTTAGATAAAAAGAATGAATTAAAAGAAACTATTACAAGTCGTCTAATGAATGGAGAAACTTTAAGTGATATCAGTAAAGATAGCGAATTATCAATAAATGTTGTCAAGTACATGGCACTCAAAATTCTTGGAAAAGATAAACTAAAAGCTATCAAAACTCAAACTAAATTAAAAAAAGCCAAAGAAACACCTAAACCATTAAATATAGCTAAACAAGCTAAATTTAAATTACTTATAGATAAAATATTAAATATGGTTAAAGAAGGCTCGACTTTTATTGCAGCAGCAAAAGAAGCAGGCATTCATCCATCTACAATATCACGCTATATTGATAAAAAAGAATTAGCGCAAGCTCGTTCCATAGCACATGAGAAAAAACAGGCAAGAATTAAGTCTATGGTTAAAAATGGTTACACCGTAAGAAAAATGGCAAAAGAATTAAATTCCAACCCAGAACAAATATATTACGCAATGGGAAAAGAATATCGCTCTCAATGGAAAAAAGAAAAGAAACAATCCCAAATACAACAATTATTAAACTACCAATTAAAAGGCTTGTCTAATGAACAAATTGCCGAAAAAATGAAAATTTCGATAGACACAGTAAAACGCCTTATAAAAGCAAGTAAAGAAAATTAAATAATAAAAAATGCAATAATTCTTAACAAAGGGGTTGAAAAAAATTATTAATGCGTTAAAGTATAAGTGTAAAAAATACAATTAATACAGAATGCGTATTTATTATGACAATTACCCAGACTACAACAAAAGCAGTGAGTGAAGCTGCTAGTAAACAATCATTATTTCACAGAATTTGTAATAAATTGGGAGAAAACAATAAGCCTATTTTTACCGTAATGGCTATTGCCTGCGGAAAAGGTACTGTGCGCCCAATCCTTAGTATTACAGATAAAAAAGAAAAGCCGGATGCAAGAAAATATGCCGCTCTAAGAGAATTGATGACAGAATTTATCGGTGTTCCGACTACTTTGTGTGCAGGATTAGTTGCTGAAAGCTTGACCGGATTACTTGCCAAAAAGGGATCGACATCTTACAAAAACACAAAAGCTGTTTTATCACTTTTAGGTATTTGCGCAGCTGCAGGCTATTTAGTCCCTCACTTTTGCAATATCTTTATGCCACCGGTTATGAAAAAATTAATGCCAAGTTACGATCCAAACGGCAATTCTTCTCAACAACCGATTTCAAGTCCACCCAAAACACAAATAGCTAAACCGGCAACTCGTAAAACAAATACAATCGCAACGCTAAATATGTACCCTCAATCATCTGCATATTTTCGTTCAGGAATGAAGGTGTAGTATGAAAGTTACTCCTGTTCAACAAAATTTGATAAAAATAAGAAAAGTTCTTGCAAATCCAAAAGCTGCAGAATTTGCACAAAATACCGTCTGCGCTATAGCAGTTGAAACAACTTTAAAAGCAGCAGGCAGACCGGCATTTATTTATTACGACAAACACGCAAACGAACAATCTAAAAAATATGCCGCAACAAAAGAACTTTTATACCAAACATTTTGTTTAGGCTTATTCTTAGGTTTTATAAAACCAGTTAAAAACTTTGTTTATGGCAAATTAAGCAATTGGCAAGCAAAGAAAAACCCCGAAAATAAAAGAAAAATAGATATGTTCAATGCTTTTCAATCACAAATTGATAATGCTCCAAACAAAGTTAAGGAAAATTCCTTGAGAAGAAAACTAAATCACCTTTTACATACAAACCCTGATTATCATTTTGGAAAGGGATTAAAAGAATTTAGTTCAATTGCATCTACCGTATTTATCTTAGCATTGTGCGCACCTATTTTATCCCAAATCATCTTACATCCGGTAATGGATAAGATTTTTGGCAAAAAAGGTACTCCTCAACAAAAGACAAGTAATAAACAAATAAATAAACAAGCTTAAGATTAAAACTTATTAAAAAATTAAACGAATTAACCTTCTAATTCGTTTATGTAATACATTACACCTTTAATCCATTCTTTTGCTTCTTCTTTAGAGCAGTACTTTCCGGCAGTTGCTAATTCTTTTACAGTATTAATTTTGCTCTCTCTATGGTGAATAGCCAAAGTTTCAGCCATCTGATCAATACATAAATCTACAGTTGAATAATGTTTCAAATTTCCCTTTGACGACATTATTCCACCAATATTTCGTTGAATTTTTGTTGCTTTTGAAGTTCCCCTTGCAGATTCGTGCATAGCAATAGCCATCAAAAGTGTCGGATTAACGCCATGTTTTCTTGCCTCTCTAAGAAAAACAAGCCCTTTATTATTTAATGGATTTTTTTTATTTTCATTATCCAATAATAAGTCGTTGAAATTTCTGTTTAATTTAGGAGCATTTATTTTTTCTCCCTTTGCCATCAAGTGAACGTTATCCGCAGTTTTAGAAGTGCTAATTATTTTTATTTTTGCATTTTTTGAGCTCTTGGTTATTTGAGCTTTCTTTGGCATATGGCTAACAACATTAATAGCTTCCGGAGCTTTTACATATTTTGCAACTTTCGCATCAAAACGAGGTGTAAAAGTGGTTGCCAACATTATCGTAGACATAACTTTATCAGCATTCACATCATGTGCCAATGCACAATTTTCAACATGTCTTAAAATGTTCTTACCTGTATTTTTTGTTAAAACTGTAGCTTTAGCAATTGTGTATTTGTTTACGTGGGGTATTCTCATAATATACACATCCTTTTGTTCACACTTATTATATAACTTAAACCCAAAAGATAAAAATTTTTGCTATTAATTAACATATCTTTATGTATTGTTGCCGATAATATTTTTTACGTGTAGCATGTTGGTGGATTAGTTATTATAGGAGAGGTTAATATGAAAAATCTATTAAAAATTATGTTATCTGCTCTTGTTGCTCTATTTATGGTAGCTCCGGCTTTTGCTTATCCGGATGTTGCACCTAATCATTGGGCGGCAAAACAGATTGAAATTTTGACAGAAAAAGGAGTAATTGTCGGTTATCCGGATGGCACATTCAAGCCCGACGACAACGTTAGCCGTGCTGAATTTGCATCTATGGCTATCAAAGCTTTAGGACAAGAACACACAACAGTTGCTCAACCTGTAAAATTCACAGATATTGATCCAACTTTTTGGGCTTACGATTCAATTCAAAAAGCTTTATATTTTGATTTAATTTCTTGTCCACCCGAAGGTCAACCTTTCAGACCGGATGATACAGTAACTCGTGCTGAATCAATTTCTGTTGCAGTTAACGCATTGACTACAGAACAAATCAGTGAAGTTAAAGCAAAAGAAGTTTTGTCTAAAAAATTCGCTGATACAAACGAAGTTCCTGAATGGTTTATTATTCCGGCAGGGAAAGCAGAAATATTGAACATGCTTGTAACAATTCCTTCAGAAAATAAGGTCAAAATTGAAGCAAATCGACCTGCAACACGAGCAGAAGTTGCTGCAATTTTATATGAAATGATGGAACAAGCCAAACTTAACCCAAATGCTAAACTTGCGGAAGCAATGAGAAAGAAAACCGGCGAAGGTTTTGTTGTAGAAAATGCAACTGTTCAAGGTAGTGTTGGAACAATTCCTGCAGGTTCAATCGTTCCTGTAAAATTGACAAAATACATCAGTTCTCAAACTTCTGATGCTGGCGAAATATACTCAGCATCTGCACCTGAAAACTATATTACAAAAGATAAATATATCTTAGTCTACAAAGGATCAACCCTAAAAGGACAACTTTTAGATGTTAGAAAAGGTAAATGGTTTGTAAGAAACGGTGTTCTAGTATTAGACAACTCACTATTAACAACAAACAACGATCAAACTGTTTCTTTCAATGGTGTTGGAGAAATCACTAAACACAGAAACTGGTTTATGAAATTTGTAAGAGCAACTCTTAAAGGCGAAAAACTAAATGTTGAACCTGAAGGTACAGTTTACATCAAGTTATTAAAACCGGTAAAAGTTGATTTGACAAACGGTTGGATTTTTGAATAAACCGAAATTTTAAACAGTAAAAAAAATGCTTCTTTCATTATTGAAAGAGGCATTTTTCATACATCTTTTTTAACAAAACCAGTTTGAATTATATCTTTTCCAAAACGAGCCTCTAATTTATCAAAACACTTTGACAATTTTTCTTTTTTTTCATCAATTTTTTCATCAGCAAACAAAGACATTTGCGCTTCATCATTCATCGTAAAAGTATCTAAAATTACTCCTGTACTGCGATAAAGAATATTAGGATTATATAATTTATCCAACAAAGTAAAAACAATATCAGAAATTTCCAACTCAAAATCTGTTGCAACATTTAAAACTTTTTTTTCGCAGAAAACTCTAAAATCTTTGGTTCTTAAAAATATACTAACACCTTTGCATTTGGCGTTAATTCCTCTTAGTTTGACGCAAGCTCTATGGATATGATAATTAAGAGAATTTTTTAGATAATTTTTATCGGAAGAAAATTTTGCTAATGCACTGGTTTTTTGAATAGATTTTGGCAATTTTACTTCATTAGAAACAGGAGAAACCATTTCACCCAACAATTCATGTTTCATCTCTAAGCCACGAATACCAATTTGTTTATTCAACCATAAATCATCTTGGCAAACAAGTTCATAAGCTGTCAATATACCATTTTTCCTAAGTAAAATCGACAAATTTTTCCCAATTCCCCATATTTCATCAATACTTGTATTTTGAAGAAGTGGAACAATTTTTCTTGCCCCTATTAAAAACACACCTTCTCCCATCGTTTTTGCTTTATCAGAAGCAAGTTTTGCCAATGATTTTGATGAACTTACACCTATAGAAACAGGTATATCAGTATGTTTTAACACTTCTTCTCTTATCATTTGAGCGATTTCAAGATAATTTTTCTTATAAAGCCTTTCTAACCCCGTTAAATCAACAAAAGCTTCATCTATTGAATAAACCTCGACTTTCGGACTAAAATTTTTCAATATTGTCATTACTTTTTCCGAAATCTTAGAATACAATTCATGATTAGCATTAATATATGTAGCTTTTTTCATCTGTCCTTCAATTTGAAAATAAGGCATTCCCATACGAATTCCAAGCTTTTTAGCTTCTTTTGAACGAGAAATCACACATTGTCCACGCCCTGACATAACGCAAACAGGTCTACCTTTGAGTTCTGAATTTACAGACTGTTCACAAGAAACAAAAAACGAATCGCAATCAACTAATGCTATAACACTTTTTCGAGCCATAACAACATTTTCAATTGTATTTGATTTTTCGTCAAATAAATTTTCCATACTAGTCTATTACTATTTCTTGTTCATTTTTATATGTAACATAGCCCAAATTTGCTTTTGGCGGTTTTTTAAGATATTTCCTCTTTGTATAAATCACACCAACTTTTGAAGATTGCGAGCCTTTTGAAAAAGTTTTGGCAATTTTAGCACATTCATAAATCAATTTATCTGTAGGATTTTCACACCTCAACAAAACATGCGATCCTGCGCAATCTCTCGTATGAAACCACCAATCCTCATCTTTCGAAAGTTTCGAAACAATATAATCATTTTGGCGATTATTTTTACCAATATAAACTTTACAACCTTCAATCTCCATTTCTGTAGGTAAAAACGCTGATTTTGATACTTTTTTCTCTTTTTTTTGTGGCTCAATTTCATTTCCAATTTCATATAATTCTTCAACAGAATGTGCAATATCAATAGAATAAAGAATTTGTTCATAGTAATCAATGTTTTTCTTCAATTCGTCAGTCAATTCTGTTAACTTTGCAACAGAAGTTTTGGCTTTGTTGTAGAGTTTATAAAACTTATTCGCATTTTCTTTGAGAGAGGAAGTTTCATCTAACTCAATATTTATTTCTTTATTATTTTCATAATCAAAAACTCGTATAAACTTTGAATACCCTTTATTGTTGTAGAGATTTGCCATTATCAAATCCCCATATAATCGATATTTATCGCCATTTATTTCTTTTGACAACTTATAATCCATCTTTTTTAAAGAATTTTTATCCTTTTTTAATTTAGATTGAATTAGTTGAGAATATTGACCTTTCAATCTTTTAATTCTGTCATTATAAATACACTCAGCATAATAATCATCAACAACAGAATTTATGCTTTTACAATTTGAATTAGCAAGAGAATTTTCGTTATAATACCATTCTTTTGGTCTACCGGCAGGATAAACATAAGGCAATCCTCCTGCCATTTCTCGTTCACGGCTTTTTTCAGCGCCAACATTATGCGCACAACCAACTATCATATTAGTGTCATAGCTATACAAAATCACATTAGAATACTTTCCCATCAATTCTATTGCTAGGCACAAATAAATTTTTTCTGACAATTCATTATAAGTTTCAATATAAAATTCTAAAATTCTCTCATAAGGAGGCTGTTCAACTTTTGATATAATAGCATTTTCCAAATACTTTCTCAATAACATGCAAAACATTGGTGGCTTATCAGGAATTTCAATCAACCTTTTTTTCTCATTATCTTTGCTCATAAACGCCACATGGTAGTATTGCGGATTGATATTTATATATAATTTTTTTGTTTCACCTTTATTTCTTAAAGAAAAAACAAAATCTCTCCTTGTCGGTTGCTGAATTTTCTGTATTCTTGCACCAATCATATATTCGGCATTTTCGTCAAGCCATTTTTTTAGTGTAAATGAATCAAAACTTATCATATTTTTATTTTACAACAAAATATGATTTTTATTGACGATTCCTGAAAAATATGTTATTATCAAATACATAAAAAAGGAGTGACAAAATATGGTTTTATGGGAAATTTTTGCAATTGCCGGTTTAGCATTTCTAATACTTGAAATGATAGTTCCGTCAATGTTTTTTTTAAACCTTGCTCTTGCGGGGTTTGTAACAGCAATTGTTGCACTATTTGTAAAAGGTTGGATTATTCTGACATTTATATTTGTGGTGCTTTCAATTCTTTCTATTCTTTTGTTAAGACCAATTTTGATTAAACAAAAAGAATCAAAAGAGAAAGAAACAGGGATGGAAGGCAAATATATCGGTCAAATCGTTAAAGTTATTGAACCGGTTACAAAATTTTCAGGTGCAATTACAATCTACGACGAACGTTGGGAAGCTCGAACAGATAGTGACGAAACAATTCCAGTAGGTAGCGAAGTTAGAATTGTAAAAAACGAAAGCTTAGTATTAACAGTTGAAAAGATATAGGAGAGAAAAATGACATTATTTTTATTGATATTATTAGTTGCACTATTAATATACGTATTCAAAGGTATTCTTATTGTTCAACAACAACAAGAAGTTATTATTGAAAGAATGGGGCGTTACGAAAAAACTCTTAGAGCCGGTCCTAACTTTATTTTTCCAATTTTGGAAGCTCCTCGTGGAATTTTGAAAAAAGTTTCTCAAAAAGGCATCGACGGAAGGAATTTCTATTACCTTAAACCTGTTGACAGAATTGATTTGAGAGAACAAATGTATGATTTCCCTCGTCAAAACGTAATCACTAGAGATAACGTTTCAATCACAATCAACGCTTTGATTTATTTCCAAATCGTTGATGCTAAAAGTGCAGTTTATGAAATTGAAAACTTACCTGATGCAATTGAAAAATTAACACAAACAACTTTAAGAAACCTTGTGGGACAAATGGATTTGCAAGAAACATTGACTTCTCGTGGAAAAATTAACGATGAATTAAGAACAACTCTTGATGAAGCAACCAACAAATGGGGTGTAAAAGTTAATCGTGTTGAAATCCAAGACATCTTCCCTCCTGCAGATATTCAAGCATCAATGGACAAATTGATGAAAGCTGACAGAGAAAAGAAAGCCACAATTACGGAAGCAGAAGGTTTGAAAGAAGCAGCTATCAGAAAAGCAGAAGGTGAAAAAGAAGCCGCTATTCGTTCTGCAGAAGGTGCTAAACAAGCAGAAATTTTGAAAGCTGAAGGTATTGCTCAAGCTCGTGTAATTGAGGCAGATGCAGAAAAAGAAGCTATCAATAGAATTATCAACGCTTTAGCTGACAAAGGTCAACCGGACAAATATTTAATTGCAATGAAATATTTAGACACAATGACTGCAATCACAAGTGGGGAAAACAACAAAGTTGTTTACATGCCATACGAGGCTACAGGAATTTTATCTTCTGTAGATGGTATCAAACAAATGCTTGATAGAAAATAATTAAAACAATATATTGAAAAGCAGGGTTTATTTCAACCCTGCTTTTTTTATTTTATATAGAAATTTTTGAAAAAATATGTTATACTGATAACAAGCAGTAGAATTTCTTACGGAGAGAATAAAATGATTATAAACAACTTACCTAGAATGCAAGTTCTAATTACGACAAATGACCAATACGTTGAAGGCGAATTATTGTTACCCGAAAACATGAGATTTAGTAACTCTATTCCTGACAATATGCTTTTTTATATCCTTAACGGCGGATTTCAATTTTTAACTCTTAAAAACTGCGAAGTTAAGGATAGAAAGAACCTAGCATTCCGACCTGACAAATCTCCACAATTGCACGTAAATATTTCTTGCATAATTACAATGCAAATTGTTGAAATTTTGCCTGATGATTTTGAATACGATGATGATTACTACGAAGATGACGTTATGGAAAATAATGCACCTATTCAACAACCTGCAAGACCTCGTGTAAGAAACAAACGTTAAATTTATTAATACTTCATACTTGTTCACTTTTTTTTATGTTTTTGGTAAAATTTTGGTAAGTCTGTACTGAAAATAAGAAAAAAGGAAGATAAGATGATTAAAACCAAACTTAAAGACCACAATTGCGGAGAGCTTAATCTTAACAACTTGAACGAAGAAGTTACTCTTTCAGGTTGGGCTTCTACTATCCGTGACTTAGGTGGTATTTTATTCGTGGAATTGAGAGATAGAACCGGATTTTTCCAATTGGTTGCAAACCCTCAGATTAACCCTGAAGTTCACAGAGTTTTTGAAAAATTAAGATCTGAATACGTTATTACCGTAAAAGGAAAAATTACTCGCAGACCGGAAGAAACTTACAACGAAAAATATGCAACAGGTCAAGTTGAAATGTATCCAACTTATGTTGAAATTCTTTCAGAAGCAAAAACTTTACCATTTGTATTGGATGATGAAAACGTTTCAGAAGATGTTCGTTTGAAATACAGATACCTTGACATCAGACGAGAAAGTATGTTGCACAACTTAACTTTACGCCACAAAATTTGTCAAGCAGCTAGAAATTACCTAAATAATCAAGACTTTTTGGAAGTTGAAACTCCAATCTTGATTAAAACAACTCCAGAAGGTGCTAGAGATTACCTAGTTCCATCACGAGTTCAAGAAGGTAAATTCTATGCACTTCCTCAATCACCACAAATCTTTAAACAATTGTTGATGGTTGGTGGTATTGAAAGATATTATCAAATTGCAAAATGTTTCCGAGATGAGGACTTACGTGCAGATAGACAACCTGAATTTACACAAATTGATATTGAAATGTCTTTCGTAGAACAACAAGATGTTATTAAATGTGTTGAAGGATTAATCGTTGATACATTCAAAGCTGCAGGCGTTGAAGTTAAACCTCCGTTTATACAAATGCCTTGGCAAGAAGCTATGGATAGATTTGGTTCAGACAAACCGGATACTCGTTTTGGTCTTGAATTATTTGATATCGGCGATATTATTTTGCAATCAGAATTTAAAATCGTAAGAGATACTCTTGAAAATGGTGGTATCGTTCGTGGTATTAGAATTCCGGGTGGAGCTAAATTTTCAAGAAAAGATATTGATGATATTACCAAATTAGCTGTATCATTCGGTGCAAAAGCTCTTGCTAACATCATTTATAACGAAGATGGTACTGCAAAATCTCCTGTATTGAAATTCGTTACAGAAGAACAAGCTCAAGCAATTAAAGATAGAGCAGGTGCTGAAAACGGAGATATTATCTTCTTTGTTGCAGATAAACCAAAATTAGTTTACGATATTATGGGTAGATTAAGACTATACTTCGGAAAAAGATTAGATCTAATTGATGAAAGTAAACACAACCTACTTTGGGTTGTAGACTTCCCAATGTTTGAATGGTCAGATGAAGAAGGTCGATTTATGGCAATGCACCACCCATTCACATCTCCTTGTATTGAAGATTTAGACAAATTGAAATCAGGTGATTTGGGTAACGTAAAATCAATTGCATACGATATAGTTTATAACGGAACCGAATTGGGCGGTGGTTCTGTAAGAATCCACTCTTCAGATGTTCAAAGCGCAATCTTCAAAGCTTTAGGTTTAACTGAAGATGAAGCAAAAGAAAAATTCGGATTTATGGTTAACGCTTTGCAATACGGTACACCACCACATGCTGGTTTAGCTATCGGCTTGGATAGACTTGTTGCATTGCTATGTAGAACAGATAGTATCAGAGATGTTATCGCATTCCCTAAAAACTCTGGTGCGAAAGATCTTATGAGCGATGCTCCTGGCGAAGCTTCTCTACAACAATTAAGAGAACTTCACTTGAAAAGTACTGTTCAACCACACCACAAAAATTAATAACTTTGAATTTCATACTTAAAACTGCTCCCACAGATAATTCTGGGGAGCTTTTCTTTTTACTTTTCTGTGAGATTTGTTTAATAACCCAACTTGTCTTTAACTTTTCCTTTTGCCATTGATTTTTTGAATTTTTCGATTACAGTAGAAACCAAATCTTTTCTATAAATTTCATCGCCTTCATCCATCAACATTCCGATATAATGTCCATTTAAAAAATTTACACTCGCATTAACTTCTTTTCCATTTTTCAATTTTGAGGAAATCCTGACAGTGTCGTTAATTTGAAAAGTTTCAGGGGATAATTTTTGTGCATTTTTATACATATAATTCATCACACCAGCAAATGTTCGTGGCAAATGCGCACCAAAACTTGTAGGTGAATTATTTTGAGAAATTGATTGAATTTGCATATTTACTCCTTTTGGAGATATAAATAATTGTGACAAATTTATTTTGCTATTTTTTATATTTTTATTAAGAGAAATTTATTTATTATATAATTAAATTATGCAAATATTTAATGAGCCAAACTTCAATCCAAATTTATCAATCGCACTCGGCTTTTTTGACGGCGTGCATTTAGGACATAAAAAAGTTATCAAATCAGCGGTTGATTTTGCAAAACAAAATAATATTAAATCCGCAATTATAACTTTTTCTGAACATCCTTACAAATACCTTAAAAATATCTCTCCAAAATATTTATCAACAAAAAAAGATAGAGAGCAAATGATTGATAAATTAGAAATTGACTATTTGTATGAATTGGATTTCAAAAAAATATCTAAATTACCTGCAACTGATTATTTAGAAAATATTTTGGTTAAATATTTTGCGCCATCCGCAATTTCTACCGGTTGGAATCATAATTTCGGCTACAACAAAACAGGAAATGCAAAATTTTTATATGCGAACGAAACCAAATACAAATATAAATATTTTGAGCTTCCCCCTGAAAAGTTTGAAAATGAAATTATCAGTAGCACAACTATAAGAAATTTATTACTGAACAGAGAGATTTCGAAAGCAAATAGCATGTTAGGATATAAATTTAAAATATCTGGCAAAATTGTTAAAGGAAATCAATTAGGTAGAACTATCGGATTTCCAACCGCAAATTTAGAGTATCCAACAGATTTAATTGAACTACCACATGGAGTTTATTCGGTAAAAACAAATTATGGTGAAGGTATTGCAAACTACGGTTCTCGCCCGACAATTAATGGTGTTGAACCGATTTTAGAGGTAAATATATTAGATTTTAATAAAGATATATATGGAAAAATTTTAACTGTAGAATTTAACAAAATGATACGCACTGAAAAAAGATTTCCTTCTCTCAATGCGTTAAAAAAACAAATTCAACTTGATATAAAATCAATTTAATAAGTCATTGTCCAACCATCATTGATGATTTTACCCAAACAACCTTGACCTTGCCAAGTAGAACTACAGCTACTATTATACAAGGTATCTCTAATTGCAGTCAAAGAATCTCCATCGCAAACGCCATTTGCCTTGCATTCAGGAGTTGCACCAGCAACATCAATGGAACCATCATCATAAAATTCAGCATAGAACATATCTCTACCACCGATATTCGGACCTTTTGGACCATTAATATCAATCAACATATGTCCATAATGAGAAGTTACGCCATTTACTGTCTTTGTATAAACATTCGGATAATCAATAATTATACTTGCACCACTTGCCAAAACAACAGAAGAAGCAGCACTCCAACTTGCGTTATTTGTCGCAGTCTCTGTACCTGACTGACTTCTATAACTTGTTGGGAAACAAGGTGCGCTAACAGTATGTCCACAATCACTAACAACTTTAAAATATGTATGAGTAAAATTAGCTATTTCAGCTTGAGTAACCAAACCTGCCTCTCTCAAATTAATAGCATTTTTATCTGTCATGTATCTCAAAGATGCTTGTTGTACTTCATTATAAACTTTGTGCAATTGAGTAACGTAACTCTGACGTTGATAATTCTGCATTAATGTTGGAACAGTCATAGCAGAAACTACACCAATGATGCCGAGAGTGACTAAGACCTCCGCAAGAGTAAAGGCAGTTAAGTAGCCCCTCTCCCTAACCCTCTCCCCAAATGGGCGAGGGAACAAATCACAGACAATTGCGCACTTGTAGCACAATTTTTTATCTAAAAAGAAACTCAATAATTTTTTCATCCAAAATATCCTTTAAAATCCTATATATTTCATTATAACTTATTTTTTGAATTTTTCAATACTTATATTACATAATAAAAAAGCTCTCTTAATAAAGAGAGCCGTTTAAAAATTATTTAATCAATGCTTGAACTTCTTTAAACTTAGGATTTTTTGCACCCTTCAGCCATTCAAATAACGCAATTTCTACACAAGATGTTTTCACCCCATTTGCAACCATTGCTTCAATACCTTGTTTAAATTCGTATTTATTGCGACTTGCACAAGCATCTTTGATAACATAAACATCAAAACCTGCCTCAATCAATGCCGCTGCGGTTTGATGCACACAAATATGTGTTTCAATACCAAAAATTACAATCTGTTTTTTGCCATAAGATTTAATTTTATCAAGCATGCCATCTTCTAATAAAGCATTAAAATAAGTTTTTTCAACAACATCGCTACCTTCGGGCAAAACCTCTTGCAATTGTGGAACAGTATGCCCCAAACCTTTTGGATACTGTTCTGTTAACAAAACCGGAATTTCCAAAGCCTTTGCTGCACTAGCGATTTTTACTGCATTTGCAACAATTATATCTTTATCCAAAGCCGCAACTAATCTTTCTTGAATATCAATAATTAATACTAAACTATTTTCTGCTGATAATGTATTCATTTTTTTCTCCTTTATACTGATGTATATTTAAAATCCTTGATAAAATCTTCTATAATTCCGACAAGCTCTTTTTGGGAAATCTTTGTTAATGGCAATTGAATTTCTTTGTTTTCGGGACTATCTAAACCTTCATGAGTAATCGAAATCATTATTTTGGCAAATCCAGGATAAATAATTCTCAATGTGCTATCTTGTTTTTTATTTTTTAAATGAAATACGCACATATCATCACCAATCGACTGCTCAATTTCAGTTTCAAACAACTTTTCTTCCCAAGCTTTTTGTAATCTAAAAAACACCGGCGTAATAACTTTTTCCAACTTCTTATTAAAAATTTGCTTGAATATTTTGTAATTTTTGGGTTTATCAACTGTATCATCAAGCCATTCACCAAGAGTTTCTTCCCTAGCTTGCGCAAAAACATATTCGGCATTTGTAGCCATTGCATCTGAAAGCGCCTGCAAAGCATCTTTTTCCATTTCTTTGAAATCTTTATTGGCAATTCCCGAAATTCCGGCACAAAGCTCAAAATCATCACCATAATTTTCTTTAATCTTACTTATAACAACCAAAGTTCCGTTAAAATCAGTATTTGGTAAGTATAAATAAAATTTTGCTCCTCGACCTAAAGTTACAACATCATCAACTCTAATTGATTTTTTTATAGCTTCTGCCATTTTTTCTATAGAAAATTTGCTCTTTGAATTTTCCGAAGGAGCAATCACCGCAAAAACTCCATCATTAAATAAATTTTCATTTATTGCATTTTCAATAACTTGTTGTGCATAATTATAATTGTAAACACCTGTCAATTCATCAATTATCTGCAATTGCTCTAGAATTTTCAAATTTCTAAATGCACTCAATTTAATAGAATTATGCTTAATATTATTCACAACTTTAATTACGAGTTCAATACTTCCCGCTCCAGCCATTGCAAAATCATCAATACCAGCATCATAACATGCCAACACAAGTTCCTCATCATAATCATTCACAAGTAACATTATGCAAACATTTTTGTTATGTCTTAATCTTTTCACTAACTCTATAGTCGATTTTTTAGAAGTATTTTCATGTACCAAAACAATGTCAGCCATTGTCAATTCTAAATTCTGCTCAGCATTGTCAAAACTAGAGGTAACAACGGTATCACCCTTTCTCAAAAATATTAGTTTTGACTTTAACGTTTCTGCAAATTTTTCATCATCAGAAATTAGCAGAATAGAATTTTTATCTGACATCAACTACACCTGCAAATGTTTTTTGATACAAAGGAAACTACCACCTGCGCCAAACAAAATAGCCATTGCAAACATAACTACAATGACAAAATTTTGAGCATAAAGCGGAGTTGGAACCATAAAGAATTGGTGCATGTGATTTAATCCGTTTTGAACACAATTCAAAGGTAACAACGCAATAACTGCACCGGAAAAACCGTAAAAAGCACCCTGCATTATCAGCGGGAACCTGATATACCAGTTTGAAACCCCCATCAATCGCATAATTTCTATTTCCTCTTTACGTGACTGGATTACAAGCTGAATTGTGTTGTTAATAATCGTAATCGTCAACATGCCCATAATAATTACAACTAACACAGTTATAACATTAACGACATGGTTTAAAGCCTCAATCTTTTTAGCCAAATCTTGTGCGTAACTCATATCTTCAACAGACGTTAACTGTTTAATGTTCTTAAACACACTATCAATATTTTCTGGTTTATCAACTTTTACATGAAGCGTATCAGGTAGTGGGTTTTCAATATCCGGCAAATCCATTTCACGTTTCAAGTTAGACCAAGAATTTGCTTTTGGCACAAGAGCTACACTTTCAACATGCTCAAACTCTTTAATCCTTGTTTTTGCAACATTTGCATCGGCATTATCTTTTAAATAAACAGAAATTTCCAACACATTACCAAGTTCATGTGCAAAAGCCGAAATTGAAATTGCAGAACGGAAGAAAGAAGCAAATATAGTCAATATCGCTGCCATTGTCGTAATAATAACGAGGTTAACAATACCAGTTCTTGCAATATCGTGAACGGTTTGTTTGGTCAAACGATATAATATCCTTAATTCACATAACCAATCTTTCGGGATGTGTTTTTTTACTTTTTTCTTAATTTCTGCTTTTGAATTATTCATACGTACCTGCTTGTATATCTCTTACAATTTCACCATTATCAAGAGTAATTACTCTTTTTCTAAAATAATCTACCATCGCATTATCGTGAGTAGAAACGATAACTGTAATTCCTCTCTGATTAATCTGATCCAAAATCTGCATAATTTCCATAGAGTTTTTCGGATCTAAGTTACCAGTCGGTTCATCTGCAATCAACAAAGGAGGTCCATTTACGATTGCACGTGCAATACCAACCCTCTGTTGTTCACCACCAGATAATTCTGACGGAGTTGCATTCATCTTGTCATACAAACCAACAATTTTTAATGCACCAGAAACCCTTGCGTTGATTTCTTTTGAGCTAATCCCTAATGTTCTGATAACATAAGCAACGTTATCGTAAACACTTTGATTTTGAAGGAGTTTATAATCCTGAAAAACAATTCCCATACATCTTCTCAAATTAGGAACTTTATCATTAGAAAGGTTTGCAATATTAATTCCACCTATCGTAACAGTTCCACTTGTAGGGCGTTCTTCGTTATACAAAAGTTTCATTAAAGTTGATTTTCCGGCACCAGATGCACCTACAATAAAAACAAACTCACCTGACATAATATCAAGATTAATGTTTTTTAACGCATAATGATCGTTTTTGTATTTTTTTGTAACTGATCTAAATTGTATCATGACTTTCCTTTATTTTTCACAACATTTATCAATGTAATGCCTGATTTTTGTTCTTAATTTATTGGCACTTAATCCATAACAATCAAGCAATTCTTCGGCTTTTCCGCTTTGTCCAAATTTATCCTCCACTCCAATTCTATGAACTGTTTTAGGATAATTTTCTGATAAAACTTCACAAACTGCGCTGCCTAAACCGCCAATTATTGAGTGATTTTCAACAGTAATAACGAATTTAGATTTCTTAGCACATTCAACAATAGTTTTGCTATCAATAGGTTTTACAACCGGAACACTAACAATTCCAATAGAATAACCGTCTTTTGCTAATTCATTTGCAGCTTCAATAACTTCAGCCACAGTTTCACCATTAGTAAATACTGTAACATCAGTTCCTTCTTGCAAAACATTTGCTTTATTTATATCAAATTTATAATTTTCATCATAAACATCACAAACATTTGAACGTGGAACTCTTATATACATAGGACCGTCATGCTCCGCTGCATATTTAATAATTTGAGTACATTCATTACAATCGGCAGGAACAAATACAGACATGTTCGGCAAAGTTCTCATAAGAGAGATATCCTCCAACGCTTCATGACTTGCGCCATCTTCACCAACCGTAACACCGCCATGCGTTCCAACTAATTTAACATTGAATTTAGGATAACAAATAGAATTTCTAACCTGATCATATGCTCGACCTGTAATAAATACCGCAAAACTTGCTGCAAAAGGTATTTTACCTGTCGTAGACAAACCAACTGCCGTTGTTACCATATCTTGTTCTGCAATTCCACAATCAAAAAATCTCTCGGGAAATTCTTTTGCAAAGAAGTGAGTTTGTGTAGAGCATGCTAAATCGGCATCCAAAACAACAATACTTGGATTAGTTTTTCCTAACTCAGCTAATGTCTTACCAAAAATTGACCTAATAGATTTTTTTTCATTTCTGTTAATATTCATTTTATACAATCCCGTTCATCTGTGTGCATCAACATTATAGCACAAACAAAAATTAATCAAAATTTGTAGAGATGTGTATAATTTTGTTAAGAATTATTAAAAAAAAACGAAATTTTAGCAATTTTATTCCTTGAGGAATATTTAAACAGTAGAATAAAAATATAGACATATTTTATTGAAAGGAAGAAATTAAATGATTCAAGCTCCAAATTTAGTAAATCCTTACATGCAACCCCAAATGCAGCCGTACGCCCCACAATATGCACAGGCTACACCTGCTCCTAATTACAATGCAGTAAAGATTGATGTACACAACCCATCAGTTAGCGCTCCAGGCGTTGGACAAGTTGCAATGAACGTTCCTCAATACGCTCAACCAACAATGCCATTATACAACTACCCACAAGCGCAATTATATGATTATCCAAAGGCTCCTGTTCAACCTTATTACATGCCGCAGCAACCTGTAGCAAGTATTCCGGGACAAACAGTTCAACCTGCTCCACAAGTTGCAGAACCAGCAGCAGCTCAAGCAGCTCCTCAAGTAATTCAGCAGCAAAATATTAATACACCGGCACCAATGGTTACTCAACCGGCAGCAGAAGCTCCAAAATCCGCAGAAGCTCCAAAAGTTGAAATAGAACAACCGGCACCGATGGCTCCACAAGTTGATTTGAATACATTTATTGCAAAATTAACAAACCCTGATTATGAAGTTCAAGCCAATGCAATGGAAGAAATTGCAAACATGGTAAAAGATGAACCTCAAAAAGCTACAGAATTGTTAGATGAAAAAGTAGTAAATGCACTTAATACCATCGTTAACACAGATTCTAGCAAATTGGCAGGTCCAACTGCAGAACAAATTGCAGCAAGAGAAAAGTTAATGAAAGGCGAACAACTTTCAGATGCAGATAAAAAATTAGCAACAACAATTACTCCGATGGAACAAGCTGAAAGAAATAAAAGCTATGCAATGTTCACATCATCAATTATGCAAAAATTGTACGGCGATGAAGTTGCAAAATTAACAGGTTCAACAGTTCCTTTAACAGAATTACCTGGAGCGGTAACTATTGTAGAACAGTTGAAAAACAACCCTAACCCAATGGTAAGAACATCTGCAATTGAAGCTTTAAGCTACATTCAACAACCGGCATACAAACAAGACTTAACAACATTGTTTACAATTGCTAAGAACGACCAAGACAAGAGCGTTCAAGAAGCAGCAACAGCAGCTTTAGCGAAATTGGAACAATTGCCGGCAGAAGCTCCAAAAGCAGAACAACCAGCTAACACTGAACAAGTAGCTAAAGAAATAAAAATGGAACAACCAGCTAACACTAAACAAGTAGCTAAAGAAGTAAAAATGGAACAACCAAAACAAACAGCGCAAGCTGCATAATCTTATAATTTCTTTCTTCAAATATAAACAACAAACCTCTGATTATTAAATCAGAGGTTTGTTCTATACATAAACTAAATTAATACGTCATTTGCCAATTGTCATTCAAGATTTTCCCAAAACAACCGTGCATATTTCCTCTACCACCAGCAATGCAATAAGTATTAAAATGAGTATTCCTATGAGCTTCTGTTAGTGGTAATGGAGCAGAGCCATAATCATCAATTATAAAGCCATCTCCAGTGTTATAAACAAACATTTCAAACAAATCACGCCCTTGAATATTTGGTCCTTTTAAGCCATTTACATCAACCAATACACGTAATACCATATCTGCATTATCATTTCTTGGATTAATTGCAATAGTCTGGCCACTTGCTAGGATAGCTGTATATGGCATACTTATACCATTTAATGCGGTTCCATTAACTTTTTTATAACTAGCAGCAAAACAAGAAGAATTATTTGCTTCGCAAGTTTTTACAACTTTGAAATACGTATTAACAAAATCATTAACCGCAGCTTGAGTTGTCAAACCAGCCTCTGTCAAATTAATTGCGTTTTTATCTGTTTGATACCTTAAAAGAGCTTGACTAACTTCGTTATAAGTCTTATGTAATTGAGTAACGTAACTTTGACGTTGATAATTCTGCATTAATGTTGGAACAGTCATAGCAGAAACTACACCGATTATGCCGAGAGTGACAAGAACTTCGGCGAGAGTAAATGCATCTAGGCATCGCATAAAAATAACGCCAAAACTATTGATATGAGAGGCTAAGCGATTGCCCCCCCCCCGATGAGCTTAAATTTTTTCATAAGAACCTCCTTGTTTTCTTAATTATAACTATACGTTTTCCATTTCCTTATTTTCAGCCGGATTTGGAGCGGAATTTGTATAATCCGCATATTCAGAAATTTGTTTACACCATTCATAAGTAATTTCTTCCGGACTTAGTTTATAAGAAATTGGTTTACCAACATGTAATCTAACTTTTCTTCTTGTAAACGGTTTTAATTTCGGATAACCTGTAAACTCAGCAATAGCAACCGGAACAATATCCGCTTTTGCATTTTTTGCAATTACAATAAAACCTTTTTTCAAATCATTTATATCTGAGCCATAAGGTCTGATTCCACCTTGTGGAAATACCCCTAAAGACCAACTTGTAGATAATATATCTTTAACTGTTTTAAATGTGGCAATTTCAGGCTTTGTTCTATCAACCGCAAAAGCTCCTAAACGTTTTACAAGCCATTCAAACTTATCACCTTTTTGGAATAATTCTTTTTTAGCCATATAAGCAATCGGTCTGCCACAAGCCATTGTAACCATTGGCGGGTCAAAGTGTGATACGTGATTGGCAGTATAAATAAATTTTCCGCTTTTTGCTTTTGTCGGAAGATTTTCTCTGCCAGAAATCTTGCAATCATAAAATATTTTCATAAACGGAATTACAACAAAATACAAAAATGACATATAAAAAATCGTTCTGAAAATATTATATTCATTTGGATATCTTCTATTATAATTACGCTCTTTGTTCATCACCAACTCCTAAATGTTCTTCTTGCGGTTCTATGTATTTAAACCCTGTTAGTTCCTGAATTTGTTTTATCCATTGTTGTCTAACGACTTCCGGATCTTTATTATACGGAATAGGTTTTCCAATTTTCACCACAACTTTTCCAGTAAATGGCAAGTGCCTAGCCTCTTGAGTTCCAACTATACCAATCGGAAGAACTGCACATTTTGTAATTTTAGCAAGTTTTGCAAAACCTTCTGTAACACCAGTTATAGTTCCTGGAACACCTCTTGTTCCTTGAGGGAAAATCCCAAAAACCCAATTACTCTTTTTTATTTCCATAACTGTTTTTATAGTAGAAGGGCCTAAACTCTCTCTATTTACGGCAAAAGTTCCTAACCAATCAATCCACCATCTAATAAACGGAATATCAAAAAGTTCTTTTTTCGCCATAAAAGAAACACGTCTAGGCAAAATACCCGCAATCATAGGTGGATCTAAAGTTGATAAATGATTTGGACAAACAATATAAGCATTGTCTTTCGGCACATTTTCCAAACCTTCAACCTTCAAGCGATATATCAACTTACACCTAATCATATAAAAAATTCTGCATATAATGAATTGGAAAATAGTCCTCCAAACATTATATTCATCCGCAGTTCGCCTTGTATAATTTTTATCTTTATCCCAGAACAAGATTTTTCTCCTATGTTTAATAATACAATTATATATGCAAAATTTGCACATTACAAGTTTTTCATATATATTATAACTATTATTAAGGAGAGAAAAATATGAAAACATCAAATGTAGAGTTAGAAAACGAACTATTTAAAAGCGTTTACGACAAAACTCCCGATTATATAAAAAATCTTAATCTCATGGATTTTTCACAAAAAGGAGAGTTTACATTTACATTAAAAAGAGAACATTTAAAACCCTACGATAAAGATACTAACCCAGAAGGTTTGAACCTTGAAGAATGGTTTGCGAATTACGCCAAAGAAGCAAAAGTTTCTACTGCCGGAATTAGAGGACCACAAAATATTCTTTATCCGCAAGACACAAGATTTCCAATAAACTTAGTCGGAATTGTTTTAGCAACTTTAGCAAAAACACTTGTTGCGAATGAAAAATACAAAGGTAAAAAAATTGTAAAAGTTGCAGGCAGAGAAGTTCGTTATAATTCAGATTTATTCCTTGATGCAATAACAAGAGTACAAGCAGCACAAGGAATTAGAACTCTTGTACCGGAAGGCAAAAAAACTATTCCAATTTGGCTTGCGTCATTTTTGGCATTCAAATTAGATCTTTTGGGTGGAGAATATATTACATCAAGTCACGGAATTTCCGTTAAAAACGCAACAAAAGACTTGAACTGTCAAGGTAGCCAATATTTGCCGGAAGAATCTATGGAATTTGTAAACAAAATTCAAGAGATTTTTAACAAAACAGAAAAAGATGGAACATACGAAATCAAAATCGCAGCCACTGATAATCCGTTGATTGATGAAAAAGTGTTAGCAAACATTGATGATGGAGTTGATTTATACGTAGAATACTTAAAATCAGGGGTTGCGCAAAAAATTAACCTTGACTTAATCAAAGAAATTAAAGACAAAATTGTTATTGAAAGCGTTGGTGGCTCTGCATACAGAACATTAAGCAGAGTTTTAAAAAAATTAGATATTTCAGACAAATTCACATGGTTTGATACCGAAGAAGATTCTTTCTTTCACTCAATTGGCAAATACGACCATACACCAAAAGGCGAAAAGGCTTTTTACGATTACTCTGTCGATGCAACAGTAGTTGCAAAAAAACGTAGCGGAGAAAAATTCTTCCCTGTAATTGAAACAATGCACTACGACGAAAGATTAACAAAACTCCCGGTAGGAACAGCAGTTTTAATTACAGATCCAGACCATGACAGATTGACTGTTACTCAAACTGAAAAAGCTGATAAAATTTCTGAACTTGAAAAAGCTGGAATTGACTATGTCAGATTGAACAATGATTTAATTTTGACAGTATTCACTGCAAATCAGGCGTTTTTAATGCTTATGGATTTTTGGTCTAAACAACTAAAATCTCAAAATCTTTGGAATAATCACCCAAGATTTATGATTAAGACAACCGCATCAGCAATTTCTTGGGATGAATGGGCTAAAAAACAAGGGATTAAAGTTGTAAATGTTCCCGTTGGTTTTAAAGAAATTGCCAACATTATGAAAAAAGTTGAATTAAAGCTAAAAAACAATCCTGAAAAAGAAGTAATTATTGACGATGTTTTAGGAAATTCTATCAATCTTGGAGTTAACCCTAGATTAGTTTTTGCAGGTGAGGAATCTGGCGGAATGATTATGGGAACAGAAGAATTGATTAAATCTCAAAACGGCAGATTTGCAATTGCAATGAGAGAAAAAAGTGCAACAGAAGCAATTATCGTTGCATCAGCTTTGCTTGCTAAACTCCAAAAAGAACAAACACCGTTGTCCAAATACCTTGTTCAAATTTTCGAAGAAAACAACATTATCGGCAGATTTGATACAAGAGTTGATATAGCTTATTACAACGAATCTGAACCGGATATAAACAAACTAAAAAAAGAAAAAGTTCTAGGCGAAGCAAAGAGAACAAAAAATGATTTGTTCTACCTATCAATGGCAATGGGCGTAAAAAAAGGTATTATGACACTTGGAGATGTCAAAGAAGTTTTGAATGATTCATTCAAAAGCCTAATTTTTGACAACCTTGTTTCAATAAAATTTGTTGGTGATGGAACATATCTTGAATTTACCGACAAATATATAGAAATCCGACCTTCCGGAACTGATGCTAAAACAAAAGCTTATGGAGGTGGCTCAGACAAGGCTATTCTTGAAACTTATGCCAACATAATGGGAAATTATTCAGGCGACAGAACAGAATTGCACAAAAAATTCATTAGTGACAAATTCTACAACTCAACTAAAGACGAGGCAATGAAATATTACCTTGAATTTGTTGATAAAGATGCAAACAATGAACTTTTTGAAATTCCGAAATATAATTTTTAAAATGCTTAATTAAATTCATAAAAATAAGTTGGACAAATATTTGTCCAACTTATTTTTTATATTTTATGCAATTTTTTCTTAAACAACGCTTTTGCATGATTAATTGCATCAATTTCGGCAGAATACACACCCTTAATCTGCTTGATTATTCCATACTGATCTAGCTGATTTTTCACATCTTCGCTTGGTATTACCATCAAAACCTTAATATGTTGAGATTTTAATCTTAGTATTATATCTTCTAACGCAAATATCGCTGATATGTCTAGTGTATCCTCGCCATCATAAACTAATATTAAATAACGAGTTCCTAAAAATTCATCAAACTGCGAAATAATTTGAGTTGCAGAACCAAAGAAAAATGCTCCGCTAATGTGTACAACTCTTATTTTGTGACGATAATCTCTTTCTACAACTTTTTCCATCTTCATTATGTCTTTGTCATAAACAACTTTATTAATCAATTTTGCCTTATCCGCTGCTCTTTTGGCATAAAGTAATGCAGCCAAAGTAATCCCGGCTCCCACCGCAACTATCAAATTATAAAAAACAGTTAAACAAAATACTAATCCTAAAACATACAAATCGTCTTTTGGCGCAAGTTTTACAACCTTTAAAAACTTGGTATCTATGATATCATAACCAATTTTAATCAAAATAGCTGTCAAAACCGCCAAAGGAATTTCAGCAACAAATCCAGAAAATTGATAAATCAACAACACCAAAATAATTGAAGTCACAACCGCAGCTAATTTTGTAGTAGCTCCTGTTTTTAAAGCCGCAACTGTCCTCATTGTGGCAGCAGAACCTGCAAGGTTACCAGTCAACGCACAACACATATTTCCTATTCCTTGAGCTGCTAACAACCTATTAGGTGGCAACTGCACTTTTGTAACAGATGTACAAACCAAACCGGTTAACAAACTCTCTGATGAGAAAATTACGGCTAAAATTATCGAATAATGAAAATATGTTATAAAATCATGCAAATTTGTATGCGGAATATGAATTGATGGCAACATAACAGATATTTGCGAAATCTTTTCTACATTCAACCCCATTTTTATAGAAATAAATGTACACAAAATAAGTGCCAAAATCTGTGATGGGACATATTTATTCCATTTTTTAGGGAAACAAAATACAATCAAAAGAGCTAACGCACCAATCATTAAAGCCTGAATATTAAGAGTTGCAAAAGATTTTACAACATTTTCCAAACTTTCAATCGTGTTTGAGCAAGAAGGTAATCCCAATAGTGGGTTCAACTGCATAATTATAATAATTACCCCAACGCCATTCATAAACCCTGAAATTACTGGATATGGTACATATTTTACAATATCAGGCAATTTTGTTAAAGATAGCAAGATTTGCAAAATTCCTGCCACAAATATTATAAAAATTACGGCATCAAGATTTTGATTTAATGCGTGCATAACTGATGCTACAACAATTGCAACAGGACCTGTAACTCCTGATATCATAGGTACTTTAGTGCCAAATATTCCCGCAACAAAACATAAAATTATTGCTCCCCAAATACCGGCACTTGCTCCAAACCCTGTAGCAACACCAAAAGCTAAAGCCTGCGGTAGTGTTATAACTGCAGCATTTAAGCCACCTAAAACATCTCCTGAAAATATTTGTAATTTTTCTTTTAAATTCATAGGGGTATTATAAATAAACTTTATGTTATAATCAAGTAAAAAAGGGGAAAATTATGGAGAACTTAAACAAACACATTGAACACACACTTTTGAAACAAGATGCAAAATTAGAAGATTTTATAAAACTTTTTAACGAGGCAAAAGCTCACAAATTCTTAGGAGTTTGTATCAATCCTGCTTACGTAAAATTAGCAAAAGAAAATTTAAAAGATAACGATGTAAAAGTTGTTACCGTAATCGGATTTCCACTCGGAGCAAACAGAAGTGACGTTAAAGCTTTTGAAGCATCAAAAGCAGTTGAAGATGGCGCAGACGAAATTGATATGGTAATCAATGTTACTGCAATCAAAAACAAAGACTATGATTTTGTTGTAAACGACATAAAAGCCGTAAAAGCTGCTTGTAAAGACAAACCGCTAAAAGTTATTTTAGAAACGGATTTATTAGAAAAAGACGAAATCAAAAAAGCTTGCGAACTTTGTGTTGAAGCAAAAGCCGACTTAGTAAAAACATCAACCGGTTTTGTAAAAGGCGGAGTTGGCGCAAAAGCAGAAGATGTAAAACTGATGTATGAAACAGTTTCACCTTACGGATTAAAAGTTAAAGCATCTGGCGGAATTAGAGATAAAGAAACTGCAATAAAAATGATTGAAGCAGGAGCTGAGAGATTAGGTACAAGTTCCGGCGTAAAAATTGTTGCGGAATAAAAAAAATAAACCCTCTCCCGAATTTCTAAGCTCGTATTGCTCACTAAGAAATCCCGCCCTCAGCACAAAGTACAGACAGGGTCACACGCATCGCCTCAGCTCTGCGGTTCCCTTTGTCTCACAGTGAGAGAGGGCTGTTTTGGTTTGCATATCTTATTCATTTCTCTAAAATATTTTGACCATGCTATAATATTCATTAAGGAAATAACGTATGGGTGATGAAGACAAACAGTTTGATGCCACACCGAGAAAGCTCGAGCAGGCAAGAAAAGAAGGACAAGTTGTTAAATCAAAAGATTTTTCAACCGCTATTTCTTTGCTAATTTTGTTCTCGGTAATCTTCGGATTGGCTCCGTTCATTTGGGATCAAATCGTACAACTTTACACCCTCCTGTATGAGCAAATCCCCAACGCACACATAGATCAGGTCGGAATGACATATATTTTAACAATCACAATAAAATGTGCCGCATTAATTATCGGACCTGTACTTTTTGTAGCGTGGTTTATTGCGATTATGGCAGATTTTATACAGGTCGGACCACTTGTTGCAACCGCTCCTTTAATGCCAAAATTAGATAAACTTAACCCAACAAAGTATTTCAAGAATATTATGTCTATAAAAACTCTTTTTGAATTATTCAAAAATATTCTAAAAGTTGTTTTGTTAGGCTATATCGGCTGGAGCGTTTATATGCAGCATATTGAAAACATCCTTATGCTTGCTGCAATCGACAACAATTTTGCCGTAATGATTGAGTTCGGCAAACTAATCACAGACTTTATTTTTAAGGCATGTATCGCCTTTTTGGTAATTTCTGCGGCAGATTACGGAGTCACAAAATGGAAGTTTTTAAAAGATCAAAAAATGTCTTTCAAAGAAATTAAAGACGAATACAAAAATACAGAAGGCGATCCAAACGTAAAAGCCGCACTACGCCAACGCCGCATGCAGATGTTACAACGAGGGATGATGGATGCCGTACCGGATGCGGATTTTGTCGTAACAAACCCAACCCACATAGCATGCGCTCTTAAGTACAAAGCAGAAGAAATGGCTTCTCCAATGCTTATTGCAAAAGGAACAGAGCTTATTGCAAAAAAAATCATTAATATTGCAAAAGAGCATCAAATTCCTGTAATTGAAAATGCCCCTGTTGCACGCGCACTTTACAAAATGGTTGATTTGAACCAACAAATACCACCGGAATTGTACAAAGCAATTGCAGAAATTCTACTTTTCGTTTACAAGTTGAAAAATACATCAAATAAAGGTACAATGAAATAAATTCTATGCTAGAATAATTTTATAATCATGGTTATGCAAAATAAAAACAAACTACAAGAATATATAGACATAGTTCAAAAAGTTGCCAAAGTCGAACACAGACGTATTCCTCAGCACATGGTAGATTATGAGGAATTAGTTTCTATCGGGATTTTGGCTGTTCAAGTTTTGATTAAAAACAAAACTCCTGAACAACTTGAAAAATACAATGCAGCATATATTGCAACTGCCGTAAGGTGGGCTATTCGAAACGAATTAAGAATTAGGTATAAATGGTATTCTTTAAAACATAAATCTGATGATGAAGTCGACAAGGATGAAGAAGTTGACGGCATGGATATGCAAAAAGCCAAAGTTCGTGAAGCTGTTTACGAAACAATTCTATCCATTGATGGCTTAGCTGCTGCCGCTAGTGATAATGATTCTCCATTTGACTTCCTTAAAGATCCGCACGCACAACCTGATGAAAGCGCAGAAATTACCGAAATGGGTAGAATGATTAGAGCTGCAATTGCAAAACTTCCACCTAAAGAAAGAACTGTTGTTGAATACAGATTTTATAGGAACATGCAGGTTAAAGATATTGCAAAACAAATTGGGTTATCCCCATCACGTGTAACACGTATTGTTCAATCATCTTTGAACACTGTTAAAGAATACTTAAACCAGCACGAACAGTACGGATATTAGAGAATTAATCTACAACAGTAATTCTGCCATCATCTTTTAATTCAACAGGTGTATTCATTTTCTTTATATAATCGCAGGTCAATTTGTCTTTGTCAAAATCGAATTTTTCATCAATTTTTCCTTTTTCGATTTTATTCTCAAGCAAATTATCCCCACCTGATGCCATAAAGTCATCTGTAGCTACCGTATAAACTTTATTTGGATTTGGATTGTTTACATCAATTGCGTTTTCTTTTCCTTCTTTATCAATAAATGATGCAGCTTTTAGTTCACCTGATCTGCTAACTGTATATTTCAACCCTGACGGCATTATTATACCAGGTTTATGTCCAGGATCATTGAATGATTTTGCACCTTTTTTCAACGCATCAACTATTTCTTTTTCAGTCAACTTTAATTTAACCATATTATTCTTCAAAGGAACAACTTCAAATACCTGATGAGAATCTAAAGGACCTTGTTCAAAGAAGCCTCTAATATTTCCGGCATTGATAATCGCCATATCTGTTCCAAATTCTTTTCTAACCGCATCCATAATCAAAAATGCGTTAGGGTTAGGATCTAAAAGTCTTTCTTTAGTTGGACCAGTTGCAGTCTTGACTTCTCCCAATTGTTCAGGTTTACCTAAAATATGTTCAAATACACCTTTCAATACTCTATTGCGCTTGAAAATACTTGATGGAGTAACATTGTTCTGAACTTTTACAATAACACCTTTATCGTCATCCCATGTAATTTTCAAATCGCCAAAATATTCACCATCTTTGCCGGCTTGAGTAATAACAACCGGCTCATTTGATTTAGAAGTCAAAAGGTTTTTGCCTTCTTCTACACCTTTTAATAAATCATGAGTGTGTCCACCAACTATTACATCAATACCTGAAGTTTCTTTTGCTAATCTTTGATCTTTTGTTAAACCACAGTGAGAAAGAACAATAACCTTGTTAATTCCTTGCTTTTTAAATTCATCAACTGCGGTCTGAACGTCTTTCAATGTTTTTTCAAAATCATCAACACCGATTTGTTTTCTTGAGTCATTATCTCTGATTCTTTCGTGTAAATCTGGAGGAGCCAAACCAATTATTGCATATTTATGCCCATTTTTTTCTAATACAAATGATTTTTCAATAACTCCGTCTAGCGGATTTCCTTTAGGAATTTGCAAATTCATACCTAAGCTTTTAAATTTTGCACCTTTTTTGCTATCAGCAAGTTCTGGTGGGTTTTCATCATATTCGTGATTTCCATCCGATGTAGCTTCAACACCTAGTGCGTTCATATAAGTATTTGCAGCCCTTGCAACATTGTGATCCGCTCCTGCAGAAATATCACCTGCAGCAAGAACTAGTTTGTCTGCCGTCGAATTTTTGGTTTGATAATCATATAATTCTTTAGCAGAATAAATTCTTGACATATTACCAATTCTGCCATGATTATCGTTTATGTAAAAAATATCTGTTGTTACATACTTTGGAGAATTACTATTTTTCTCGGATGTTTTATCTGATTTTTCAAATGTATCTTTTACCGGCTGAGATTGCATATTTTGAGGGGCGGTTTGCATGTTTTGATTTGATACATTTGATGTAGCTCTAAATGTAATCTTTGGAAGATTTGTTAATGATATATTCATATTTTTTCACCTTTTACTAAATTAAACATCGTCAAAAAAATTTTTGCTTTATTTTTGCCTAATATTAACTAACATTAAGCAACTTGTCCAATATTATTTCTTTCAAGAACTATCGGTTGAGGTTGAATTTGTTTGGGTTGCTGAATGGGAACTTGAGATTGAGAAGCTACACTATTTGCTTGTCTTTTTAAGTCTTTGTAAGTTTTTAAACCTTCTACCCAGTTTTCAACAAAGTTTACATCATTTGCAACAACAGCCTGTGGTAAAGCGGCATGATGAATTTTCGGGAGTAAGAAATCTTCTGAATACTCAACCGCTCTAGGAACATTGTCATCAGTATCATTGCAAACAAATATCATTTTACCGTTTTTATCTGTTTTTGTTCCTGTAATAGTGATTTCATGACCATTTATAATAGTTCCGCTTGCATCAACTTGCGTATAACCAATAATTACGTTTTCGCCCATATTCAGAGCATCTGTAATTTGTTTTTTCATTGTTTTAAAATCTGTTTCATAGCCGACCAATCTAGCATTTTCATCAACTGTTTGATATGTAACAGACATCTTATTTTTATCTTCAACTACAGATTCTGTAAACGTTTTTTCAAATTCAATCAAACCTTTATCATTTTGGTTGAATTTTCCGGCTCTTTTATCTGTTAAAGAGTTATACGCTTGTTGAGAACCAACCTGCATGAATGTAGATTGCATCAAAACATCAAGCGGAGAACGTTCATAATTATCTCTGTCTACTGTTTGAATATGCGCTCTTATAATTGCATTTTTATCTGGTGCAAATGTCAAATTAGCTTTATCAAAATCTTTTGCTTCAAACGGGATTTCAAAAGCGTTTAATAACCAAATTGCATCAAGAGTATTATCCGCCAAATTACTCATCTTGATTGACTTTTGAACCGCCATGTTCGGCGAACTCAAACCTTCTGCAAATCGTGCAAATTCTGCAGGATGTTTATCTGCTAAATTGTATTCAATACTTGATGCAACACAAGTTCCTGAATGTTCAACATTAATATCTTCAGGATTTCCACCTGCAACAGAGGCTGCTTGTGACTGGTATTGAGCAGGAATATTTCCAAATTGCTGAGTAATAATATGTGGATCAGAAATTGTATCTATTGTATTTTTCAAAATTGTTGCACTGTCTAAACCTTGCGCTCTTTTGTTTTTAGCAATTTTATATAGATTATCCAATGTTGTTGATTTATCATTTGAATCTGCATTTAATAAAGTTCCATTTTTCAACATTATATTAAGTTGCTTACGAGTACTTTTGTCAACCATTCCAACCAACTCGTTGTATTTAGTTTTTTCATCATTAGAAACAAGTTCTGTTCTAAACTTTGCAGAAGTCAAAGCACTGTTATAAGGAACTTGCATCATTTGCGGATGATTAGCCTTAAATGCAGGAGCAGATTTTGCCACAATCGGATTTGTAACATTTGCTACACGCACAGACTTAACTGTGTTATAATTATTATATTGAGTATTATCAATATTTAATGAGTACACAATTCCACTCCACTACTACAATTATATAAAAAAGAAAAACAAAAATAAATTGCTATATTTGCAAAAATTATATTAACAAACGTTACAATCAGGGATATAAATTTGAAAATCAAACAACTTACAAAAGAACAATTAACAATCTCAATAGACAGACTAACAAGATTTAAAGAAACCGAAACCAAATACCTAAGAGTATTTAAGGATATTATTACAAATAATCTGATTGAACCAAAAATTAAAAAGCATGAACTAGATGAAATGGATTATGAAACCCTAAAAAACATAGCCGAAAACATTATTAATTCATCAGTTCCCAATGAGCCAAACGATTTACAAATAAACCAAAATTTATATGAATATGAAAATTCTGTTTTTAATCTCAACGAAAACTGCCAAAAACTTGTAAAAAATAAAATTAATTACAAAGCTATAATCAAAATTCTACCTGAGAATATTCCTAACAACTTAAAGTGGTTAAAAAATTATTACGCAGATAAAAATTCTAAAAACAATTTAGGTTATCCTGTTCACAAGATAATTCTTTGTGAGGGAATTACAGAAGAAATTCTTCTTCCTGTTTTTTCAAAACTTTGCAATTTTGATTTTAATGAGCATGGAATACAAGTTATCTCTGCCGGAGGAAAAAATCAGGTTGTAAAATATTTTTATAACTTTGCTGAATGCTTAAAAATTCCAATATTTGTTCTTTTGGATAATGATGCAAAAATCAATCTTGAAGAAATCAAACCAAGACTTCGCAATATAGATAAAATTCATCTTTTAAAAAGCGGAGAATTTGAGGATATGCTTCCAAATTCCTTAATTGCACGCACTTTAAATTACGCAACTCAAAACATATCACTTGCAACTATTGAGGGATTAGAGGAAAGTACTTCCAAAGTGGAATTTTTGGAAGAATTTTTTAAACACAGAGGCTTGCATGAATTTAAAAAAGCAGAATTTGCAACACTCGTAAAAGCTAATGTCAAAGACAAAAATGATATTTCCGTAGAAATTAAGGAAATCATAAGCGAAATAAAAGGGACATATAGTCCCTTGAAAAATGGAGTTTAAAATATGTTTATAAGTTTAGTTACCAACTAATCTCAAAGCCTCTTGCAACAATTCTTTTTGAGATGAAATCAATTTGTTTGAAACATCCATTTGAACTTTTGCCATTTGGTAATACGAAATATTTGCTTTGAAATCTGCGTTTGACATTTCCAATAAACCTGAACGAATTTCACCAACACCAATTAACGGCTTACCGGATTCTTCTGTTTCCAAAAACTGTCCTTCTTTAAACTCATACAAAGCCGCAGAGTTATTGAAATTCCTTGTTGTAATTCTATACAATGGAACTGAACGTTTACCATTATCGGCTTTTCCGTATATTGTTCCATCATTTTTTATTTCATAATCATCATATTTACCTAAATATTTTCCATTATTAGGATCAATCCACATTTTAATATTTGTTGTTGGAATATCTAAAGCTCCGCCTTTCATTGCTGTTTCTTGATAAAGATCTGAAGTTATAGATTTTGTACCTTGCATAATTTCACCTTTATCATTCAATATATACCCTTGAACAGTATTACCGCTTCTATCTCGATAAACACCTTCTTTATCAAATGTAAATTCGCCCAATCTCGTATAAATACTTTTTCCTTCAGAATTTTTTACTAAGAAAAAGCCTTTACCTTCCAAGAACACGTTTTCTTTAGAAGTACCCGGAGTTGATTTACCTTGATCCATTTTTTTATTATAATCGTCGGAGATAGCACCTCCAAGAAATGTTTTAAAATTAACCTGTTGTTCTCTAAAACCCGGAGTATAAACGTTTGTCATGTTGTGAGCAATAACGTCCATCCAGTTCGTAGTAGACTTTTGCGTATTTAATGCCGTTACAAATGAATCATTCATTACTGTTTCTCCTTATTTTGGCGTTTTTGCTGCTGTTGCTGACGCGAATTACTATAACTTAATTGAGTATATGACAAATCTTGTTCATCAAATCTTTGTCTTAAAGATGCAATATTATTTCTCAAATATTGTTCAACCGCCTTATCTCCAGGAATAAAGTTTGCAGCCAAACTACCATCTTTATTTACCTTTATAATGACAGAAACATCTTTGTCAAAATCTATTCTGAAAGGTTGATTTGTTTTCATAGATTCTGCTAATTTATCCATCAACACTGATGAAACTTGGACATTTTTCTGAATATTTTGCGCACCTTCTGCCATTTGATCACTAATATTAGCTGCTATACTTTGCATTGACATATCTGTGTTTTGAACAAGATTTGCAAAGAAATTAGCATCTGAATCAGACATATTTATGACATCATAATCAACTGTCGTTGCAGAATTTACAGTATTCATTAAATCTTTCGTATTCAACAAATCCTGAATATTTTGAGATAACAGAGATTGTCCTTCATTATGATATTTAAAATCAGTGAAATTTACTCCACCCGAATAAACATCAGAAGGGACAATATCATCAGGCTCTTTCATTTCTTGAGATAATTTATTTGCCTCTTTTGTTGCATCTTTTTCAATTTTTTTATCGTTAGAAATTTTTTTATCATCTTTCGACGAATTTTTTGTTTCTTCCGTTTTTGAGGCAGTTTTCATTTCATCTTCAAAAGATTTATCCGACTTTGAACTACTGCTTGTCTTTGATTGAGTTTGTGTTGAATTTACATCTGACGTGCTTGCTGTAGCCGTTGCGGAAGATGTACTTACATTCATTTTTAACTACCTCCATCTATTTGTTCTAACTGTTTTAAAATTGCGGCTTCTTCTTCTGCCTTTTCTTGGCTTTGTCTAAAATACCTTGTTACGCCTAGTTCCGAATATTGTTTTAATTCTGCGGCTTTCTCTTCTGCAATATAGGCTTCACGGTTCTTTTCCTTGTGTTTTTCCAGAACCTTTACACCTTGTTCCAGTTTTACAAGTTTAACTTTTTCTTCGTCAAGCTTGTTTTGCAGCTCTACACGAATTGCCTCTAATTGTTCTGCCTTATCCCACAAATGTAATAAGTAATTATCATACGTTTCGTACATCATAGGGTTAGCAATTCGCATATTTTGTTTTGTTGTTTGAATTTCTTGCTCGTTTCTTCGAATATTTTCTTCGGCTTGATAAACTGCTTGTTGAGCTTTTTGCACTACCGTAAGTTGTTCTTCTTTTTTGCGAACTCTGAAATCCAGAACTTTCTGCAATCTGTACCTAAAAGGCATTTTATACCACTCTTTTAGATCATTATGACCGATTTTTTTGCCTTAATAATCATCTATATGAATGATTTAATTATTTTATGCAAAAAGTCAATCTAAAATCGTAACCCCTGTACCAGTTCCACGATTTCTATTCGAATAATAATATCCCCTATTAGTCTGCACACCAACTTCTTCGCCATTGCCTGCCATAGCACGTTCTGCTTCAAAATAATCCATATAAGCAGGATCCATAGCAGGAGTAATTCCTGTAGGCATACCGGCAAATTGATTTTTAAAATTACCTAACAATGTATTTCGCCATCCGCCACCACTCATGCCTGTAAAAACCGGAGGTCTGTAATTACTTTGGCTAGAATAATTTTGAACGTTCGGATTAAAAGTTTTATAATTCCTTGCGGCGAGTTTTAAAGTTTCAAATCGTTGAGCTAATTCTCCTTCTTGAGATGCTCCAAACAATCTCTGCTCTAATCTTTCTATTCTGTTTTTTGCATTATCATATTCATAAGTTTGCAACAAAAGTTGATTTTCTAATTTTTCTATACCTGAAAACTGACTTGCAACCAATTTTTCATTATTACCAATTGAACTTTTTCTATTCACCTTAGTTCTATAAATAACCGGTTGTCCGTAGTATCCGCCATAAGGTTGTATATATTGAACATTCGGCTGATTGTTATAATAACTCCTGCCATAAGGGTTGTAAGAATTGTTATAGTACGGTCGCTGGTAATAATTGTAGTAATACGGCCTTGAATGGTAACAATTTCCACTCATGTATCTAACATTTGGAGGATAATAATAACCGTTTTTATAGTTATTATAACCACCAAAAACGTTAGACAAAATTCCTGCTTGTGCAAAGTTCGCAGTAAATATCAATACCCCTGTCAACAATATAAGTTTTTTCATTTTCAATCCTCACCTCTTTATAACGATAAATCAACCATTAAAATTTCTCATTCTCCTTAATAACTACCTAAATAGATAATTTATGTTAACTCTTTGCGAAAAAATCAAAAACATGTTACAAATAGTTATTATGAAAAAAACTGTGATAGCGTATTTACACACCCACTGGGATAGGGAATGGTATAGAGAATTTGAAGTTTTTAGACTTCGTTTGTTGAGAGTTTTTGACAATGTATTAAATTTACTTGAAACAAATAAAATTCCGTCATTTTATTTTGACGGACAAGTTAGTGCATTATTGGATTATCTCGAAATAAGACCAGAAAAAGAGAAAATTGTCAGAAAATTTATAAAAGAAAAAAGACTTTTCATAGGTCCTTGTTATACTCTTGTTGATGAATTTTTAACCGACAAAACCACTTTTGAAAAAAACTTAGAAATCGGTTTAAAAATATCAACAGATTTCGGTTGTACGGACTTTATCGGTTATCTTGCAGATACATTCGGTCACAGTCAAAACATTCCAAAGATATTTCAAAAATTCGGAATTGACAAATGCGTTGTTTGGAGAGGTTGCGGAGATATTCCATCAGAATTTAAGTTTAACGGAATTGATACAGTTAACTTAATTCGGGGCTATTTTATGGACATATTTTCTGCACCAATGACTATTGAGCAAAAAGCGGAATGGCTAAAAGACAACTTAGACAAAATTGCAGAAAAATCTGGAGATTATCTTCTGCTTCCAATAGGAGCAGATCATTTGGGAGTTGAACCAGATATTGCAGAACAAATTGAACAAGTTAACACATTATTAAATGATTATGAGATAAAATTATCAAATCCATTTGAATATTTTAAACTTGTAAAAAACAATTTTTCTCAATATGAATGGAACAATGAATTACGAGATAATAGCAAGACTTTCATCCTTCAAGGCTCATATTCTGCAAGAACAAAATTGAAACAATACAATACAAAATGCACCTATTTATTAGAACAAGCTAACAAATTACAGCAAACATACGGAAGTGAATATAATTCTGTAATTGAATACGCTTACAAATTATTATTAAAAAATCAAGCCCACGACGGAATTTGTGGATGTTCTACCGATTTAGTACATAGAGAAAATATTACTCGCTATGAAAAAATTATCCAAATAACAAATACTATTATTGAAGAATTGAGGTTGAAACATAAGTTTAAAACTCCAATTATGCAAAGCAAGGAACTAATTCCTGAATACAAAATAATTTCGAAACATTTTGGGGTTGAAAATTCATTATTGTATAACACGCAAAAAATTCCCGTAACAGAAGATTTTGCAGACATTTACACTCTTAAATATTTTCCAGCAATAAAAACAGACTTAAAATTGGAAGTCAGAAACGGACAAATTTTCTTATCAAATGATAACGGCAAACGAATTCAGATTGAATTTGTAAGGTTTAAAGACGAAGGCGATACATATAATTTTGGAGCAGTTGAAAATGATTTTGGGGAAACTGCCGAGATTTATTCTTTCAAAAATAATATAATAAAAACAAGCTTCTTTGACGTACAAGTTGAATTTGGCAAGACAATCAACTTTAAAATTGAATGGGATAACAAACTAAAAAATCATTTATGGCAAGTTAAATTCAATATGAAAAGCCCTATTACAGAAACATATTCAGAAGATATGAATACTGTTATTAAAAGGAAGTTTAATCCTGATTATGATATGCGCAAAAATCTACCTAAAGAAAGAGGAATTGAAGTTAAGACCAATTTTGCTCCAATGCAAAGATATGTTGGAACGCAAGGATTTGGAGTTGTTACACAAGGTTTGACAGAATATGAGATAAAAGGAAAATCATTATTGGTTACACTTTTGCGCAGCGTTGGAGTGATTTCTAACCCGAATAATCCATCTCGTTCAACTCCGGCAGGTCCACCGATTGAAGTACCGGAAGCACAACAACTGGGATATAATTGTGCAGAATTTTCAGTTGCATTTTTTGAAGAAGAAAATTATCAGGAATATATTGAAACTATTTTTCCTGAAATGGGTTAAGCCAATGCGAGCAAATGCTAAACAATCCAGTTCATTTTTCAATTCATGTTTTAACCCTCTCCCGCAGTTGTAACGTTCGCTTTAGCTCACGAACAACTACGACCTCAGCACAAAGTACAGACAGGGTCACACACATCGCCTCAGCTCTGCGGTTCCCTTTGTCTCACAAAGAGAGAGGTGAAACAATATTGTTCCAAAGGGCTGGTCAAGCGGCACATTTTAGACTAATAGTACTTAAAGAAATACGAGTATTGTCGCAAATGGGAAGCCGACTTCGTCGTACGGGCTCGCATTAACAAAACACAAATATCTCCAAAAGCGGTATTTAGAATATTATAAAAATTTTACTAATTTTTAACAAAAGCGCAAACACAAATATCGCTCCAAAGGGTGGGTCAAGCGGCACGCTTGCAAAAAAAAACCCTATCTGAAAGATAGAGTTTGGAATTCTGTTAGTAATTCCTCGTGTGTGTAGAAGGTTAGTGTGTAGTAGGTAGTGTAAATATATATCTCGTGTTTATTTTAATCTCTTTTGTCTGGTAGCTTTCGCTTACATATTAATAAAGTATTTTTGTTATATATAATTGCTATATATCTTTTATTTCTTTACATTTGTTTACAAAGTTCTGTAAAGGCAATATTCATAAGAACTTGAGATTGAAAGCATGGTTAAAAAATCCAATCAAAACAAGTTTTTTATTAAATTAAATTCCCTGTACTCCCTTTGTAATATTTATATTCCCAATTTTTTATAAAATTAACACTATTTTTAGAAAAACATTCACAATTTTTAAAATGTTCGTTTTTTGCGTCTTTACTTAATCTTAATATAAAAAGTATTGACCTTTTTTGAAAAAAGTATTCTAATTAAAAAGTAATTTATTTAAAGATAACAGTGAGAGGAAAGAGGTCTGTATGAAAGAATTTATGCACACTAGATTAGACAACAAACAATTTACGGAAGACGATATTAAGGGATTTATTAAAGACTACAATATCAAATTTATCAAACTTCAATTCGTTGACATTAATGGGCATGTAAAAAATATGACTATTCCTTCACAGCATATTGAAAAAGCTTTAAATAATGAAATTATGCTTGATGGTTCTTCTATCAAAGGATTTAGAAGTATTGAAACATCTGATATGTTTTTCCATCCTGACAAAAACTCATTCCAGATTTTACCTTGGAGAGGAAAAGATGGTGCAAATTCTGCAAGATTAATTTGTGACATTTACAACGCAGATGGGACACCATTTGAAGGTTGCCCTAGATGTAACTTAAAAAGAGTTATGAAAGAAGCTGAAAAGATGGGATTTTCAATGAATGTTGGACCTGAAGCAGAATTTTTCTTATTCTCAAAAGATAAAGATGGTAATGTTACAACCTCTACTCAAGATAGAGCCGGATATTATGACGTTGGACCGGAAGATTTGGGAGAAGATGTAAGATCTGATATCGTTTTGACACTTCAAGAAATGGGATTTGACATTGAAGCATCTCACCATGAAGTGGCTGACGGACAACACGAAGTTGATTTCAGATATGCTGATATTTTGACTGCAGCTGATAACGTTGCAACATTCAAGGTTGCGGTAAAAGCAATTGCGGCAAGACATAATTTGCATGCTACATTTATGCCAAAGCCGATTTTTGGAATAAACGGTTCCGGTATGCACTGTAACGTTTCATTGTTCAAGGATGGTAAAAACGCATTTTTTGACGAAAAAGCGGAATATCAGTTGTCAGATGTTGCAAAATTTTCTATCGGCGGAATGTTGAAACACGTAAAAAGTATTACTGCCGTTTTAAACCCTACTGTAAACAGTTTCAAACGTCTAGTTCCTGGTTATGAAGCTCCTGTATATTTAGCTTGGTCATTAGCTAACAGAAGTGCTTTATTGAGAGTTCCGGCAAAAAGAGGAAGTTCTACTCGTGTAGAATTAAGATCTCCAGATCCTGCTTGCAACCCATATTTAGCATTCGCAGTAATTTTGGAAGCTTGTCTTGATGGTGTAAGAAACAAAATTGAGCCACCTGCTCCTGTAGAAAGCAACATTTACAAACTCACAACCAAAGAACGTAAAAAACAAAGAATTGATTCATTGCCGGGAAGCTTGGCTGATGCAATTGATTTGTTTGACAAGTCACTTGTTTCGAGAGCAGCACTCGGAGATCACATCTTTAAAGAATTTTTATCTGCGAAGAAAAAAGAATGGGATTCTTTCAGAACATACGTTTCTCAATGGGAAATCGACAAATATTTGGAAAGATACTAAAAATATTACAAAAAGGCTCTTTTATAAGAGCCTTTTTATTGATAATAAATTGCATTATGTATAAATTTTTTGTATAATTAAAAAATGAGCAGCTTACAAAAATACTATAAACAATCCGCTACGTATAAAATTTTTACCGGAATTTTTTCAGAACTAAGCAGTTTTTTGGAAACTCTTGGGAAAATCACTATGAATGGAGTTGCTACCGCCAAATTTATCATCAAAGGAGATTTTAATTTCAACGAAATTTCAGAACAATGCTATAGATTTGGAATTACATCGCTACCAATTACTCTTTCAATTGTTGGAATGACATCAATCATTGTTGCATCTCAAGTTGCTTTAGAGATGGTTAAACAAGGAGGAAGTAATTTCGTCGGACTTTTAATGACAATGCTTATTGTGCGAGAAGTAGGGGGAATTATGTCTGGCTTTGCCATTATCTCAATGATTGGCTCATCTCTTGCTTCAGAACTTGCAACAATGCGAGTTACAGAACAAATTGATGCAATTGAGGTTTTGAAAGTCAGCCCAATAAAATACCTTTTTGTCCCGAGAGTAATTGCAGGACTCGTTATGATGCCACCGGTTGTAGTAATTGCCTCTGTTGTTGGCGTAATTGCAGGAGCAGTCACTGCTCATTTAACATCCGGATTAGGTTATAGAGCATTTTTTGATTCAGCATGGCTTGGAATTTATATGAAAGATTTAGGCGTTTGCTTATTAAAAGCTTTATTTTTCGGCGGAACAATTTCTCTAATAAGTTGTTCGTGCGGTTACCACGCAAAAGGTGGAGCAAAAGGTGTGGGAGAGGCAACAAACAAAGCAGTTGTTTGGTCTTTCGTTGCAATTGTAATCTGGGATATGATTTTTGCTATAGCATTTTTCTTTTAAAGAGGTAAAATAAAAACTATGAGTATTGAAGTTAAAAATTTAATAAAAACATTCGATGAAAGACGTGTTATAGACAATATTTCATTCAAAGTTGAAGATGGAGAAACTCTAGCAGTTGTTGGCTTTTCAGGTTCTGGGAAAAGTACTATTTTAAAACTTATCTGCGGTCTTTTAAAACAAGATAGTGGCGAAATTATCACCTCAAAAGGCGATATTGCAATGGTTTTTCAATATTCAGCACTATTTGATTCTCTGACAGTTGCCGATAATATTGCCTTTGCACTACACGAACGAAAAGATTTGAGGAACAAATATTCAGAAAAAGAAATTCGAAATATTGTTTCTGAAAAGTTGGAATTGGTTGGACTTAAAGGTATTGAAGGGCAATATCCATCAGAACTTTCTGGTGGAATGCAAAAACGTGTAAGTTTTGCCCGAGCTATTGTTACCGCCCCAAATACAATTCTTTATGATGAACCAACAGCCGGATTAGATCCGATTTCTTCAACATTGATAGAAGATTATATTGTTAGACTGAAAGAAGAAACACATGCAGCATCAATCGTAGTAACTCACCAAATGTCAACAATTCAAAGAACCGCAAACAAAGTTATAATGCTTTATGACGGTAAAATAGTTTATGCTGGAACTCCCGAAGATATGTTAAAACAAAATACTCCTTATACAAAACAGTTTGTTACAGCATCTTTGGAAGGTCCGATGCAAATGATAGCAGAAAATTAAAAAGGATAAGAATATGGATATAGAAAGATTATTTAATGAAGAAGTAATGTCACTAGACACTTACATTATGTTCAAATTAAAAGAACAGACTGCAAAATTAAAAGACGAATTAACTGCAAGAAACAGAGCGCCAATTTCATTATCTATGGGCGCACCAACTGCAAACCCGCCAAAAGCCTTAATTGACAGACTAAAAGAAATTTTGGATGAAGATGGAATTCACATGTATTCAACACCAAAAGGCGAACCTTATTTAAGAAAAGCAATTGCAACAAGAATGAAAAATCGTTTTGGAGTTGAATTAGATCCCGAAACAGAAATCTTCTCACTTGTTGGTTCAAAAGAAGGAATTGCGAACTTGGTTCGTTTTATCACAACCCCAAAACACGAAGAATTTGAAAAAGACGTAATCATGGTACCTGATCCTTGCTACGCATCATATTTGCAATTTGTAAAATGCTCTGGGGCTAAAGCTTATCCTATGCCTTTGACAAAAGAAAACGATTTTAAACCTGATGTAGAAGCTATTTATAATCAAATCATCAAAGATGGCTACAAAGCAGAAAATATCAAAGCTTTATTTATAAACTTCCCTAACAACCCAATGGGAATTTCTACAACTAAAGAATACGTTCAATCAGTAATTAATTTTTGTAAAAAGCACGACATTTTGTTGGCATCAGATGCTGCTTATGCTGATATTTACTTTGCAGAAGATGAAAAACCTTTCAGTATTTTTGAACTTGAAGGTGCTAAAGACATCGGTATTGAATTTTACAGTTTTTCAAAACCTTATGCCGTTACCGGTTGGCGTCTAGGTTGGGTTTGTGGAAACAAAGACGTTATTCAAAGATTTGGCAAAGGCAAATCAACTCTTGACAACGGTATCTTTAAAGCATTGCAAAAAGCTTGCGCAGAAATTCTAAATTCCGAAGAAGGTGACAAATATATTGAAGAAGGTAATAAAGGTTATGCACGTAAACAAGCTATTATGGTAAAAGGGTTTAAAGAATTGGGTTGGAATATTGACGAAAAAACTGTTCCGCATACAACATTCTACTTGTGGCTACCGATTCCGAAAAAATATACTTCAGCATTCAAATTTTGCGAAGATGTATTGAAAAAGTCCGGTGTTGTACTGGTTCCGGGAAATGCTTTCGGAGATCACGGAGAAGGTTTCTTTAGATTATCTTACGTATGTTCAGACGAACAATTACAAGAGGTTATCGATAGATTTAAAGCCGACGGCTTTACTTTTGAATAAACTCTATAAATTATTACAAACCAAAAGAGCTGGAATAAAAAACCAGCTCTTTTGGTTTAACATTACCACGGATAATCGCTTTTCATCTCCCATCCATCACGCATAATCTTAGCGGCACAAGAATATCCGTTTGAATTTCTTCGTTTACAATTCGTATTGATTACATCTTCAGGTTGGTCATACTCTCTAGGGAAAATTCCTTTATCTGTTATTACAAATATAAACAAATCTTTTCCCGTCATATTAGGCGGTTTTGCACCATTTATATCAATAAAAATTCTTGCATCGTCAGTATCCATAGACATATTGTACAAAAAACCGTCACTTGTCATAAATGGAATTCGCTTTCCACTATCAACAACTTTCCAATCATTAAGCCTGCCACTCAACATATACCATGGCTTATTGCTTTCATAACCACATTCTTGATATGTTTTACAAACTTTTATTGATTTAAAATAAGGTAGCCAAAATTTTTCTAAATACGCATTTGCATCCCTACCCTTATCCCAATATTGAAATTCTCCATTGTCAAGTTCTGACATTTTTAGGGCTTGTGCGACCATTGTATAAGATTTTTTCAACTTAGAAACAGCCTCTTGCTTTTTGTAATTTGCAACTAAAGCCGGCATGGTTAGAGCCGCAACAACACCGATAATACCAAGAGTAATCAGAACCTCTGCCAACGTAAATCCTTTAAATAACTTCAAATATGCTCCTCCATAAATAATTTCCGAATCTCTCACAAACAAGAATTTTAACTATGTATTTTTATTATAACATATTTTTTTAGTTATTCAAGTGTCCAAAGATAATCTGTTAACTCTTTTGTTGAATAAACTTCTTTGATAACAAAGAACTTTTTCCCAGTTTTCTCTTTTACATAAGACAATGTCTTACCATCCAAAAAGGTTTCAGAATAAGGTTTTAGCATAACTGATGGAATTATAACCAAATCAACATCAATATCTTTAACTGTTCTAATCAAATCATCTGTCGTAATTAACCCAGAAACCGTAATATCTTTCCCCCAATAATTTGATTTCACAGGATTTACAGACACTCTCAAATTTTTTATTTTATTCAATTTTTTGGCAATTCTTTCAATTGCATAAACTGCTGCAACTCCAGTTGCAAAAGAAATTTTTAAAGGTTTTTCAATAGCTTCCGGTAATTCTCGAGATTTAAAATCTTCTAAAAGCATTCTTAAAGAGCCAACTCCATCATCCAACTGATTAAATTTTCCGTAATATTTAGCCGGCGGAATATCCCTTTCAGCAAGCAAGAAAAATTCATCCGAACAACAAACCCTCTTGAATTTAGATGCAATATCCAAAACTTGCTCTGCGCATTTTTTATCAACCTGTTTAAGACTTTCTTCTCTAAACTGCGTTATCCCAACAGGAACAATCGCAACAGACAGAACTGTATTTTTCAATTCAGCCAAATCTGTCAAAGTTCGCTCTAATTCTTTTCCATCATTAATTCCGGGACAAAGAACTATTTGAGCATGAAAAGGAATTTTATTTTTTCTAAACCACTGCAAGTTGTCCAAAGCCTTACCTGCGTTAGGATTTCTTAACATTTTCACTCTCAAATCAGGATTTGTAGTATGAACCGAAACATAAAACGGCCCTAAACGCATTCTTTTAATTCTATCTCTATCTTTGTCTGTAAGGTTAGTCAAAGTTATATAAGTTCCCTGCAAATAGGACAACCTATAATCATCATCTTTTACATATAAAGTATCACGCAAACCTTTTGGTTGTTGATCAACAAAACAGAAAATACAATGATTTAAACAAGGTTTTATTCTGTCAAAAACAGCACTTTCAAAGACAATCCCCAAATCCTCATCATAATCCTTTTCCAATTCAATAACTTCAACTTCACCATTTAATTTTTTTATTTCAATTGTCAACAAATCAGATTTGCACAAAAAGTTATAATCAATCATATCAAGCATTTTGCTATCATCAATTGATACAACCTCATCACCAGCTTGAATTTCCAATTCCTCAGCAATAGAACCTTTTACAACCGAACTAACTATTGCGGGCATTGTCTTTCTCCAAACCTTCTATAATATTAATCAAATTTGAAAACTCACACATCGCATTATCTACAACGACTTTTTGATAAAAACTTATATGATTATACTCGTCATCTAAAACATTTTGGCAAAATGTTTTAAACTGCATAGCTCTCGATTTTACAGAGAAAAATAACCTTGTTCGTTCTTCTGAATTTAGACAATCTGCACAACATAATTTTGCTCTTGCATTTGACAAAAATTGTAATGGATTATCACTCAAATCTTCTAATATCAAACGTTTCAATTCAGAAATTCCACTCTTTGAAATTTCATAATAAACAGACAATTTCCCTCCATCGGACATCATTTTGCGAGAAGTCAAGCACTCTTTTTCTTCCAAACGACGAAGAGCTGGTTTCAATGCGCCAAAACTAGGTTTTGTAAACGGAGCAAAGTTTTCAATTATTCTTTTTTGCACCGAATACATTGTTAAATCTCGTTTTAGCAGAACATATAAAATTAAGAGTTCAATCATACACTAAGAATAGCATAAATTGAACTCTTTAGTCAATTTGTTTACTCATCGACAGAGTATTAAAAAATCGCCTTTATCAGGCGATTTTTAATATATAAAATCTGGCAAATTTAATATATTTGCTTTGCTTGTCCTATGAAAGAGCCATTAATGCTTTTACAGAACGAGCGTTATCTCTTACTTCTTCATCAGAATGATTTTCAACTGTATCTTCCAAAATTCTGATAGCTTCAGCTTTGTCGTTCAATGATAACAATTCGTTAATTGTACTCATTGCAACAACTGTTGACATATCATTGATACCTTTCCCTTTGTTAGAAATTACAATATTCAATGAATCATGCATATTTTTCTTAACCAATGCACGAGAAGTCATTTCTCTGATTGCATCAATTTTAGAATTTGTTCCAACATCTTCCAAAATTGAAATAGTTTCAGGGTTTTCGTTTCTTCCTAAACCCTCAATTATATTTGTCACATCTCTTACGATTTTTTTATCTACCATTTATATTCCTCCTCTATACAGCTGCTTCCCACGCTGCAACGCTATCAGACATCATTTGTCTAGCCATTGTCATATCTTCCATTTTTGCAACTGATCTTGCAGATGTCTTAGATGAGATTAAATCCGTTACGGATGTTCCCAAAACTTCTTTTGTTGAATTGTACATAGAAATAACTTTTTCTTTTGCAGGTGTAAATGAAATTTCTACACTATTCAATTTATTCCAACTATTTACAACATTTTCTTTAATTCTATTTCCAAATTCAACAACTGAATTAATCATGTGTTGGAACTTTTCGCCAATACCAGAAATAGAGCCAACTAAAGCACTAGCTTTCAATTTGCCTGTAAAATTTGGGGTATTGTTCACTTTTTTGTTTGATGATTCAAACACGTCAGCAGTCAAAACATTTCCTTTGAAAGAAGATGCTGCAAACGGATTTGATGAATTTCTCTGTGTTACTGATTCGTGTTTACTAGTGTTAAAAATTCTTTCACGAATAGATGATACTGATAAATTTGCCATGCTAAATATCCTTTCGTATAATATCGACATTATAAGAATATCATCAGGCATAAATTTATTGCTCAACCTTTTGGAGGATTATTGTTTGAATTTCTTATACTTTAGTTGTAAAATTTAGCAAAAGGGATAGGTAAATATGTACAAAAACTTAGAAAAATTAATAGAAACAGTTAGAATATTACGTTCAGAACACGGCTGTAAGTGGGATAGAGCGCAAACACATTACTCTTTAAAATCGAACATGCTAGAAGAAGCTTATGAGGCAGTCGATGCAATTGACGCAGGCGATCTTGCAAACCTTAGAGAAGAATTGGGGGATGTTCTTTTGCAAGTACTTTTACATTCCCAAATCGCTGATGATAACGGAGAGTTTAATCTTGATGATGTAGCAAAAGAATTAAACAATAAACTTATACACCGCCACCCGCATGTTTTTGGGAACACCAAAGTTTCTTCAACACAAGATATAATTGATAATTGGGATAAATTAAAAAAAGAAGAAAAAACAGATAGAAAATCTGCAATGGATGGGATTTCTAAATCTCAAGCAGCATTAATGAGTGCGCAAAAAATCAGTAAACGAGCAGTAAAACAAGGTTTTGAATGGCCGAATGAAAATTCTCTATACGAATGTATTCAGTCAGAAATAACAGAATTTAAAGAGGCAGAAACGGAAAAAGATCAATCGCACATGGAAGAAGAATTGGGTGATATACTTTTTGCAATAGTAAATCTCGCTCGCTGGAACAAAATTGATGCAGAACAAGCATTATTAAAAGCAAATAAAAAATTTATGAAAAGATTTAGAAAAATGGAAGAATTGGCTCAAAAACCTCTTTCTGAGTACAACTTTGAAGAATACGACCAACTTTGGAAACAAGCAAAAAAAGCATTAGATAAATAATCACGCCACGCAATGATTTTCGGAATTTATTAACAAATGTAAACAACTATAACATCAAAAAAGCAATTCCTACATAAAAAAATCCTTTATATAAATATACAGGAAAGAGGATAAGATTTTATGAAAGAACAGGAATTAAATACATTGATGTCAGTAGTTTCAGACCCTATTAAAAATGTTTATAAGATTGAATCAAGAAAAGATTTGGAAGAAATCCAAAGAATTATTAGAATTTTTAATATTTCTGAAAACCAACACAACAAACACACAATGTTATCTATCAAAAATCTTGCAACACTTAGACTTGTACTAAGCAACAACTAAAACTCGCCCATAAACCATAAATAAAAATAAACAAAACTAAAAAGCCCCGACACCAGAAAAACCGAACGGAGCTTTTTTAGTTATTATAAATATTTTTTGATTAATAATTCATTTGCCAGTTATCATTTAAGATTTTTCCAAAACAACCGCCAAAATAAGTATTATCTGCAATACAGATATTTTGAAAAGCATTCTCTCTTTGTTCTTGAGTTAATGGTAATGGAGTATCATAACCACTTGCATCAATATTTCCATTTACATCAATAGTCATATCAAACATATCTCTACCCAATATGTTTGGTCCTTTAGGTCCATTTATATCTGTTACTAAAGAAATAAAAAGATTATCACGACCAACATAATAAAATCTAACAGATGCACCGCTTGCCAATATATAAGACATACCAATACCGGCACCACTATCATTCCCCCAATGAGTTAAAGCCTTTCCTGATATCTTTTTATAATCAGAATAAGCAGCAAAACAAGGTTTAACTTCATTTGGATTTAAGCAACTGTTTGTAATTTTAAAATAATTGGTAATAACATTATTCATTTCCGCTTGAGAGCTAATACCTGCCTCTCTCAAATTAATAGCATTTCTGTCGGTCATATAGCGCAAAAACACTTGAGAAGTCTCATTATAAACTTTATGTAACTGAGTTACATAACTTTGACGTTGATAATTTTGCATTAATGTTGGAACAGTCATTGCTGAAACTACACCGATAATACCGAGAGTAACAAGAACTTCAGCCAATGTAAAAGCTGCACTGCGTAGACCATGATTATGAGAGCGTTTTAGACTATTGCCCCCCCCCCGATGAGCTTAAATAAATTCTTTTCCATAAAAAATTCCTCTCTGTTCGCTATCAACATCTTTATTTTAACAAATTTTTTAGAGTTTTTCAAGTGGTTTCAAGAAGAAGAAAATAATCCCACGATAGCGAAATGAACAATAACTTGTTAGTGAAACAAACAACAAAAAGCTTTACACAAATGTATGATGTAGGAACAAATGTTTACACAGAGGGTTAAAAACAGGCATTGTTTGAGCGTAGCGAGTTTGACTGTTTTTTAGTTGAACTTACTAGTTATTAGTGAATGGAGCGTGTGGGTGGTTTTGTGGAACTTTTTACACAAAAAGTTCCCGCCGTCTGCGCAAGACAAAAAAAACAATCCTTCCACCGCAAACGGTCCCCCTTCCTTTGCAAGGAAGGTTAAATGTTTCCCTTGCGGGATAGCACCCACCTAACCTCCCTCATCAGGGAGGAAAACAATTTCCTTGCTATGGTCTTTTCACGTTTCACTTCTCACTTTTCACTTAATACAGCCGGTTTTGACACAGACTTTGCATCTTGTTATCTACCCAACAAACAACTTCAAAAGCGCAGAGCCAAAGAGAATTACTCCAACAACTATAGCAACAACAGAAGCAAACATCACCGCTCCTGCTGAAATATCCTTAGCCATACCGACCAATCTTGAATATCGGTTATGAAAAACGGCATCTAAAGAGTATTCTATCGCCGAATTAAACATTTCAGAAACAATTACAAACGCAATCGTCAAAAGCAAAATGCACATTCTCTCAGCACTAAAATTCAATACAAATGCTAACGCCAAAACTGCCATCGCAATACAAAAATGAACTCTTATATTTACTTCAGATTTAATTACAAGACGCATTCCCTTTCGTGCGTTTTTGAACGTATTTGAAAATCCTTGTTGCTTAAATTTTGTCATACCCTAAATTCCTTAATGCTTTATTTTGTAAATCTATAACAAAATTATAATCTTCCATCGTCTGATGGTCAAATCCCAACAAATGCAAAATACCATGACTAATCAAGAAAACAAGTTCATATTCCCTTGAAACATTTTTATTTTCAGCCTCTGACATAACTTTATCTAAAGCTATTATAACTTCTCCGAGATTAATCTCATCATCAAATATAAACTTTTCTTCGCTATCTGCAAAAATAGCAAATGTTATAATATCTGCTACATAATCTTTATCACGATATTCTTTATTAATCTGATGAGTTTTTGCACCATTACAAAATAAAAAATCAAAAGATATAATTTTGTACTCAAATCCTGCTAAACAACTGATTTCATAAACCTCAGGAATTGATAAATAAAAATCCAAAATATTTTTTGCAGCATCAATAAAATATTTTTCATCAATATCCCAATTGTCAAAAATATTTTCGCTGAAAATATTCTTTTCAACTTTTGATGACTCATATTTCAAATTTTTGTCATTATGGGTTGTCATGCTTATCCTCTTTTGAAGTGTTAACGTCTTTAGTAGAAACATTATCACCTTCAAGTTGTTTAATTTTATTTTCTAAATCTTCATCAATCAATTTTGCAGGCATATTTATTTTATCTTTTTGAAATTCTGCCGCAACATTTTCTTGATATTTAATTCTGTTATGTTGCATCCCTCTCAAAATTCGAGAGAATGTAGCCGCAATAGTTTTGATGTCTTTTAAAGTCAATGGACTATCCGACAATTGACCGTCGTTCAAACGTTCAACAATAATTTTATTAATCATATTTTCAATTTCTTCCGGTGTCGGATTTTTCAATGAACGAACCGCTGATTCAACCGCATCAGCTATCATCAAAATTGCAGTTTCTTTAGTATTAGGTTTTGGGCCAGGATAACGGAATTGTTCCTCCTTAACGTTTTCCACACCTTCTTCTTGAACAGCTTGATTATAAAAATAACTTGCCAAACCTTCACCGTGATGCTGAATAATAAAATTTTGAACTACTTGTGGTAAACGGTATTCCTTAGCAATCTCAATACCGTCTTTCGGGTGAGCAGTAATAATCATTTTACTAATTCTTGGAGTGAATTTATTATGCGGATTTTCGATTAAGAAATACGATTGATTTTCTACAAAAAACAACGGGCGTTTTAACTTTCCAATATCATGATACAACGCACCAACTCTAGCCAAAATCGGATCTGCTCCAATTGCTTCTGCAGCAGCTTCACACAAATTTGAAACCATCAAACTGTGATGATAAGTACCAGGAGCATCCATTTGAAGTCTTTTCAATAATTTTTGGTTATGATCGCCAAGTTCTGCCAAACCATAAGGAGTAATTATTTTGAACATGCTTTCCAACAATGGCATTAAACCTGATGCAATAATTGCACTGAAAATACCATTTAATAAAATGAAAGAACAATTTTTAATAAGCAAAACGTTATCAACTTCAATCAAACATTTTTCTAAAATATAAATACTGAAAACAATCAACAAACCAGCAAGTCCGATATTAAAGCCGGTTTTAATAACATCAACACGTTCTGCATAACGGATTTGAGAAATTGCAATAACTGAAAACAAACTCAATACCAAAAATGCGACCAAATATTGAATATTATACTGATAGCCAATTGACATAATAGATAACAAAATAACCGTAGCAACAAATGCGATACGTGGTTTTGTAAATATTGACATAAGTATTAAAAATGCTGGAATAGGAATTACATAAGGAGAAAAACCTGTCGGCAGAATTACTCCGATAAACGCAAGAAATAGAGTTAAAAATGCTGAAACCGCAAGATATTTTGGTTCTAAAAACTCTTTTTCAAAAAACTTCATGTAACACAAGAACAAGAAAGTTCCCATAAATACAATTATATAAATCGCCGCCAATCCGGTCCAATTAAGTTCATAAACGTTATATCCGGCTTGTCTTAAAGCATCTCGTTTCAATCTTGTAACAGGTTCACCTTCAAATAAAATCTTATCACCTTTTTGGAATACTACTTCGTAAGGTTTTACTGAATTTTGCGCATTTTTTCGAGCTATTTCTGTTGCAAACTCATCTACTACCAAGTTAGGAACAATAACCTGCTCTAAAACAGCCTTAATCACTGAAACTTGGCGTTTCGAAACATTTGAAACAAGGTTATTCAAAATAATTTTATCTATATTATCTTTTTCGTAATCTCTTTCTGTAATCCCAACCCTCAAAATATTTGTAAGAGTAAGATTTGCTTTATCAAACACTTCATGCAAACTGTTTTCATCAGCCTTTAGCAAGAAATTTATAATAAAATCTTTTTTTGAATTATCAGATAAATCGAACAAAATACCGATTTCTTCTTTTTTTACAGCCTCCTGAACTTCTTTTTTTCTAATCTGCATAACAGAAGTTTGAAGAGTTTGCAAATTATTTTTAATAAACTCATCTTCCGCCGGTGCCATAACAGGTTCAACTTTTTGCGCAACTTCTTTTTTATGTTGCTCTGTTCGTTTTACATCCTCTACAGTCAAAGTTTTTTGAGCAATAATATCTCGTTTGCTAATCCCGTTTTCTATAATATTTTGAAAAAAGAAATTTTGCGATGCAATAATCGCAGTCATTAAAACCGTAAACCCAATAAAAGACAAAGTTTTCAAAAATTGTCTGGAAGTAAAAAAGTCTCTTACTTTCGGTGCAAATTCAATTTTTATCATATATAATCAATTCCTATTATTTTTATCTCTATATATATTATAACTTCCTATTTTTTTTGCAAGTCTTGAAGTTTTAGGCGTTTTTGAATATCTTCCAAAATTTTGCGATTAATAGAAAGTAGTTCTGAAAGAACTGCAATTACCCCAACTTGAACACCCGTAATAATTAGTATGGCTGACAAAATCAAAGATTGAATATGACCGGCTCCGCTTTCAAAAACAAAATAATACAAAAATCTTAAACCAATCAATGCACCAACAAGAAAAAACATACCTGCCAAAATTGCAAAAAACCTAAACGGTCTATATATAATAAACATTCTAATCATCGTAAACATAGAACGCCTAATGTAATCAAACATGTTTCTAACTAACTTAGACTTTCTCAAATCAGGGTTCACCCTGATTGGAACACATTTTAAAATAAGCCCCTTAGCCTTTGCTTGAATAATTGTTTCTAAAGTATAAGTATAATTATCAAAAACATTCAACTGCATTGCTGCATTACGAGAAAAAGCTCTGAACCCGCTCGGAGCATCCTCAACTTTCGTTGAACTTATCAATCTCATAACCCCAGAACCTAACTTTTGTAACAATTTTTTCAACGGAGAAAAATGTTCAATTTCTGAAACAGGTCTAGAACCTATTACAATATCAGCCTCTCCTGCCAAAATCGGTTTAACTAATTTTTCAATATCTGCGGCGCAATATTGATTGTCTGCATCTGTGTTTACGACAATATCTGCACCAATTTCCAACGCTTTATTTATTCCGGCAACAAAAGCCTTTGCCAAACCTGAATTATGAGACATTTCAACAAAATTATTCACGCCCAATTCTTTCGCAACTTCAACTGTTCTATCCTTTGAGCCATCATCAATAATTAAAACTTCAATTTCATCAATTCCATCAATATGTTTTGGCAAATCATTCAATGTAATTGGTAGTGATTTTTCCTCATTGTAACAAGGTATTTGTATTACAAGTTTCATATCTTCCTCTTTTTTTCTTTTTATTATATAATTAAATGGGGATTTTGACAATCGTGAAGAAATACTTGCCAATATCAATAATATTAGTTTTGGGATTAGCTTTAAGAATTATTTGTATAAATAAGCCGGATGGCTTGTGGAATGACGAATATGTAAGTTGGATGATTGCTGCTACTCCATTTTCGCATGGGTTTATTGATGCGGTTAAATCTCAATGTCACATGCCTTTTTATTATTTATATTTAAAATTTTTCATGACATTTTTTGGACAAAGCGATTTAGTTTTAAGACTTTCCTCAGTATTTGCAGGAGTTTTATCTTTAATCATCATGTATTTAGTTGGGAAAGAAAAAGATGAAAAAACAGGAATTTTATGTGCCGGATTTTCTGCAATAAGTTCATTTTTAATATATTATTCGCAAGAAGTTCGATTTTATTCCGTGTTATTTTTATTCTCAGCATTAGGTTTGTTATATCTGATAAAATCTGTTAAACATCCAAATAAGAAGAATTTTATATTATACGCAATATTTAATTCATTAATTTTATTCACACACACAATCGGATTTGTTTTCGTTTTCTTTAATCTTATTTTCCTTAGTATTAATTTATTTAAGCAATTCAAAAAATCTATAATAACTCTTTGGTGTTCAATCGCAGTAGTCTTATTAGGCTTAACTCCATTGGTTATAAGAATATTTACAACACAATCATTTTCCCAATGGTGGGGACATTTTTCAATTTCAAAAATAGGATTTTTATTTACAGATTATTTTTCTCCATTATTAACTAATTTAACTAATGCTCCGGACAATTTTTTATATGCAAAAACTTTGTCATTAATTATGATAATTCCAACAATTATAGCAATTGGATGTATTATAAAATCACTGATTAAAAACAAATTTAATATTTTATTATTTCTAACAACTGTTTTATCAATAATTGTTCTTGTATTAGCTTCAATAAGCGGAAAATTAGTTTTTATAACAAAATATTCAATAGAAATTTATCCGATATTAATTTATTTGGCATGCTCTGGATTATCTTCTATCGAAAACAAATTATTAAAAAATTCTCTTATAATTTTATATAGCATGCTTTGCTTGGGATATATCTTTTTAGCTCCTTATTCTGCTCCGAAAATTCGTCGTGCAGAAGGACAAAAAATACCAACAGATATTCTTAAACAAATTAATTTAAAACAAGACGATATCATTCTTTTAGAATACTATCCTGCAAATAGATTTACTAAATATTTCGACTTTTCTGACTATAGAGTTGTAGAAATTCAAAAAGGGAATTTCCCAAAATATTTATCAGCAAATACGGATTATTCTAAAATCTACAAATCAGGAAAAGATATTTATAAAGAAATTTTTAAAACAAATAAAAATTCATATTTTGAAAACATGCTTCAAAAAGATATTTTTGATAATTTAAAAACGGGTCAAAGCGTTGCAGTTGTTGTATTGAACAGTGTTTCATTCTACTCTCCGCAGAGCATGGCTCAAATTATTGAAAATGACGATGCTTACAATAAAACACCATTATTGTTCCTCGTTTTTTCATATATCAAAAATGAAACATTCAACGAAATGTTGAAAACCCTGTCTATTACTAACTTTGCGCAAAAAGGGAATTGGACAGTGGTTAAGTTCACAAAACTTAACAAAACAGGTCTAAATTAGCAATTTTTTGCTTGTTTAAACCTATATATATATAGAAGGTTTCATCGTTGTAGGAAGAAAAAAAATGAAAGTAGATTTAACAAAACAGAATTATACTGCGAACTGGAGAGCAAATTATCAGCAAAATCAAACAGCTCAGGCAGCACAACCACAATTTAAAGGTGGGTTATCCTATTCAGAAAGAATAGCAGAAAGCTTGCCGCATGCAAAAACCATTAAAGCAATGAAAAGCCTTGAATGGTTAAAGGGAGAGATTGGCGGTATTTTAATTACAGCCTTTGGTACAGGTTTAGTTGCACCTATTTTTATCGGTTTTAACCCATTTGTTAAAGCCCCTAAAAACGCAACACCTGAACAAAAGAAAGAAAACGAAAACACTAAATTATACACTGCAATGAGACAGCCAATTTCAGCTGCTCTTGCAATCGTATTCCAAGCAAGTGTTCAAAAATACATTGACAAAGGGTTAGATAAAGTATTTAACAACCCTAAAATTTCTAAATATGCTAGAACCAACTTAGACCAACAAGAATTGAATACAAAAACATACATTCAATCAAAAGTAAAAAAAGCAATGAAAAAAGATGGAGAAACAAAACCTTCTCTAATCAAATCATTGTTCAGCAAAGAAGCGAAAGCTCAAAGAAAAGCATACGTAGAAAACTTCAACGCAAAAGTTGCAAATATTCAAAATGAACAGATTGACAATATTGCAAGAAAATTCCAAGAAACAGGAAAAATTAATATTGGAGAAAGATATCTTGGCTGGCAATCAACTTCTAAATTAGTTAACGACCAAATTGATTCTTATATCCAAGATGCAAGAGCTTTACAAAAAACTCCTGAAAAAATTGCCAAATATATCAACAGAGCAGAATTGTTAACTAAAAATGAAGCAGGTATCAGAAATGTATTTGGTCAAATTTCAGAACAGAACGTAACTGGCGATGTTCAAAAATTGTTAGCAAAAGAAAGCAATCCAGATATTAAAACACTTCTTCAAGAAATCTTGAACAAACCTGAAGATTTACGTTATAGCAGAGTTCAAAGAACATTGCAACGTATCGACTGCATTAAAACAATGTGTGGTGGCAACTTTACAAGAGATAAATACAAAAATGCTTTAGTTGAAAGAAATGGTATCTTAGCTGACAGAATTGTTGAATTGACAGGCGCAAAACTTGATCCCAAAACCGCTGATCAAAAAGCAGTCAAAGAAGCTATTGAAAAAATCGCACAACAATGTAGTTTCAAAGATGTAGAAGGCAGTATTCAAAGATCAGTTCTTTGTGACACAGACACATTCGGAAAAGACTTAAGCAAAATAACTAAAAAGGTTTATAAAGACATTACAAAAGGCTATAAAAAACTTGTAGAAAATAACTACAAGAGTTGGAACCAGTTCACAAAAATCGGAGTAGGTGTATTCATCACATTACCTATCACTTGTACCGCATTGAACTGGGTATATCCGAGATTTATGGATATCTTCTTCCCAAGCCTATCCGGAGCAGATGAAAAGAAACCGGAACAAGCACAAAAGATTGGAGGTAACAAATAATGGGAGCCATTCAATCAATTGGAACAAAAATCGGAACAACAATTGCAAAAGCAACTAACTTAAAACCGGCAGTAAAATTAGGTAAAAAATTTGAAATTGATGCCGAAAAAGCTTTGGCAACTGCAACAGTAACTTCAATCATCTTGAAAGACGGTATTGGTTGTGCAATGTATGTTGGTCAAAGTATCAACAATGATAAAATTCCTGAAAAGAAAAGAAAATTCGTTGCTGCTTTAGACTTGACTAACGGTATTTTAATGATTGGCGCACAAATTGCAATGTTCTTTGCAATGAGAAAATACTCAGGTGCTATCTTCAAAAAAATCTTTAATAAATCATTCAACTCAACAAGTAAAGCTAATACAGTTTCAAGAATGCGTATGCAAGATATGAAAACAAGCGGTCACACTCTAAAAAAACAACCTATTGAAAAAGAGTTTGATAAATCAGAAAAAGGCGCATTAGACTTGTTTAAGTTCGTAGCCGATGTTTCAGCTGCAACTATCGTTGGTAAACGTATTATCGTTCCATTAATCGCAACACCTCTTGCTAAGAAAGTTGAAAAGAAAATGGAAAAACACCACGCAGGTGAAGCTCCAAAAACAGATGCTAAACCTCAAGAAGAAACCAAATCAACAGACAAACAACAAGCGACTGGTAAAAATCTTGATGTAGTAAGTACCGGCAACACTTCAACAAACTTGTTAGACAAATACAATAAATAATAAAAATTAAACACGTAATACAAAAAAGCAGTTGATTAATTCAACTGCTTTTTTATATCTAATAATTCATTTGCCAATTGTCATTCAAAATTTTTCCAAAACAACCATGCCATTCTCCAGGCTTTGCATCACCTTGACAAGCTCTTTGGAAATTCTTCTCCCTTTGGTCTTGTGTCAACGGAACTGAACTTTCACTATCCCAAGTAGAATCGTTCATATCATCAGGATTTTTTAATGCTAAATCGTCGATAACATTTTGTGCCGTATAAATATACATAGTAAAAGCATCTCTACCAAATATATTTGGGCCTTTTTGTCCGTTCACGTCTACAACAATTTCATACACCCCATTTGTACCATTACCGTAACCCCCTATTGCAGCACCACTAGCAAGTGACATACAACCGTATTTACATTTAAAATTAGTAGAACTACCAGACATTTTTTTATAAGAAGAAGCAAAACAAGGAGTTTGGGTAGTACCACAATCTTGAACCACTTTAAAATAATTTTTTTGAAATTCTGTGTAAGCTTCGCTTCCTGATAATCCGGCTTCTTTAAAATTAATAGCATTTTTATCAGTTTGATACCTCAAAAGGGCTTGAGATAATTCATTATAAACTTTATGCAATTGAGTTACATAACTTTGACGTTGATAATTTTGCATTAATGTTGGAACAGTCATCGCTGAAACAACACCAATAATACCGAGAGTTACCAAGACCTCTGCAAGAGTAAAAGCTCCACACCAATGCCTGAAGTATGAACCAACACTGTCACAGAGGGCTACGTGCGTAGCATCAAGTTCAGGGGAACGCATAAATTTTACGTCATCTTGAGCGCAAGCGAAAGATCGCAATATTGATAAAATTTCACCAACCATGCGATACTTCGGACTGTTGTCCTCAGTATGACGTTTCACGTCATTGCGAGCGGTGCTACGCACGTAGTCACCTGCAACAAAACTGTATTCTTTTGATAATATTCTAGTTTGGTTAGCGTGGCAATCCAGTATATTATTAACCCCTCTCTGAAATTTATAAGTTCGCTTTAGCTCACTAACAAATTTCTTCTCTCCCCAAAGGGCGAGATTATTAAAAGCTTCAATCAAGCTAAAACCATGATTATGAGAGGGTTTTAGACTATTGCCCCCCCCCCGACGAGCTTGTTCTCTTTAAATTTCATACTAAATTCCTCTCTTTCTTTCATAAATATATTATTATTCTAACAAATTTTTTGATGTTTTTCAAGTAGTTTTAAGAAGAAGAAAATAATCCCACGATAGCGAAATGAACAATAACTTGTTAGTGAAACAAACAACAAAAAGCTTTACACAAATGTATGATGTAGGAACAAATGTTTACACAGAGGGTTAAAAACAGGCATTGTTTGAGCGTAGCGAGTTTGACTGTTTTTTAGTTGAACTTACTAGTTATTAGTGAATGGAGCGTGTGGGTGGTTTTGTGGAACTTTTTACACAAAAAGTTCCCGCCGTCTGCGCAAGACAAAAAAA
>ERZ1673702.183-NODE-183-length-103146-cov-9.764102_pt1 | contig 103146 bp, 131 predicted proteins | sample MGYA00580232_ERZ1673702 | MGnify/ENA primary metagenome ERZ1673702 (study PRJEB41218, sample SAMN15661792) | gut metagenome | host: Homo sapiens | place: Canada: London | collected 2015-08-20/2019-03-30 | study: EMG produced TPA metagenomics assembly of... | reverse complement strand
TAGCCGGGTCAGTCAAGCCCGTCTTCGTCTGGCAATAATGTACCATCATAGGCGATAAATTCGCAGTTTTTAAAACATCCTTGCAAGTAGGGGATTTTTTGCTTATGATTTCTGGATTTGACCAGCTTTTGACCACCTTTTCTGTCTGACTTTGGTTTTGAGGTGTTTTGTTATTAGAAAAATTCATTTTTTCACCTTTTTATCCTTTAGATCAAAATTCGTATAAAAACTCTTCATACCCTTTCGAAGCTCTGGTTCGATATAGCTATTATCAAGATGAGTGTAATATTCGACCATTTTATCTGAACTGTGACCAACATACTCACGGACAACAGATTCCGGAACTTTGGCCTTTATCAGGGTGGTTACATATGTATGACGGAACATATGTGGTGTTACTTTGACCAGGTTTGGAGAACGTCCTTCTTTTTGGGCAAGCAATATTTCCGGTTCATTTATTGCCGTTTGAAAGTCATTGCATATTCGATCAAGCCAACTGCGATTAAGTGGATTGCCCGGTCCAGTAGTACAAACAAGATCCGGATATTGTTCAAGCAAGGGATTCGAACGTCCCCAATCGCGTCCGTACTGCTTCTTGTCTGCATCTTGCTGGGCTTTCCATTGTTTTAAAGCCTTAACTGCAATATCAGAAAGAGGAACGATACGATAACTTTTCTCACTTTTCGGCGTTGTTACTTGATGATACAACGCCGAATCATAAAGTCGATTTCCCTCCTCGTCAAAAATGTCTCGAACCTTTTTCACAGTTTTGTAGACTTTCAACTGCTTTTTCCTAAAATTTATATCTTTCCACTGTAGGGAAAGAAGTTCTCCGATTCTTAAGCCGCCATGTAATAGAACGATAAATAATTCATAATAGCGGCGTGATTGAATACTCTTGAAAAATTGTTCCAACACATCAGGAGTTAGTACCTGCTCAAACGTCCGTTCAAATAAGTCGTCCGGAGGTTTTTCGTTTACAGACTTAGGCGGTCCAGCGTATTGATATCCGGAGCATGGATCAAACGGTATGATACGATTTTCAAAAGCAGTGCGAAAAACTTGCTTTAAAACGGCCAAAGACTGTTGAATTGTAGTCGTTGCATATCCCTCTTTTTCGAGTTCTTGCATAGCCGACACAATATTTACATTTTTCACGTCAATTATTTTCATATAACCAATGTAATCTTCCACACGTTCAAAGCCTGTAACATAGTTATTAAGAGTTTGTGTTTTTAGTTTGGGCCGTGCATAATTCTTTAAATAAATTTCAAACCATTGTGAAACTGTTAGCGTAAACGAGAGGTTTAAATCTCTGTTTGCCATCAATAAGAGAAACTGTTTCTTTTTTTGCTTCAGTTTCCGAAGATTAGTATCATAGATACTATAGGGCTTTTTTTGCCCTTTGATTCTGATGCGAGCTTCATATCGACCGTCTTTTCTTTGATAGATGCCGGCACCAAGTTCTTTTCCATTTGAGTCTTTTCCCATATCATTCTCCTAATGATACGCGCATACGGATATTATCGTATCACGCGAACTTAAAAAATGCAAGTATGCTGGTCAATCCATCGTTCGAATTTTTTTCGATGGATCATAGTACGCCTGCCAATTTGAACCTTAAAGTTACTTTCATTCATGAGATCACGAAGTTTACGTTCTGAAATTCCGGTAAGCTCGGATGCTTCTTTCACAGATAGCAGAATTTTGTCTGAATCTAAATTATTTCCTTTTGTACGTTGCAAAATAGACACCTCTTTCTTGTTTTGATACTTATAGTATTAGAAATAAAAACAAAAAAGGCATCAACTTTTTCGTCAACGCCTTTAGATGGTTATTTGTCAGATGTCTTTTTGCATTTTATTGCATCCTCAACAGCCTCTTCCCAGCTCATATGATATTTTTCCATGCGTGTTTTTACAGACCTCGCGTCAATTTGTAAAGCATGATAACAACGGTATAATGTAGGATATACTGTGTTTTGAAAGACGACAGGATCTGCATCTTGAACGCGATGCATTCCAGTGGTTGATAATGCTTCTTGGATTGCCTGTTCTAACGTATATTGTTTGGATTTAACAAAATGTAAAATCGCGATTGGGTCTACGCCTATACGAGAACAGAGCTTTTCTACGCAATCGTATGTACTATTTTGGAATTGTATAGCATCCGGGTATAAGAGTGAAAGTTCTTGCAAAGCGAGAAAATGATTTGCTGATTCCTCGATGGTGCATTTTAGGCGGTGCGCTCTTGCAGCCACACTGCTATGACTTATATGATGCTGCTTGCAAAAAGCGGATAAGGAAGGATATGCCTCTCCGTTAATTTCCACAACCCGCGAGTCTGACGGGCGAGTTTTAGACGGAGCAGAGACTTTTTTCTTTTTCTTCTTGGGAAGAATTTTGGGTGGGTCAATCTGATTCTCTTGACGCTGCTTTTGTGCTAAACAAGCCCTGACAGCGGCGGAAGGAGTTAGCTGATTTTTGTTTTTATAGGCATATACAACATCAGGACTTAATCCATATTCTTTACAACAAGCGATAATAGATGGATATTTTTGGTTGTTGAACTTGAAAGAATAACGGCTTTCATTTAAGACATAATGATCCAATGCTGCTTCAAAAGAGCATTTATGAGTGCGCTTATAGTAACTCACATTGTCAACAGGAACATTAAACAATTCACAGCATACCTTCATAGATAGATATGTTTGACCGTGATATTTCACGCAACGTCCTTTTTTTGCAGCCCTTAGATGGTCAATGGCTTTTTCCGCTGTGATATTTTTCTCCTTTTTCAGCGGGAAAACACAGGAATAGGCCACATCATAGTATTCGCAACAAGCTTTAATGCTGGAAAATATCTGTCCGTGATAAGGAAACTTGAATTTATCCAAATATTGTTGTCTTCGTTTAGATATGCGCATAAAACACCTCCCTTTTCTAATACAAATTCTTAGGCAAAAGCGGTCTTTTTAGTTTCGGCGGGGTTAATCATCTGCAATAAAGATTTCTGAAAATCATATTTTTTCTGAACAGAGCGTCTTTTTTTCTTACGATGGCGGATATTGGGATCGATCTGATTCAAATAACGGCTCATAAGAAGGGTGTCAATTGTTTCTTTTGAATAAATAGCTCCACTTGGATGCATAACCAGTGCGCCCTTAGCCAGGACCAACGAAGCAAGTCCGTAATCCTGTGTTATAACGATATCTCCTATTTTGCATTCATTATAGATCTGCATATCGGAAGCATCTCTTCCGGGAGCCACCTTTTTAATTTTGCTGTAATCAGAATAAAGCTGGTGCGCTGTATCGCAGAACAACATTACTGGTAAGCCTTTCTCTTCCGCAATTTCTTCAATCTGACGGATTTTTGAACAAGAATCCGCGTCAACAATAATTCTCATTTGTAAAACCTCCTCTTCGAAAATTTTCTTATTGATAGTATTGCAAAAAGAAAAATACTTATATTCTCACGTAGGTGATTTTTTCGCAAAAAAACACTGCTCCATAAAATGCATGGGCAGTGTTTTTCCTTGAATAGGCTGTTATTTTACGTCATTTTGAGCGATCAGTTCATCCAGAGTGACTGGGGTATAATTGATAACATCGACGGATACATTATATCTTCTGTCAATATGCGTTACAGTTGTATTGTGAATATGGCCATGCAGGTGATAAGAACCCACATAAAACCCATTCCATTCCTCGATTGGATAATGGAACAGAACAACTTTACGTTCATTATCTCTCACTTCTGCATATGGACGGCACCATAAAAAAGCGCTGGAGAAGTCCCGATTATGGATATTCTTGAAATCATGATTCCCGGTAACGAGGTATTTTTTGCCTGGAAGAGCCATAAGAAATTTTCCAATTTCCTTTTCATGATACATGCCAACATCACCAAGAATATATACTTCATCACAAGGACCAATACCTTTTTTCTTCCAATTTTGGAAAATAGTCCGGTGCATGTCATCGATTGTTGCAAATGGGCGACTGCATTTTTGAAGAATCGCCGGGTGAAACAAATGTAAATCACTAATATAATATTTCATAAAAATCTCCTTTAAGCGTCAAATTCAACGAGATAATTCATTACCATGGCAGCCTCTGAATAAAAGATGATTTCATCTTCTCTTAAAGAGCGTCCAGCTTTGGCATGAACACAATTTTTCTTTTTCGCTTCCAGTTCTTTTGGAGTAAAGTGGTGGCTCGATTCCACATAAAGTGGTTTTCCGTAAGCAACCGCAAAAAGCCCCATATATACAACATTTTCATGTTCGTTTGTGTATTTTGCAGAAGAACTGCTTGTATACAAAAAACTCTTGTTCGGATTAAGGGCAAAATAAACTCCGTCACCAAACATGCGTCCATTCTCATAGGAGGGAAGGATTTTGATGGAATTTTCCGTGATACTGAGCCAGTTTGCATTCCGGCTTCCGTGCCACATCTGCCGTACATAGCGAATATGATGCTCTTTACAATAGCTGTTAAAGGTTTTTTGCTGCCGATCTGGGATAACACGCCAGATCTTTCGTACTTTCCGCTGCAGAGAAGGGGTTAAGTGTTCGATAACTTCCTGCCGCTGGGAATCTGTAGCCTCAAATACATGAATATTATGTTCCCGAAAACTGCCGATAGAACCGGACGGACGCATAACTTCCATCGCCGTGATAAGGTCATTTTCACGATCTATAATCGCAGGAAAATCAGACGTTTTCACAGCAAGAAGAGATTTAACATATCTGCTCTTTCGAGGGGAAATAGTTAATAATTTCTGAAGCGTCTCATTGAAATCCTTCAAAGTAGTCTTGGTACTTAATTCCGCGAGAATTTTCTTCGACTGAGATACCTGTTCAACGGTCACTTTGTCATGGTGGACCAAATGCTGTTCGACCATACCTTTAGCGTAGGTATACAGTTTTTGATATAATTCAATAGCTTCCGGACGCTGATCAGGAATGGTGGGTGCAGCAGGTGTTTCCGACACAGCTGGAGCAAGATAAATAGAAGACTCGTCCTTGTATCCTTTTGAAAGCTTTTCATAGTAGCGAATCCAATATAGATGGATGGGATATGGGGTTTTCAAGTCCTTTTTTCCAAATGCTTCTCCCCTGCCAGCTCCGATACGTCCGTAAGTTGCATTCAGTACGGAACCAGATGGCCGAAAATGGTAGAATTTGTAATTGTTGGATACTGGGTTAATACAGGTTAAATAAGCTTCCGGATAGGTATCCTGTGGGAGCTGGATGGTATTGTACTCTTCTGTTACATACATACTCGGATAGATGGTCCCGTCCTTTGCGAATGTGCCACGCTGTTTAACGTCAAACTCCGCTTCTCCTACAGGTGTAGAAACAAGTAAACGATTGGGAACGGACAAATTTAATAACTGCTCCCCAATGGCCTTATACAAGGCAGATTCTGTTTGTGGAACTTCCATATTCCGGGTATCGGTGTACGTCTTAATAGTAATATGCATATTTTATCTCCTTAGACAAATTGAATTTCAGATCGGTTATTGATATACTCCTTTCTTCATGAATTGATCTGATACCCCTAGAATGTGGAAAAGTGAAAAAAACAAAATGGCCGGGATTTATTCCCGACCATTTTGTGTCTCTATTGTTGTTTCAATTCGATAATATACTGAAGCGTTACCTGTGCATCGTCAAAAATAACAACCTCGTCATTCCTTAAAGATGTGCCAGCATGAGCAAAAACAGCATCGTGAGGTGAAATGCGGGATTTGGTTAGCAATTTCATGCCCGAGGTCCATGTGTAGACATGATAGGGTGACTTGTACACGGTTTTCATAACAAATAGATAGGCTGTGTCTGAGGTGCCATGTACCCAAAAAGACCCATTCAATGAGGTATATCCAATACTTTTTTTCGCTTTTGGAGCAAGATATATTCCATAGCCGAACATATGACCGACTTTGGGCGCTTTGGGATTTAAGATAAGTCCATTATGTAAAATGGACAGGCAATTCATATTTCTGGACCCATGATACCAGTAATGAATGTCTTCTTTATGATAATTATGTTTGTCATAATAATTCCAAAAAGCGTTATCTCTATTGGAATTTTTAACACGGAATGCTTTTGAAAAGCAATCTGCAGAATGTCCCATGTGTCGTTTGATTTGCCGGAGTTCTTTTTCATTGTTTACAGGGGTGATTGATAGATTCCATTCTTCCAGAAGAGTTTTTTCTTTGCTGTCATTGGACGGCAATGCCTGCATCTGGGTTTCCATCATGCGCAGCAGATCGGTTTCTCGATCTATAACATTCTGAATCTGCTCCGGTTCGGCATCTGCCGGTAGCAAATAGTCTGCAACATTTTTCATTTTCCGAGGCAATAGAGCAAATAATTGTTCCAGGAGAGAATTATCTTTCCGTGGATTATCCGTAAACTGATTCAAAATATCTTCTGCTTGCGTGATCATCTGCGGGCTAACCTCGGATACGGATACAGAATAATTAGATTTGATGGCCATAGATGATTCCTGTTGCAAAAAAGAAATGAGTTCACGAACAGAATCATCCTCAATTTCCTTATATGTATTGGAAGAACGTACATCCATAAGTGTTGTCTTATCCTGATAGCCTTCTGAAATTTTCTTTTGATACATCTCATCCCATACTGATAATGGATAATAACGGACGTATGGAGCAGCCCCAACACGCCCCATTTCTACCTTAAATGTTGTATCCGAGTCCTGAATCATCCGAAAATACATATTTCGATTTTCAGATGGTATAATTCGGATCATAATAGCTACGTGTGCCATTTGACATCTCCTTTTGACATAATGTATTTCAGACCTTCGTTTTTACGCTCCTCTCATGAAATATTGATCTGATGCTTTTAGAATGACGAATCAAAAGAAGAATAAATTTTATGTACGTGAAAAACGTTTTTTGAAATTATTTTCCATACTATATATCGGAAACAAAATATACAAAGGAGGAATTTGATTATGTGTAATTCAGAAATGGATCTCGGACTGGAAGCATCCAAATATAAAAATCCGAGATTCGATATTGTTTCAAGAATCGCGTATCTGCTAGGCGTATCGGAGGAGTATTTTTTAGGTGAAGAAAGCAATTTTGATGAGACAATCTATACGGGGCTGGAGGAATGTAAAGATGCAAGGATTGTCCGGAATTTGTGTATTATTCGGACTGCATTACTAAGAAACAATGGAAGAATCCGGAATTTGTTTCAGTATGATATGAAAAATATTGATACAATTCCGGAATATATTGACCCGGAATGTATTAAAAAGCTCAAAAAGGATGAAGTAGATATCTGGAGAGCTAATTGGACCCCAGCAAAATACGTTGTGTTAGTCAGTGCTGAAATCAAAAAGCATATCAATGGCTGCAAGAATAGTTTCCCACTGTGGCTTAATTGGGACTATGTAAAAGATATGTTTTGTCTCCCGGAACTCAAGGAAAGACAAGTTTCAAAGCTGGTAGAATCGTATGGGGAAAAGCGGAACCGATTTCCCTATACGATGTATGTCGTAGGAGCATTATCTGTAGAAGTAGGGAATATCCTGTACAACGATGAGAAGTTCGTAAGTTATCTGTACAGGAGAAACGGAGATATGTTTGATGATCTTTCTAAAGTGACGGATGCCAGCGACGAAATCAAAAAGAATATTAAGGATTATATTCGGGACAATCAGGAAATTACGATTGTTGTGGATTGTGAAAATGCAAACCCATATAAGCTCTACTCTGTTTTGGACGGACTTGAGCCAGCAACACGAGAACACATCAAAAAAATTGTTTTATATAACGATGTACATACTACAGTTACCTGGCGGTTGCTGCAACGATTGATTCCGGGGGTAGAACACAAAATGATTCCGCGAGTTAAGGCAGATAAGTCTTTAGTGGACATTTCTTTGGCTGTCGGAACAACAAGGGAATATTTTGAACAAGGAACAAAAGCTTTCATTTTGGTATCGTCTGATTCGGATTTTTGGGGACTGATTAAGGGGCTGCCGGAATGCAGTTTCCTTCTGTTGGTTGAACAGGAAAATACCAGTTCCGCAATTAAAAGTGCAATGATACGGAATGGGATTCCATACGCGGAGATTGATGATTTCTGCTCCTCGAATCTTGAAAAAGTGTATGCGCTGGCACTTAATCAAGAAGTCCAGAATGCCCTTGGAAAATACGGATTTTGTATGGATGACATACTGGCTAAGGCGGTTGAAAATATCCGGATTAATTTGTCCCCAAACGAAGTGGAGCAGTACAAACAGAAATACTTGAAAAATTTGCACACGGTTCAGAAAAACGGATATATATCTTTGGAAATTTAATGGCGAAAAAAAGAGATGTCAGTCGGCATCTCTTTTTTACTACTCTTCTATCTTATAATTCCCTTCTTGTGAGTATATGACTCGAAAATTTTCTCTTCCATGGTGATAGAGAGATCTGTTTTTGTAAACGTAGATTGTTATTTGATCTGGAAAGCCGACATCATAGGAAAAACGAATATTTTGAAAGCCATTATGAAGGGTTTTGGCAATTAAATCTTTTGCGTATTCATTCTTGTTCAAAAATAAAGTGTTGGCAATTACACTAAATTCCTGAGTATAGGACGTATCAGAGGCGGTCGAAAAAGAATTCACCACACGTTCCTTACGGCCCCATTGTAAATAAGCTACTGATAATAGAATGATAAAAGCCATCATTGCAATAACTATATGTTTCTTTTTCACATCCAACCCCTCCTCATTAACGATGCTCATATATAAATAGACTCGTAATTAATATTGTACGCCAAATAATGTTGATATAGCAACCAAAATCGTAAAAGAAGTTATAAAAGATAATAAAATCCGACTGATTCCAAGCAGAATTGCTTAAATCAGTCGGATTTTGGGTAACATGGAGATTTTTTTGAGAAAGTTTTATTCTACGGGTGACTGGTATTCCTGGAATACCTCATAAATCTGTTTGGCTGCCGAAACCCGCTCGATTTCTTCACGATCAAGGTCTTTGCATTTTTCGTATTCGCGCAGAAATGCAGTGGCAGCATCTTCAACGCTGTCTGAAGTTTTAAGACGTTCTAACAGCGAAGGATTATGTTTTTCCAGATAGGCGATAAGGCTATCCAGCTGCCCAGAAATAGACCCTAAGCTCTTCCCTTTATCAATGGTATATTTGCACAGATAGGACTTGATTTCAGGATCTGTGAAGCCGCATAAACCATACCCATATCTACCACCACTGTAAATACCCAAAGAAGAGCTGTGAATGACTTCTTCACGGCTGATACTGCCGGCATCAACCAGTGCAGTATACTGCGTACCAGTGAGTCCGGATTTCTTCACAGAACCGCTTTCCAGAAGTGTTGGGTTCAGATCTGTAGAGGCTTCATTTGCAATGTTGCCCATAATACCGGCGGTTCCTTCCTTGGAAAAGCCATCCATACGCAGATAATTCCAAATTTTTTCAGCATTGGTATCTCCGATCTCATCATTAGATGTAAAACGGCGGATGGTAAGAATGGTGTCACTATCTACCTTCCGGGTATCGACAATGCCCTGATCTTCATTAAGGGCTTCTACGATTTTTCCATTTCCGTCATAGAGAGCAACGTGTCCATCGTAGCAGACAACATCACCAGCTTTTGCATCAGCAAGGCTTTTTACCTCTTCGCCCAGTGATCTCCAGCCATAAGAGGTGGTATATTCACCATCGTAAGCGCCGCAGCGTGTCAAAATCTGCCATACAAAATGGGAGCAGTCGATTCCATTCGTGAGCGAATTTCCGCCCCAGACGTAGGAATTTCCGACGAACTGTTTGGCAAAAGTGATGATTCCCTCGCCAGAAGAATTGGTTACATCATAAACCGTTTCTTTTTTATAAGAAAACGCTTCATTTTCTTCAGGATCAATTACCTGTTCAGCAAGCTCCATATTGTCTTCTCCAGTCCGGGAAACGTAGGTTAATGCCGTTTTTCCCTGCTGCAGATAGTTGCTTTTGACAAAGCCGCGGACATCGCCAGATTCGATGTATACCCATTTTTGATCTGAATCAGAAATAACATAACAAAGAGCTTTTGGAGAAAGGGTTCCGACAATACGTGACTTTGTGGAAGCGGATTCTCTGACATTAAGCCTTGTGTTGACCTTTGCATAAGCATACACTTTATCAACGCGGGCAAACCCGGCACGAAGATCCTTTTTCCCTATGTAATTTTCATAGTTAATTGTCTGACTCCAATCTTCTACTGCAGCCGCTTCTGCCGCATTATCGGAAGAGGGATCTGTGTCTTTTGTGGATGTAGAACTGGAATTTGCATCTTTTTTAGTGGATTCAGAATCAGCTTTTGGCTTAGTCTCAGAGGTTGATGCGTCTGGTGTTGGAGCTTTGGAAGGCTCTGGAGCCGGAGTAACGGATGGGGTGACAGATGGGGTAACATCTGGTTCCGTAGGTGCCGGATCTTCTGAGTCATCTTTTTCCTCTGGTTCCTTAGAAGTATCAGATGACGAGTCTTCTGGCTTTTCCGGTGTTTCAGATGCGCCAGAATCAGAATCTGTTTTTTCAGATACAGAATCATCTGTCGAGACATCACTTGAATCCACTACAGTTTCCTGCCCGGATGCTAATGGTTCTGCATAGGCGGATGCTGGAGTGAGAAACATTCCTGCAGCCATGCTAAGAACGGTAAAAGTAGTGCTGACTTTCTTTGATTTCACTTTTTGTCCTCCTGTAAATTTGATTTATAAATATCAACGCCCGTAACTAAGCAAAATTCATCAGCAGTAAGCTGGAAAGGAATTGATTCCTTTGCATGCTCCGCTACGGTGCAGATATTATCAGATAACTGAATCAGATCAATATAGGAAACAGGCTCAGATGGCTGAACGCGGTCAGACATACAAGCTCCTGTATCATTCGAAATCTGCAGATATTCTTTTCCATATGCATTTTCTTTGGTAATATGCACATAGGTGGCTTCCGAACCGTTTTCATACAACTTCAAAAAATTAGCAGCATATGAGTTCTTATCTGGTTTTGGAAGGGAAATTTCATTCAAAAATTCTAATACTGTTTTGATCATTAAATTATTGGCCGTAATCATACATTAAAAAACATGAAACAGCGTCCTCCTTCTTTGGTAAATTTTGTTTCTAAGTATAGTATTGTAAATATTTAAAAAATTTTCACTCAAAGATGTTCAAAGTAGTCATCTGCGCCCCAAAGAAGGTTATCAGCGAGGTTTGTAGTCCATATTCCATTATCAATTGCATAATCTATGATGGATTGCGTATAAGGCGCAGTCTTGGAATCCGAATAGTAAATACAATAATTACTACCATCAATAAGCTGCTGATTACGCTCTGAATAGATGCCTTTTCGATAAGCAGAATAAGAATAACGATAAATACTGTATTGCATAACCTGTTGTAAGCGTTGCTGGTCTTCCATCGTCCACCTTAAGGTATAATGGGGATATGGGAGCAGCAGAATCATCTGGATATAGGGATAATATTGTTTGAAATTCAGAACTTCTTCCGCAGCAACTAAGTCAAACCCATATGAGCCACCACACGCAAAAAAATAGCCTCCTGCATTCAGATAATTCAGAATAGCCTGCTGCAGACGGGGGCGCAAAGCCCACTGTTCATTTAATGATAAGTCTCTGTTTCCGATAAATGTGCATGCTTTAGCCATGTTGATGCTCTCCTTGAAATAATTTCTATATATTTAGTATTGTAAATATAAAATAAAAAAGGTCCTGAATCTTCAAAATGAAGTCAGAACCTTTGTGGCTATGGGGATTTTTGATTATTTGCAGCAAGGATCTGTATCAAGGCAGTCGATCATAGCATCGTAGCCATTTTCACTGTTCTGAAACAGAAATTTACGCGCGTTGCGTTTGTTTGTAAAGTCTTTCTCCGGTACAGATGGGCCGGAAACGATGTAGTGTTTTGGGTTACGCATAAAAAGTTTTTTCAAAAAATTCAGCATAATATAATCCTTTCTTGATAAAAAATATCATTTGAGCATAGTCATAAAATAGATTTAGTTCCGTGCGGAAGTACATACATCTTCGTATTTGATCGATTTTTGATAATCTTCTGGAGAAATTGGGATAATTTCTGAAATCTCATCAAACTCGGGCCGAACATGTTTTTCAAGGTAGTCCATATCAAAATAGGGCATTTTAAAAGCCAGCGTATCTTCATAATGAGGATTTACCTTGAAGTAAAGTGGAGGCTTTGGCGAATTTTCAATCCTCAGAATTTCCGGAATCGAATATCCAAGATCTACAGGAACCCAGTTATCCTCTTCTCCTTCCGGGATTTTTTCGTCAGGTACAGCACCCATGTTGGCATAAAGTTCTGCCGTAGTTGATTCAGGATATAAGGAAGCAATACGACGTAACGTATCCTCAATGCATGATGAAAAATCCGATGATCCAAGTACAAAGTTAGCTGGGACAATGCAATGGCAAGGAAAATCAATTCCGATAGCAAAATAAGTTGCCATCTGTTCGCCATCTTTCAAAATAGCATACAAGATATCGTTGTCCAGAGTCCATTTGAACGTGGGGAGCAAAGGATCAATATCCGCATCATTTCCAGTAAGTTCTACGTAAGTGGCACCATATAACATTGCATAATCCAGAATCCGCTCCAGATCAGGTGCGACACCAAGGGAATCAAGCAAATTGTAGTCACGCATATTAGGGGTTACCGGAATATATTGCATACTGTGAATACGGCAGATAGATGACTGTCCATCATGGGAACAGCTATTATCCTGAAAACTTGTGAAATAATAAGTCATTTGTGAAAGATGCTTTCTGTTTAGACGCAAAATTTTAATAGGTTTCATAAATATACTCCTTGACAAAATGTATTTCAGATCTTATAGGTTTCGGTACTCCTTTCATCGTTTATTTGATCTGATGAAAATAGTATGAAAAATTAGCCCGAAAACAAAAATGTCATTATAAATGGGAGAGTTTCCCATCCAATCCAGAGCTATGAATATTTATGGCAAAAAGCTCAGAAAATCGACAACCGGACGTTCATCGTATTGCGCAGGTGTGTTTAATAACTTTCCATTCACGACAAGGGAACTGCTACCGCCGCCGTCCATGCTTCTTGCATAGGTACATCCAAGATTGGCGAAAATACTCTGCAATTCAGCAAAAGACAATCCATTTTTGTACTGTGCCGTTCCGGCAGTAATCATATAATACTCTCCTGGCTGAACCATACCGATTGCTGTTCGGTTATAGTAAGTATTATTTATTTTTTGCTGATTTGCCAAATCTACTTTTTGACCGTCCTGGATTAGCAGTGGATCAGCTGTCCCCCAAATATCTTTGACTCCGGATGCAAGGAGTGTAGAAGCTGAAATTCCAGCCGATGGGGTATAAAACTTGCCAGTATTGTCCAGACAGATTTCTTTTCCGTTGGTCACACCATCCTTTAAAATTTTTCCGCCTTTAATAAAGCACCCAGCGCATACAGGCTGCCCACTGTTATATGAGAAATAACTGCCGTTTGTTGTGACTGCGGCCCCTGTACGGCCGGCATATGTAGTCGGGTATTCTCTATAGCCGCCCCAACTGTCGTTTGACAGTCCGCCTTTGACTTGGCTAGATGGATCGTTGACGATGATGTGGGTTAAGAAATATTCTCCGCTCTCCGTGTATTTTTGCTGAACGGAAACAAAAATACTATCGGTTGTGACATTAGATACACTATTATCCAATTCTGTCTTATAGGTCTCTGCAGCAACGACAGCGGCTGTTTTTTGCTTTGCAGTGATTGTTGATGTATATTCTTTTCCAAGATAGGTAACAGAAATATCATTATTTCCTGCTGCCAATGGAATTGTGTCAGGAATTTCAACATCATCTACAGACAATTCTTTTTTTTCGTCGTCACTATACGTGACTTCATAAGAAAAATCAGATTTTGGATAATCTCCTTCATAGAGAAGTTCTTTACTTTCCATTGTCAATTTGCTGATTGTGTTCAGTGGAATCTCATACTGCTCCTCGCCCAAAATAGTCTTTGCAGTTACAGTATGATCGTCTGCAGTTAAAATTTCAGGAGTCTTTGTGAGTTCAAAATCAGATGCTGCCAGTTCCTTTTTGGTATTATCCGCATAAATAAGCTCCGCAGATATGTTTTCCGGGTGGAAAGAATCTCCTTCGTAGATCGGTCCATCCGCATAACTCCATGCGATATGATCGGCTTTAATGGCTTTTACAGGTATAGATACGGACATATCTCCGTATGTCACAGTAATGTTTTGGGGGGATTTAGACAGCTCTTTAGGGCTGATAGAAACGTCTGTTACCGGATTTTTCCTTCCGAGCAGACTTACCGTGCTTGCATGAAAGCTTTTGGCTGAAATTACATCGTACTGATAAGGTGTTTTTCCGCCGTAAGTGGCTTCCAATTTGCATGGAACAAACCATGCAGCAGATAAGGCAATGCCTAGAAGGCAAATGCCCGTTCCAATAATAAGTTTTTTGTGTCTCAATTTTCATACCTCCTATTGTGTTTTGTGTTCAAATATAGTATTGAAAACACAATGGGATTTTTTGAAAAATTGAAAAAGGTTCCGGGAATACATGCATCTGCAGTGTCCCCAGAACCTTTCTGAATAATGCTTTTACTTGTTTTTCAGCAATTCTTCGATACGATCGCATAATAACTTAAAAGCTGAAGCACCGGCTTTTCCGCTCTTTAAAACGGCTTCTCTGAGCGCTTCTACTGCTTCCGGTTCTGCCATACAATCCGTATTATCAGAAATGCAGGTGTAAATCCTGCATGCAAGCTTATAGTCGGCAGCCCTTTCAGGGTCTTTCCCAATCTGTTTGCAGAGATCCAAATAATTCTCAATAGATTGATGAAACATTGTGTTGACCTCAAGAATGGATCTCCCATGAAAATTCAAAGAATCAGAAATGCCTCGGACCTCACCTACATAGATCTTATCTTCTGGCTCGTATGATACATCAGCAGTGTATCCTTTATAGTTTATGGAAAAATTGATTTTCATAAGTTGCTCCTTTCTGTAACAATCTTTTCTTTACGAGACATATTATCCCGGATAATGCCGTAATTAAGCTCTTCCGGCGATTTTGAATGATATTCCTGGAATCGCTGGAGGGCTATATCGGAACTCTCTAAACCGGAAAATCCGCCGGAATATTCCTTTTTTGTGTTATAAAACTTCAGGTCGAAGCCTTTTCGAGTAAACGAATCCATATTATCATACATGATCTTTTGAAACGAAACAAGGCATTCTCCATAGAGTGCTGCCATCTGACGGATTCCTTCTACGGATTCAGCCAGCGTTTTTATGGTGCCTAAATGAAGCGTGTCTATTTTGTCTGTAATAGACCAGGCTCCGCGGATAGAAAGATCCAGATAATATCCTTCGTTATAGCCCGGAGAAAGGACAAAAAGTGGATCAAATTCGCAGTCATAGATTCCAGAAACGTAGGATTCAGGAATAGCATAGTCAACAAATGGCGGCAGCTCACCTTCACATTTCATCAGTGCGGTGTCTTTAGAGTTCTTCACTAATTCGATAATTTCATTGAAAAGATCAACATTTGTGATGACATCTTTAGAAGAGTTGATTTCTTTCAACATAGTTTAACTTCCTTTGCAAAATGTATTTCAGATCATTTATGTTGTATACTCCTTTCCTATTATTAATCTGATATTAATAGAATTGTAAAAAAAGCACACGATAAAAATAAACTTTAATTTTTATCATGTGCTATAAAACAGGTTATGTTTTATGTGAAAAATATTCAATACATTAAAGATTTATTTGTTCTATTACTTCAGAAGTACATTAAATTTTATGCTGCTCCACATATTCCCAGGAATAGCTTTCAAGCTCCTCTTCTCCTTTGTAAAAAAGAATCACATGTTGATATCCTTCTTCTTTTAAGTCATTGGCTTTCTGCTCGCAATCTTCCAACGTGTTAAAATTGTCTTCGATCCATGGTTCACTGACAGAAAAGCCATTTCCGCTTTTATCGGCATAAGCAATGCAAACATCTTTCATGGCTGCCTCCTTATTGAATTTCTATTCTTTTAATGATTTCACAATCATTTTTACATTTTGCGCATCACCGTTATGTGCTTTCCGGTGGTGCGTAGTTTCTTTAATATATACAGTTTTTCCGGACTTATATGTCCGCATGTGTCCGCGGGTCTTCCAAGCGTCTACGTGAAAATTCCGCACAATATTTATGCAAATTTCAACTGTCCATTGCGCTCAGTTTGGATTCTGTCTGGGCGACAAATGGGCTGCCTTTCTGCTTTGCACAGTTCAGGAAGATTCGCTTTTACAAGGGCGGCTGGTATGGGTGGGCAAACGGCATTGCCACATCTTTTAACCTGCTCTGCTCTCTGATAGGTCTTTCCCGTATAGTCATGATCGATGATATAATCACTTGGAAAGCCCTGGCATCCATAAAGTTCCTGTGGTTCCAGCATTCTCAGCCCAATATCTACGATTTGATAATCCGTTCCTGAAATTGTAACAAGCCCGAATTTATCTTTGGTAGTTATGACATTTAATGGTTCTTTCAGGTCTCCTTCGCTACGATTTCCATAGAATTTCAAAAGAAAGGCTCTTACTTCACCGAAATGTCCGTCTCCGGCTGTGATGGTAGGAAGAGGATTCCGAATGTCCTTTCCATCGCAGTGATTATTCATCTGAACAAGAGTTGCAGCCACAATGCTGTTATGATCCCATGCAGTAACAGTAGGTAATGGATTTTTCATGCATTCTCCTGCTCCTTTATATCCTCCTGAATAATATTTGTGCAAAAATGCAGAAATTTTTCCTGATTTGCAGGGAGCAAGCGTCGGCCGCACAATTCCATACCCATTTTTCGCTGTGATTGTAGGGAGCGGGATGTGTAAATCCCCTGCTTTCCGATCTCCACCGTGGTTGCATTGGACAAGAAAAGGTTCTGGGTTCTCTAAGATATATTTTTGGATTCCTCTTGCAATCCGCTCCATCGTTTTTGGAGAAAGCGGTCTTTGCGCACGGATGCCATATTTTTCCTTAATTTCTTCTGCCGTATCAAAAATACTTGGGCAAGGACGCTGAAAGTCGATTTGCGTGTAGGCTCCCAGATATGGCTTTAAATGCCCATTTTTGACTTCTGGGCTATCAGCCGGCGCATGCGTAGGTGAGGGCCATACAATAGGCTTTCCGTCGCATCGAGCAATCAGAAAAAATCTCTTTCGGGTTGTAGGTGCGCCATAATCAGCAGCAATCAGCTCTCGATATTGAACCTCATATCCTAAATCATTGAGCTGATGAACAAATTTCTGAAATGTTGTGCCGCGTTTGGCTTTGATTGGATGATGCTGCCTGTTAAGAGGCCCCCATCCTTTGAATTCCTCTACATTCTCCAGCATAATAACTCGCGGACGTACTAATCCCGCCCATCTGCAGGCTACCCAGGCCAAGCCACGGATGTTCTTATCCTTGGGCTTTCCGCCTTTTGCTTTGCTGAAATGTTTACAATCTGGTGAAAACCAGGCAAGCCCTACTGGACGTCCATTGCAAACCTTAACAGGATCTACCATCCATACATCTTCGCAATAGTGTTTTGTGTTTGGATGATTGGTCTGGTGCATTCGAATTGCCTCTGGATCGTGATTTATAGCAATATCAACGCTATAACCAGTAGCAAGTTCAATGCCTGTACTTGCCCCGCCACCGCCAGCAAAGTTGTCAACGATTAATTCTCCGTTGATCATGTTAATTCTCCTTTTTTGACAAAATGTATTTCAGATCTGATTTGTATACTCCTTTCCTCGTTTATTGATCTGATACTGATAGAATTAGAAAGACTGTAAAAAACAAAAAATGCAGGTCTTTTTGGGGGCGGTATTTGCAATAAGAAAAGGGGATGCTGCTCGCACCCCCTGGGTTGTTTATTTCGTTTTCCGATATCCGCGTTCAATATTTTCGTCTATTGGAACGAAATAAGGATATCCATGAGAATCATACTTTAATTTCAGATATACTTTTTCTGTTCGATGTGTCTTGGGATTGTCCAGAAGTGCATATATCTGGGATGCTTTCGGCGGCTGACGTTTCAGCTTTTGAAATAATACTGTCCATAACATAAAATTTTCCTCCTTCTATTTAACATTCAAATATGTACTACACACTAAGGATCGGATCGCAATGATACCGGAGCAGGGCTTCTTTGGTGACCTTTTTGATCAGACTACCTATTGCGTAGGTACATCCGTTTCCACACTGCTGCTGACGTTCCCCGATCGTTCCATGAAATTCGAAACGCTGATCAAATCCCATTAAGGCAGAAGCTTCTGCTACAGTTAATGTTCGGTTTTCTGTTGGATGAATAATGGGGAGCTTTCTCCAATTGACAATGGTAGGAGATACAGAATCATAATCCAGTCGATAGTAGCGATCTGAATGCATAGTTTTATTATCACGAAATTCAGGAATGTCTTTGAAATTATGTCCGGGCCGGACGAGAGCCATTCTCTTCTCTGTTTCCGGACGGCTTGTAGTTACATCAAAGTAGTTATACCATTTGGATGTGACTTTGGATAATGCTTCACGGACCGTATGGAATGGGTATAATTTGAGCTGTGGAAGCTGAATTTTACCGATACGAGATCCGATAATGATCGCCCTTTTTCGGGTGGTATATCCGCCAATATCGCAGTCTCGTACAATGTTGGATGTGATTGTATACCGATGGCTCAATTTTTGCAGCACTTTGGAAAGAAATTTTCCGCTTTCACAGGTGATAAATTGCGGAACGTTTTCAATTACAAAAATTTCCGGACAATTTTCCTGTGTGATGCGAATATATTCATCCACAAGATCAACATCTTCATGATTCTCCATTCTTCTCCTTCGATTACTGGAAGAGAATGGTTTACAGGAAGGCCCGCCTATGATCAGGTGCTGTGGAGGGATCTTTCCCGAAACTTCCTGGACATCACGGCACATAATATGATTTCCTATGTTATGTCGATACGATTCACAGGCAGCCGCATCAGAGTCACATGCGTAGTTGATTTCAAAGGCCGGGTCCAGATGAAATGGCCAGTCCAACATGCCTGCTCCTGAAAATAAAGACATAACAGAAAATACAGATCGTACTTCCTCATTAACGGTTGTATTCCAGTCAGAAAATCCGATGGAATCCAAATATTCCGCAATGCTGATTTGCCCTTCAATGCCAGCGGCAGCCTTTAAAACTACTTTGGATACGCTGAATTCAGCAAGGACACGTTCAATGGGAACGATTTTGTCCTTAATACTGCGGATGCAGCGTACGATAATTTTGTCCTGCAGAACCTCCATTTCCATATGACTGCATCTGGAAACTGCATCGCGTACTTTTTTACTCCTAAGATCAAATAAGGCATTTATATTGGCTCCAGATCTCTTTTTGGAAATTTTAAGGCCGCTCTTAGAAGGGCGAATGATAATGCAAGTTGGGCGGACTTCATAAATATAATGACCGCCGGGATAATATTGTTCGTTTGGTGTTATAGAGAATGTTAATCCTCTATTTGATGAATGCAATTTTTTCATTTTTTTCTCCATGGACATATTGTATTTCAGATCTGTTATTTGACATACTCCTTTCTGCTTAAATTGATCTGATATAGATAATATTGGAAATTGCGTGCAAAATAACATGCTTCTATCAATCAAGATCCATCAAGAAACATTCACGACAAACGCATGAGTAAATAAATTGTGAACACGCCCCTTTTCTGGTAGAATAAAAGAAAAAGGGGCGTGTTGCTTATGCAGGAATTATTTGAGTGGATGGAATACATTGAGGATACCCGTCAGCAGACAAAGGTTCGTCATACCTTGAAAGATATTCTTGTCATTGTACTGTTTGCAACCCTTGCAAATGCAGATGACTGGGTTGAAATGGCATTGTTTGCAGAAAACTGTCAGGATTATCTTCGAAAGTATATTGAATTAAAGAACGGAATCCCCTCGCATGATACGATCCGGCGCGTCATGGGGATGATATCGCCGGAGATTCTTCTAATAGATAAAATGGCAGCGCAAAATTTGAATATCATAAGGAAATGGAGTCTGAGTATTTTGAAACCGGCAGAACTGTCAAGACATAAGTTGTCGATGAGAAAGAAAAGGTTCGTAGTAAGTCTGCGCCCAATCAAGTATTTGGAAGAACTGTTGGAAGCTTAAAAAACAGAAAAAAATGGAATTAGCAGTGGATAACCATTCATGCGTTTGTCGTGAGAAACATTTGCAACTCATTGCATTCCGAACCTGAATATGTTATATTGAAAATAGTCAACCTACGAAGAATAAAGCTGGGTTCCCGAATGGGAGTAGGTGCTTTTGTACTTAGAATCCTTTGCTCCATAGGTTGACTATTTTTTTATATCGTCTCCAACCGATCTGACACTCTTCATCATTTGTCTTTTTGCTCGCACTTCTCGTTCGCTTACGCTATGTTGCCCTTTTGGACGGCCTATGATTTTTCCATTTAATCTCGCCGTTTCAATGCCTTTTTTTGTGCGCTGTCTGAGATCGCCCACGTCTTTTTGTGCATGATCAAAAGCAATACGAATTCATTCTTTTGCAAGCATCATAAGATACATCATAAGATACTCTTCCACTGCGGCTAAAATGACATCCACATCGGTTCCTGTCCTCGGAACATGTATCTGCAACGCATTTCTGTACATCACCGTATCAATATGAGACTCCTGTAAAATAATCCTTGAAAACTACGCGTCGCATTCTTGTTGCTTCAGTGATGAAGTTAGACGCGCAAATTTTTTTGAAAAATAGACAAAAGCACGGCTGACACATTATGCCCGCCGCATTTTATTGGATGATCTAACTCTTAACTATTTGATGATAGTAGAAAAGTTCCCTTCCGTCCGATCGAACTTATAAATAGAAGTTCCAAGAACCGTTGCTTTTGGAGCAAATTTTCGAAGAGCAGAGTACAAAATAGGAGCGATCTCATCAACGGAGCATGCCGTGAAAGTTGCTGCCGGGACAACCAAAACATGATAAATGCTTAACTGTAAAACGTAAAGATCATCCTGTAAATAATTTGCCAGTTTCTGAAAATACTCAGGGAACAGTAAAACAGCATTTCTGTGTTTTTCACAGGAAACTATATAAGAATTTGCCAAAATCGGATTTTGTTGAATGGTTTTTGGCTTCGGTTTTTGAAGTTTAAAATCACAATCAGAGATATTTCTTCGCACTGCACTATCAAGTTCTGCTGCAGTAATTCCCAATTCGCTCATCATTGCACTGGAGACGACACACGTACCTCCCCCAAACGCTGTAACATCAAGGTCTAGCATGTATAATACAGTAAGGTCAAAAAAGGTTTTTGACGGTGCCGCAAACGGTAAATGTTCGCATGCTGCAGATGGAAACATCTGATAAAAAACATGATCTAATATATACTTTTTCGAGAGGCAAGACGAAAAGTCTGTTTTATCAGCCTCGGACTCAGCTTCAAAAAATGTATTGATGATTACAGACGCAGCTCGATTCATGGAAATTTCATTCTGGTTGACCGCCTTTACAAAGGGATCAAGCGCAATAACAGGGACTAAGCTGTCTTCCGCTGCCTTTTTTACGATTTCAATGAAATACGTTGAGTCGAACTCTTTGAGGGATTCCTCAAAATGTCGTATGGAGATCGAAACTTTATACTGATCTCCTAACATTGCTGCTACGGTTGCCACAAGTTGTTTCCTGGTCTTTTCCATATTTTTTTACCTCTTAATGTGTATTTCAGAACGCTTTGGCTATATATTGTTCTGATACATAGAGAATTGAAAAAAATTAGAAATATGATTTTCACGTAGGAGAAAAATGTGCAAAAGAACACGGCGGACACATTATTGATGTCCACCGCATTTTTAAGAAAGATCCTTTCCTGTTTTATAGTGTCTGTTTCTCTTCCGGATTTTTATTTTCCAATTCGATTTCTACACGCTCCAGCAATTTCTCTACTCTGCTCCTTTTTGCCATCCTTTTTACGGAATTTTGATCATGACTTTTAATTCATGCATGTCTGATATACATAGAATTGGGGAAAATTAGAATTGTAATTTTCACGTACGAAAAATATTTTTAGACAAAAAAACACGGCAGATGCATTATTTATGCTGCCGTGTTTTTTAGTGATTATCAGATGTTATGTTATATCCGTCTATATCATATCGCCTCGAGTAAAATAAAAACCCCGGAGTTTGCCTACCTCCGAGGTTTTTGCTACTTATTATGAAAATAGCACTTCATTTTTAGTATCTATCCATATACATTATACCGTTTATATATTTCGGCAATATGGCGTTTTGGAAAAATCTGGGAATTGCCAGCTGTTATGTCGTATCCCTTTATATTATATACAACTTTATAACCTTTAAGGGTTTGTATAACTGAGATTTATAGGAAGAGTTCTCGGGATTTTCCGCATTATCGGGACGACCAGTCGCATCTGTGAGCAAGTCTCTTGCCTTGAGTTCCTCGAGACTTTCTTTGAAAAGAATATCAGTGTCTCTTACCTTGGGATTCTTGAGACTTTCCCTGGTGACAGGATAACCAATCGCATCTGCGTACGAGTTAATTTTCTCGAGGGTTTCTTTGGTGACAGGATAACCAATTGTATGAGATCCGATAGTGCCGGGCTTTCCAGTAAACCCAAGCCAGTTGACAGGAGCAGAAGATTCATCGGTAGATTTGGCGTTTTTCTTTGAGTTAAAAAGATTCTTAATATTCATTTTTCCCCTTTTTTGAAATATTTTTTAGATTGACACATTTTTTGCGGATGCAATTTCTACATGTGCTTTTTCGTATTGTTTGAGCTTATCGTTGCACCGATGAAGTCCTCTGTCCCCAGCAATCCTCCGATAGAGATTCCACCATTCGGCGTTATCTAATGCAGTCGGCATATCTTCCAAAAAGTTATTGAATTTATCAATATCTTCGTCGGACAATACCCCATTTACCCCATTTCCGATGCTGTTACGGCATTTTACAATGCCGCCCAGACAAAAGTTGTCAACATGTCCATACTGACACAAATCTCTGGCCAACATCAGATCACCATATAATTCTAAAAACTTGGGGTTACTTTTCTCTTTGGCAAGCTGCTCATGAAACATATTGCAAATGAGAACAAGTTCTGATGCACTTAAAGTTACGTTTGCATTAGCGTTTTCCTTCGAAATACTTTGAATGTTCATTTTCGTTCCTCACTTTTCTTTTTGAATTGTCACTTCTGGATTAACACATTTCCCAATATTGTATTAACCGATCGAATTAACCATTGGATTTATTTGCTTTTTCACGGCTCTTTAAAAATATGAATCCTTCGCGGGAATACGATGTCATTGTGATTTTTTCTCCTACGAGTATCGTTTTATAACGCTGTTTTTCTAACTGCTTTTTTGTACGAAACAAATTCAGATTTTTAAACATAATGTTTACCTTTCCATATCCTTTCCGGATTTATAAAACGGTGCAATACCACATTGTTCCTTGAAAGACCACGTAGACTGGTAATCGACAACATTGCAGCAGGTTCCGTCTGCAAAACGGACATATTCAGCATCCAAGTGTTCTACATAATCATCCAGAACACGATTTGGGTAGGGGCTGCAGATGATTTTTCGTCGTCCAATATGCAAAATTTCGTGTGTAATAAGATTTACCTTGCACGGTGACTCAAGAATCGTCCTTCCGTCATCCCATTTAGTAATGTATTTTGCTCTTACTTCTGCTTTCATGGCAGTTTCCTCCGTTTTCCTTTTCAATTTGTATTTTTTCTCTTAAGATCTGTTCTACTTCATTGGCAAAATCGGCCGTTACCACTGTTGGGGTTCCTGCCAATGCATTCATCACAACTTCAATCCCTTTCTCTGTCATAGCTGATCTCCTATCCCAATGTTATTTTTAATACTTTTCATAAGTAATAAAAGCAAGCGATAATATTACCCGGGACCATAAAAATTTTTATGCGCCGTAGCTCCTAGTGATTCCGTTCAGGGCAAGCTTTAGGGGCATATGCTCTTTGTTCATCTCTGATAGCACAATCAGGAGCAGTACAGTTTTTGCAACGTGGAACAGGTGTGTAGCGATATTTATTTCTACACTTGGCAGAGCAGAATAGTTGGTCAGTTCTGCTCTGTGTAAATGGCCTGCCACAATTCCAACATATACCATAACATTTTTTCAATTGACGTACCATCCTTTTACATGATCATTGTTTTATATGCTCTTCGAAAACAGCTTTTGCTTTAAACGCAATATCTTTGCAGTCATCAACCCAGTCATCATATTCGTCCATAAACAGCTCATATGCATACTCTAGGTTTCCGCTTTCTCTCCAAACATAATATCCAACTAATAGTTCAGGTGAAGTGAAGAATTTGAAAAAGATGTCTTTTTCCAAAAAACTTGTTTCTCCATCTTCTTTTTCAAGCTCAATTTCATTTTCCAGCTCTTTCCATCTTTGCAAAAAAAGTTTTTGATAATCCATATGTTACTCCATTTCCAAATTTTTTTATATGCCAACTTTCAATCCCATTGACTTCTCCCATTCTTCAACGAGGCAATTAATAATATCATCTGGAATATCCACATCGGCAAATTTTCCATCATACACCCAGTCATAAGCAGCGCTCCATCGATCACTATGCAGCCATTCTGCCTTACCTATCCATTTATGAAATTGGTTATTCTTGAAAGAACACCAATCTTCATAGGTACTGGTTTTTTTAAGAAAATTTTGGGCTTTTTTAACCATTTCCATATCTGCAACAGGAAAAGCCTTCTTTTTAATATCAGGATAATCCCCGTTCCATCCATCCCATTGTGAAAATATGATTTCTCCGTTTTCATCGTAGACTTCACAACCTAATCTCAATGCTTCTTTTACGGCATCTTTTAAAGAGGAAAGGTTATTTGCCTTTTCGGTCCCATACCAATCGTAACATCGGTATTTCATGATTTTTCATCTCCTTGACAAATTGAATTTCAGATCGATGTATTATTATGCTCCTTTCTTTAAATTGATCTGATATTCTTAGAATGTAAAAAGCGCGGACAAACAAAATGGCCGGGAATTCCCGACCATTCTGTATTGCCATGGTTTTTTTATTCGACCTCGTATGAGTCCCATAATTCTTGTAAAGTCTTTCCGGTTTCTTGCATACAATATTCTTCCATTTTATCTAAGATGATTTCCTGCTCTTCCTCCGTTAAACGCCAATCAACAAGACGTTTGCAGCAGTCATCAAAGGAACGCAGACGGTATTCAGCATGGACTGATCCATTAGGAGTCCAGCATACATCAAAGCTAATCCAAGTATTATCCTTTTTGATAGTTGTTCCAAAATACTTATCAACATCAAACAACAGGGTACACTCGGCAGCAATCACATTATCTTCAACGCTGATCTTATTAGCGAAGCAAATATTTTCTTTTGTAAGATTGATTTCTCGCACATTTTTTTCTCGCATAGTTTTTCCTTTCTGAAATTATGACTTCATCATGCTTCATAATCGCCACAATAATTTGGGTTAATTTCATCTTCATATGCGTTAATAATTTCGCCATTTTGAAGTTTTACTTCATACATACAATTTATTTCATATCTCCGGTTACCATCTTCATTTCTATCCGTATCGTCCAACAGCTCCCTATCATAATCTTTTTCCGTGAGTTCCTTTATTACCTTTTCAACTCTCATACCATCATATTTTTTTAGATCGCTATCTGAACTAAAGAATTTATTGCCAGCGAGCTTTTTCTTATAACTTTCAGTTCTGTATTCTCTCATGATTTCTGCTCCTTTTTATACTATCACCTACATTTCTAAATTTATTTTCGTTTCCAGTTATTCGGCATTTTATGCACAGGTTTTCCTGGTTTGTAAGATTCGTTATTTTCGGAAATTCCAACAAACCGATTTTTATCTCCATTCAGATGCTCATGAATAAAATATTCTTTTACCGTCTCCATATCAGCATCGGCATCAACAAGATTTGCGCAATCAACTCCGTTGAGCATAAAACTTACATTGTATAACATAATTTTCCTCCATTTTCTGAAATCATCGTTTCATCTACTTTTAGAAACATATTTCTGCTTCACAAGTGTTTATCCAGTAAACTTCATACCCTTCCATTTCTAACTGTTCTTGAGCCGCTGCAAGGCATCCGTCTGTATCCCATTCGCCCTCGTTTTCATTTTTATAATTGCAAATAGCATCTTTTATTCTGTCTATTGTCCCAACTGTAATATCATTTCCATATACTCTTGCAATTATTGTCACATCTGTTCCACATCCGTCTACATCTTCATCAATAAATTTAATAAAATGTTCTCTCATAATAATTTCTCCAATCATTCTGTTAAAACTCTTGTTTTATCTCACTATGCTAAAGAAACTCCGTCTGGAAATCTATATAGTGGGAGTGGTTCTTCCCCTGGGTTTGTGTTTTGTACACCACATAAAACTCCTCTATATTCCCCATGCCATACTTCTAGTTCCCAATTATACTTTTCTGCAAATTTTTTCAGCTCTTCATTCACTTTAATTTCCTCCAAATTCATCGTCTTTCAAGAATTGCCGTCATACACCAATTAATCCGTTCTAACAGTAAACTTCTACATTCAACAAGCTCTTTATCAGACATATCAAGCAAATCTGCTTGTAATTCTTTAAGCTGTTCGCGTAAAAAATCGTTATTTCCAGTATCAATTACATTTCCATTTTCATCCTCAGTGTAGTCATACTCCCAATCGCCTGATCCGGCATTTATAAATTCTCCGCCATCTGTGTTCTCCGCAGTTTCTTTTGCTTCTTCTAAGGAGTCAGCTTCTACATTCAGATACATAGAATTTGTTGATTTATACATAACCGTAAATTTTGACATAAAATCTTCTCCCTATTCTATAATTTTTCCATTCTCATTATCTGCAACATCAAGATCCCAGGCGTCTCCCTCAAAACCAGTAACTTCATTCAGGAGATGCATGGCTGCTTCTCTTGATACAGCTCTTACGACATATATACATTCATTACCATGTCTTCCAATAAACAATGTTTTTTCTTCTTCCGCTTTGATTAGTTCTTTCATGCTAGATTCCTCCAGAAATTAATAATAGGCTTCTCTTTTTAAACGCCGCTTCCTCGTTTCTGCAAACCTTTCAGATATTCGATTAGTGTACCGAAATCAGTATACCCGGCAGGGTTAATTGGTCGCCCATTCCACTCAGTATAAAATACACACGCATCGTTTGACGGAACGAATTCACAGTCCCCATTCCAATCATCTAAAATATCCTGAATAGATTTTGCTTTGATTAAATATTTTTCGCCGGCGGCATTTGCTGTAATGATAATGATATCCTGATGAAAAAAGAATGTTTCCATTATGCACCTCTTCTCTTCAGGCAGACCTGACACATGCATTCATCCGCAACAATCATCTCCAGATCGTTTTTCTTATCGCAAACAAATCTATCAATGTTATATTTCCATCCATGACTCAGCACAATTCTATCCGACTTATCCCAGTATCCCAGTTTTTTCATTCCGGTCACAGAACCACTTTTGTCAAGGTTTGGATGCACACTGATGCCAAGACCAGTGGAACCATCTTCAATCCAAGCAATCCCATTATTAGTATCTCTATAAAGTTTTACATACGGCCTAATTTCTTTAATCAATTTCTTTGCCACAATATTATCCTCTTTTCTTGTCAGAATAGTAAAATCGCCGCTTCCTATGCTTCCTTTGTGGAATAATATTTCACGATCTTTTTGAAATCCTTGTCATTAGCATAGGCAACTCTAGGTTTTGTCCCGTTTGAATTAAATTCTGTTACACTTGAAATGGCATATCCCTGTACAGATAATTCTGCCAGATATACAAGCAAATTTAATTTACATCCGAGACTATCAAGCTGAATCTCTTTCTTTAATTTTTGTACTTCTTCGTCATAATTGTCATCTACTTCAACAATCATTTCAGAAGCATATGTGTTGATCTTATATAATCTATTGTTGATTTTTCTTACCATAGTATTTCCTCCTGAAAAATGCTGCTGCGATTGGCTATAGAATCATCAATCGCAATCGTCATTTGCTGCCCAATATTTGATTTCTAATTTCTCGTCCGTGACACAAGAAATATATTTCATCAGGATCGCTTCATATTTTTTCTGCCCCATATTTCTTGTCTTTTCATTGTAATACCATGGGGTATCTACGGATAATCCGAGGTATTGCATGCCATCTACAGTATCACACGAGATGTTAATGCCTTCAATACTTTCAATAATTTCTTTCAGGCAAGCGGCTGCTCCATGATGTCCGCAAGCATCATCAAAATTGGAAAGAAAGTCGCCGAAGGTACAGTCATTTTCTGCCTTATCAAGAAAATACTTTTCGGCAATATTGCTTGCATTCGTTTTCTGAAGAATCTCAAAGAATCTTTCAGCCTTCTGGTCATTATATTTTTTGATGTCTGAAATTTTTACGCCATAAATTAACATACAATTTTCTCCTATCTGTTGCATTTTACATCCGGCAGGATATAGAGTTTTACTCCACCTGCCGGATATCTTGCCTTTCGGCACGCTTTGATCACATTTTGTTCATGTTATTCTTCTGAAAATTCAAAAACTAATTTGTATTCATGGAACCATTTCCGAACTGCTTCTACATCAGCAGAAATAACGCTGCCATCCGTAAGCAGATACTCCGTTCCACTGGATTGAGCCAGCTCCGCTTCAATTCGCTGCAGGATGCTCTTATTGTCTGGAATATTCGTCCTTTTGCTCATAGATATCCTTTCTCCATTAAACTATAAAGTCTTTTAGTGCTGACCAACATAGCCGGGATAATAAGCATCTGCAAGTGTGCTGACACGCTTTTCTGTACGAGTTCCGCCGTAATCCCAAAACTCGTACTCCTGCAGTACGCCGTCACTAAGCAGATATTCTCTCCATGAGCTTTTAGGATGAGACTGCGCTTTTTCCAGCGTCATTCCATACAGTTCATATACCTTTCCGTATTTTTCGGATAAGATTTTGGTAACATGAAAGTCAATTACGTTCATTCTCTTATTCTCCTTTGAAATCGTTTTTAAGATTTAAGATCTGCTACAGCCAGAGATGCCGTTTCCTCAATGCATTTCTGCAGATATTCATCAAAAGAAATATCTGTAAAGAATAGAAACAGATCTTTTACGATCTGTTTATCGCCGGAACGCCGATAAATATTGAAAAGTTCCTCAGATGTTCCGGTGAGCTGCATATCTACCTTACTGAATAAATCTGCCAAGATGGTATCAGGATCGGTAAATACATCCGGATTCGTCGAATGCATTGAAAAAACTTTTTTCTCAACAGTATCCAATAAAGAATCTGTTTCGGAAGGTTCCTCTTGGGAAGAGCTGAAAAGTGACGGAAACATGAGCTTTGCCACTCCGCCGCTGTATCTTTCATCAAACCATGCCCAGATTTCTTCTTGATCAGTTCCAGCAGGAAAGTTAAACCATGGTCCAGCAAGTACAAGACGGTCTTCAGAATCTGGATCAAATGGGACATCCGTTAAAGATTTCCATAAATCTTCCAGTAACAAATCTGAAGATCTGTACTTTTTAACAGGAACCACTTTTCCTTTGTCATTAGAAGCAAGAATCCAAATCTGCTCATAAGCGGGGAAAGGGAAACTCACTTTGGTGGCTGCCGCAAAAACCGCATCATCTAAGCTCGAAAAGAACTTTTTTGTCCCTTTGGGCCAGAGGAGCAGATAGGAATCTTCAAGCTCTAAATTCGGTAAATCATAAATGGTAACCGCCCATTCAATGCAATCGTATTCGGTATAGCCATTTCCACTTGTATAATGCGAATACGCCAGTTCAGCGTAGTCTTCTGCTTCTTCCTCTGGTAATCCATAGACTGTGATTAATTCGTTTCTCATGAAACTCTTGATGTGTTCAGCATGAGCCTCCATGATTTCTTCGTCTGTTAAGACAATTTCTTTTCCATTTCTGTAGATTTTCATATAATTTTCCTTTCGATAAAATGTTTTTCAGAACGTATGTTTAGTTACTCCTTTCTTTGATAATTTGTTCTGATACAGATAGAATAGAAAATTCTTCCAAAAACAAAAACCGGGAGCTTATGCCCCCGGTTTTATCTCTTTTTTCAATGCTTTCAAGAAATCTTCTTTGCGTATTGTTTCCGATGAATACTTATTGAGATAGTCCAAAATATTTTTCTTCCCGGATATAATACTGAAAAATGCACTTTGCGCTTCTGCTGCGCTCTCAAAGTCAAAGCTGACGCGGAACAACTTTCCCTTTTTGGGATATGTTCGGCCATTATTGCAAATATTATTTTGTGCAACGGGATATAAAGCGATCGTTGCATTTTTTGCTGCCTTATATTCGCAGGACCAATCCTCTAAGTGAATAAGTATTCCATCAGGAGAATGTTCGCGCTGAAGTATTGTCATTTCATATCCTCAAATAAATTCTACATCACAAAGCAACGTATAATGGTGTATTGGACCTGATCCTTTTGTAACAACATGCATAAAATGCTTTTTCAGATGCTGAATTTCATCAAATGAGATTTCATGCATATCTTCATCTCCGCCTGAATTTCCCATGACAATGAGATTTCCCACCAGCATTGGCTGGCCATCATTATTTACAGCAGATACCAGTGCAGGACGCTTGGAAAGACCCTCATCATCGCAAATGATCTCATACTCTCGGTCACCGATAGTACGAGATACAATATCTATCGTCTGGCAGTGAATGAATTTTTGATAATCCTCCAGATCAAATACATCTACAGAGTGCGTTTTTCCTTCAATAACATCAATCAAATATCCTCTCACATTACATTCCTTTCTTTAATTAAATCAGCTGAATAATGCATCCACGATCCCCGGAACGATATACCCGAATTGCATCCGCAGAGAATTTTCGAACAAAATGATCATCATCATAGATGCGCATCCATGTGTTGAATTCACAGATGAGTTCATAGTGATCTGGAATTTGTGTTTGTCCATCGACAATATAAGCCGAATAGGCTCCATCTCCCCCGAAGAAAAGTTTTTTTAACTGAAATCCTTTTCCACGTTCAAAACCGGAAAGAATTAAGATGCCGATATCACTGCTGCCAATGTGTTCTGTGTTCTTTTGATAATCCATTTTAAAAAATCTCCTTACATATAATCAAAAATAGAAAGTTGTCCCACGGGAAGTGTTTCCTTGCTTTCAAAAAAAGGTTTCTGCGTCTCATTCGGTGCTGTTATGACCGCCTTTTCACGGCTGGAGCAGCGACCTGTAACGGTATGGTCTTCTCTATCTTTAACAGGATGCTGTTTTAGAATTGGGAAATACTCATTTCTGCGCAGAATATTACGCAATGCAACCAGTTCTCTTGATCCCGAGTTAAAAGAAACTTTTAAAGCACAGAGTTCCTTTTCAAGTGCGCTTTTTACATCGGGATCGTTCTCGTTCTCAGCAGCATCTGTAAGGGTAAGGTAAAGATTCTGGGCATCTTGCATAATTTCACCTTTTTTTGCCATGTAATCATCTGGGACCACTGGCGGAAGCTCTTTATGATACGCTTCCGGATAGTCTTTTGGCTCTAAAACTTCCTCACACTGTTCCCTATAGTACAAAATATGGTTTCGTACCAAGTTCAGGTTAGTTCCGTCACACCAGAAGGGATCACTGCCGCCATTCTTATACAGCAAATCCCAGCGTTCATAAGCTTTTTCGAGATTTTCGGTCAATAACTGCCGAACATCTTTAAATTCTTTTTTCCTGGCCATAAATAATACCTCCATTGACATATTGTTTTTCAGACATTTCCTTATTTAGTTCTCCTTTCGTATGAATTTGCCTGATATGATAAGTATTGTGAATGGGCAGGAAAACAATCGGATCAGAAAAAGCAGAAAATCAGAACATGTGTGCGGCGGACACACAAAGAGCAGAAGCAAAAGAATATTCTCCTGCCTCTGCTATCCAATATTTCCTTTAGTTTTGTTGTAACCGCGTGTATATCCAGAATATTTGGCTATATTATCGCGCTCGAGAGCATTCAGGGAACGATACCCACTCCCTTTAAATGGAATCGTATGAATGTAGAATTTATCTCCATTCTTATAATCTCTATATACATCTCGGCAGCCATGTCCGGTTAAATGATCATTTACCCGTTTCATCACCCGCTGGCTCTGTCCTACATAGTTTTTCTTGCTTTTGCAATTATGCAAAACATATACACCCGAAAAGTCTGTGCAGTGAACCCGCCGCCGTTCGAATTTCTTCACGGTCATAATCGAACTTATTGGCAAGAACGGAATTTTGAATGTAATCTTAGGCTTTTGAGACGCTTTATCGAATTTATGCCGTGCCTTATGTTTTGAGTGAAGAAAATGCAGGAGCAATATCAGACCAAGGCAAAAAGCACAGCCGACAAAGAATGAAAATAAATCTTTAGGCCAAGCTTCTCCTGTTCTATTCCATATAAAGGCGTTCCATCGGGGATATATGTAATCTATAATTTTGATAACACATGTTGAAAAATCATGAAAAAATGTTTCAAACAGCTTTGATAAAAAGTTCCATAATTTCCCAAATTCCTGATAAATATCTATTTTAGAAGTTTCGAAATTGACTCAAAATGATGTACCTCCTTGTTCACTATTTACATGCAGCCGGATACTTACCATAAAATTCCAGGGTTTTTAAAAAACGATTATAGTTATCAGATAATGCATCAACGGTAAGGACTTTCTTGTCATCCATGTCATATAAGGTAACTTCCTGCTTTTCCCCTATTCTTACATTCTTTATATCAAAAACAGATACCGATTGGGTTCTATGAAATAATTTATGAATTTTTAATTCAGTCTTGTTTACCTCCAATTTCCAACTGGAGGTCCAGATTACAACAAACAATCCGATCCCGGCAAAAATAAGCGCAAATCGAAAATGTCCTGCTGTGGTATTGGAATTTGAAGTTACTTTAAAAAAAGGAACACACCAAACAGTATGATTTCCAAAGCGAATATGGTCATATATACATATTTAACAGATGCCGGACAACTTACAACATAGCTTTCAGAGTTTTGAGTGGTTGTTGGGCTTGATGACTTTTTTCTGTTGTTCAGATAATGGACAAGATAGTCTACCACCATACAAGAAATATATAGGGTAATTGCTAACACGATTCTCTTCATAGGTTGCCTCCCAGCTTTGGATATTTTTTTCTCATATATAGTATTGTAAAAAAAAATAAAATTGGGCAAAAAAAAGAGATCCTTTCGGACCTCTTTGGGTATATCAATTATCATGGATGACAGGCGCAACCTGGTATAAAAGCTGAACGGTATCCTCCTGAATGTTATCATTCATGGCATTAAACATGGAAAATCCCTGTAAACGATACTCTAATTTGGGATCTTTCTGCCCATAACTAACCATATGAATACCTTGCCGGAGCTGATCCATATCATCGATCTGCTGCTGCCAGTATTTATCAACCGTTTTGAGCAACAGCGTTCGTTCGATTTCCCTCATCATATGCTCATTCGGGTATGCCTGCTCCATCAAAGCTTCTTTTTTCTGATATAATACTTTGGCACTCGTATGCAGACTTTTAACAAAATCATCTTCCTTGGTATCAGCATCGCCGATCGTCGGCAGCGGAATGATTGGTAATAAGTTGTCATTGAGCAATTTTGCCGAGATTTCATTTCCTTCATAGGATTCGATTACTTTTCGATCAATAATGGAATCGATCATATACAAAATATCGGAATGGATATCCTCGCCATTTAAGACTTTCAGGCGTTCTCTGTATATAATCTCCCGTTGATCATTGTTGACCTGATCGTACTCAAGAAGACTTTTTCGAGAAGCAAAATGGTTCTCCTCTACCTTTTTCTGCGCTTTTTCGACGGAACGGGACAGCATACGGTGTTCGATCGGCATGCCATCCTTAATTCCAAGGTTCTCAAAGATGGAAATATATTTTTCGGAACCAAATAAACGCAGCAGGTCATCTTCCAGAGAAATAAAAAATTTTGAAACACCCGGATCTCCCTGTCGTCCAGAACGGCCTCTTAGCTGATTATCTACTCTTCGGCTCTCAGAGCGTTCTGTGCCAATCACATACAGGCCGCCGGCTTCTTTGGATCTGCTGTCCAGCTTTATGTCAGTACCGCGGCCAGCCATATTGGTAGCAATCGTTACTGCCCTAAATTGTCCCGCTTTTGCCACGATTGCAGCTTCCATTTCTGGATTTTTCGCATTCAGCACATTATGAGCAATGCCTTTTTTCAGGAGCATCTCAGACAAAATCTCGGAAACTTCAATTGTTTCGGTTCCAACTAAGATCGGCTGGCCTTTTTTGTGGATTTTTCGTACTCTTTTTACGATAGCAGCATATTTTTCCGCCTTGGTTTTGTATACAGAATCATTAAGATCTTTTCGGATGATTGGGCGGTTGGTAGGAATATGGATAACATCCATTCCATAAATATCACGGAATTCCTGCTCTTCTGTCTGTCCGGTTCCTGTCATTCCGCATTTTCTTTCATATTTATTGAAAAAGTTCTGGAAACTGATTGTCGCCAATGTCTTATTTTCCGGTCGGATGGATACCCCTTCCTTGGCTTCCAACGCCTGATGCAGACCGTCTGAAAAGCGGCGACCGGGCATAATACGTCCAGTAAAAGTATCAACCAATAAGACTTCATCATCACGAACTACGTAATCTTTGTCTTTATGCATTAATGCGTTGGCACGCAGCGCATTCACCATTCCGTGCTGGATGCTGAGATTTTCTGGGTCCGAAAGATTCCCAATATGGAACATTTCTTCAATTTTGGCAACTCCGGCTTCTGTCAGGAACAAATTGTTATCTTTCTCATCTGCTACATAATCTCCGGAATCTGTTCCCATTTCTCCGGAAATATAATCAATTTTATTTAATTCCGTTGTCTCGCCACGCTCAAGCATCTTTGCAAAACGATCAAATGCAAGATATTTGCCTTTGGAGCAGAATTTTGTACCGGAAATGATCAGCGGAGTACGTGCCTCATCAATCAGAACCGAATCCACCTCATCAATAATACAAAAATGCAGTCCGCGCTGAACCATCTGAGATTTGCGTACAGCCATATTATCCCGTAAATAGTCAAAGCCCAGCTCATTATTTGTGATATAGGTAATATCTTTGGCATACTGAACCTTTCGATCAGGAGCTTCCATATCCTGCGTAATACAGCCACAGGACAGTCCCATCCATTCATACACCTGTCCCATCTGATCGGAATCTCGTTTTGCCAGATAATCATTGACCGTCACGACATGCACACCTTTTCCGGTTAATGCGTTCAAATAAGCAGGAAGAGTGCATACAAGTGTCTTACCTTCGCCAGTACACATTTCGGCTACTCGTCCTTGGGACATAATAATTCCACCCATGATCTGAACAGGAAATGGTTCCATCCCCAGAACCCGCTTATCCGCTTCCCGGATAGCTGCGTAGGCTTCAGGCAGAAGATCATTCAGAGATTCTTCTTTCAGACGTTGTTTAAATTCTTCTGTTTTAGATTTTAACTGTTCATCCGACAACTGTGCGTATTCTGGCTGCAGCTCCAGAATCTGCTTTACGGTCTTTTTAATTCTTTTTAATTCATGATCGCTGTGGGTTTTAAAAAATTTCATATATATATTCTCCATTCAATGTTTTTTATTTTAGCTTCTACTTGAAGTATTGTAAAGATTTTATTGAATGGATTTTGACGTACAAGAATTTTTAGACAAAAAAGGAGCCGGAGAGATAAGGGAATCTCTCCGGAAGGTATGAAAAAGAAAATGTTTGTTTTTCTTGTGGACAACTATAACTATACATAATAGTTGTGTCCAATATGTGGTCGAAACATGAAGAAAGCATAAAAAACCGGTAATCGCAATGCGAAAACCGGATTCTCCTTCTAAACGTGTTAGAGGAGTTATTATTATGATATTCGTTGCAAAGGAAAAAGTCAATGTAAAAATATGTCCGTGTTATTGAGTGTTTTGCCAAACGTCAGGAACCTTCATATCTTTTCAGTCTAACTCAAACGTCAACTGTTCTGCTTGCGGCGGAATATAGTTTGTCCATATGACCTCTGTCCGCCGTGCATGACTCTGTGTTCTGCCTTCCAACTCGATACGATGCCAATCTTTTAGCATATTGCGGTATAAATCCGAATCATACCCGGAAAGAACTACAGGTCCCGGATGATCTAATATAACTTCCAACAACTTCTCATGATCTGCATCTGACATTTCTTTGGCATATTGCAGACCACCAGCACGGGAGGAAAGAACATAAGGCGGGTCCAGATAAAGAAGGACATCTTTATATCTGTATTTTGGAATCAGTTCCAGTGCCGGCATACATTCGATTTGTACGCCGCGTAAACGGGCTGCCGCCTCTTCAAGTCTGGACGGCAACGATGCCCAATTCTTGGCTGCATAGGCTCTTTCGCGTCCATGTATATCAGACTTCCAGCCGGATACGGGGCCGCCTGTGCGGAATCCATGCCCCATATTAAGCATAATACAATAATTCACAGCCTGTTCCAAAGAATTTTGAGCCTTATTTTGTACTGCATTGTTATAAACAGAATGTGAATAAGGAATATACCACAGCTCATGAGCAAGCTTTTCTGGGTCATTTTTTAACCATTGAAAGAAATTTACCACATTTTCATCCAGATCGTTGATAGTTTCTATGTCGGATCTGCTTTTATTAAACAAAACAGCTCCACTTCCGAAATAAGGCTCCAAATATGTATGGTGCGGCGGTAAAAGAGAAACAATCTGTTTTGCAATCCGCCATTTACTTCCCGGATACTGAAGAATAGATTTCATCGTTTTATTTGGACCTCCTGCTGCTTTTTTTGTTACTCTCTTCTACTGCTTCTGCAGCCAAACGCAGAATTTCCGTATCATGATATACATCCACCAAGACAAAACTTGTTTTTCCTGACTGACGTTCGCCAAGAAGCAGCCCGACCCCTCGCAGTTCCATGTCTTTTTCTGCAATAACAAACCCGTCATTTGTGCTTTTCATGATGTCAAGGCGTTCGCAAGGATCATTGTTTCCATTCACAAAAATGCAATAGCTTTGCCATTTTCCGCGGCCTACCCGACCGCGAAGCTGATGGAGCTGTGCCATACCGAAACGATCTGCATCTTCAATCATGATCACGGAAGCGTTTGGAACATTAACGCCTACCTCAACAACGGTAGTTGCTATCAACAACTGGATTTCATTCTTCTGGAATTTTTCCATAATGGAAGCTTTTTCCTTAGCAGAAAGCTTTCCGTGTAAGATGCCGATCTGAATATCTGGAGGATATTCCTTCCGAAGAAATTCGGCGTAACTCTGGACATCAGCAACTGGAAACAGCGGGTTCTGCTCTACCATTGGACATATAATATATGCCTGCCTTCCTTGCTGGATCTGGCGGTAAATCATCCGCCATGCCTTGGAACGATCACTCCGTGAGATTACACAATTTTTTAAAGGCAGTCGATTAGCCGGTCGCTCGTTAATGATAGAAATATCCATATCTCCGTATAAAATAAGTCCAAGAGAACGGGGAATTGGAGTTGCACTCATTGTAACAACGTGCGGCCTCTTCCCCTTGTTCTGTAAAGATGTCCTCTGTGAAACACCAAATCGGTGCTGTTCATCAATAATAACAATTCCCAGCTTTTGATATGCGACTGACTCTGAAATTACAGCATGGGTTCCGATAATCAGATTAGCTGTGCCATCCGCAATTCTTCGATAAATCGCTTTTTTCTGTTTCGTTGTTCCTGTAACTAAGACACATGCATAAGGCAGATTATAATTTTTCAGGAAACCCATCATATCTTCATAATGCTGTTCTGCCAAAACCTCTGTTGGAGCCATTAAAACAGCCTGATAGCCATTATCAACTGCTAATAACATAGCTAAAAAGCCAACAATGGTCTTACCAGCGCCAACATCTCCCTGAATCAGCTGGTTTACCCGATATTTTCCGCACAGCTCTGTTTCCAGCTTTTTCCATGCCTGTTGCTGCGCATTCGTCAATGTGTAGGGCAGTCCCTTTATGACAACGTTATTAAGCAGGCTTGATTTTTTCATCGGACATGCGTTTGGCTCTTCTGCAGCATAGTTTTCCGCCAACTCTTTCTTGAACTGATAAAATTCTTCAAATTTTAAACGGTATACAGCTTGCTTTTGCGTAGATTCACTTTGTGGAAAATGGATTTCTCTTAAAGCATCTGCTCTGGAATATAAGTTGTATTTTTGAAGCACTGTTTCAGGCAATGTCTCTGGAATCTCCATTTCAAGGGCTTCCCGGACGCAGCTTCGAAGTAATCTCTGCGAAATACCAGATGTAGACGGATATACAGGAAGCATTTTTCCTAATAATTCCTTATATTCTTCCGGTGAATATAAAGAAGGCTGGAACATACAGGGTTTATCACGAAAAAAAGAAATTGGACCGCGTAATACAGCCTTACTCCCTCTTTTTAACTGACGAACGGTATAAGGCGGATGAAACCAAGAGATATTGATGTCTCCGCTGGAATCTTCCCCCCAGATACGGGTAACTTTGCCGGAACGCATCACATTGACCTTTAGCTGTACCCAAATGCTCACGATTGTACCTTCTTCCAAATGGGCAAGATCCTTAATATAGGTAAGATAAGGAAAGTATTCATAATGGTTCGGATAATATTGTAAAAAATCTTCTGCTTTTAAAATTCCTATCTTTTTTAATTTTCGTTCTGTTTTTTCACCAACACCGGATAAATTCACCAACTTCTGCTCCTTTCCCGGAAATTTAGCCTATTTTATAGAAGGCTATATAGATAGTATTAAGAAAAATAGTGAGAAACAGATTCACGTAGGAAAAAAACACACAAAAAAAGAATATCCTACAAACTGTATTGAAGACATTCTTTTTGGCTTTTTTAGTTTATTTATATGATTATTTAACGGGAAACAAATATCCATTTTCCAAACGATAAATTTTATCGAATCCATCCAGTTCTTCATAATGATGAGTGATTAATAATACGGTTTTTTCTTTCATCTGGCTTGTTATCATCTCATGCAAGTATGTACGTGATTCAGTGTCAAAACCAGTTGTTGCTTCATCCAGAATTACAATAGGAGCATTCTTTAATAATGCTCGTGCAATAGCTATCTTTTGCTTTTCTCCACCAGAAAGTGTTGCTCCATCGTTTCCTACTTTGGTATGTTCTTTTTCAGAAAAATGCTCTAAATATTCGGCCACTTTACTTTGAACCAAGGTATCTTTTAATTTATTTTGTTCTGCATTTCCGGTTAAATCAATATTTTCTATAATCGTTCCAATAAATAAGAAAGGTTTTTGAGAAACTACAGAAAAAAGGTCACGATATTCAGAGAGGTTCAAGTCATGAATGTTTTTATCATTGCATAAAATGGCCCCGTCATTAGGTTCATAGAATCTGAGTAACAGTTCGATGATTGTGGATTTGCCACTTCCATTTTCGCCTATAATTCCAATTTTTTCGCCAGGACTCATTTGAAAAGAAATATTTTTTAATAATTCTCTTTCCTTACTATATTGGAATTTGACATTTTGAAAAATTATTGTTGGCGTATCTGCGCAATTAATCGATTCTCGTCCCGTTCTTTCTTCTGACATTTGGAAAAAATCATATAAACGATCAGAAGACGGTTGTATGCGTGAAAAATACATTTTAATATTAAGCAAACATCCAATCGGACGGGTAACGTAACTAGAATAAGACAAAAAAGCGAAAACAGCACCGATTGAAAGTTGATTTTTGCAAATGAGATATCCACCAACAAAATATAAAGTGACCGTAACTGTCCACTCTACTAGCGAGTCGCCGAAAGTATTCCATGTTTCAATCATCGTTCCACTAAGATTTAGGTTGAGAGTTTTCTGTAATTTTTTCAAAAAAGAATCGTTTCTTTTCTTGTATAAATTCCATAATTTTATTTCTTTTATTGCGTTAATGGTATCACCGAACCAACCACTCAACTCCTGATCCGCGATAATAGATGCATTCATATTTTGTTCTCTTTTTCGAGAAAGATACTTTACTGTTAAGTATTTTAAAGGAATTGCTATAACAACAGGTAATAATAATTTTGCACTAATAAGGCACAAACCAGTAAGACCGCTGATGATTCGAAAAACATAAGCGAAACTCATGATAACGTAATTATCTGTAATTGAAGCAACTTGGGAAACATCCCACTGTAATATTTGAATAATTTCCGTGTTATTTTTTGCTTCAAAATAGGACGTTTTTAAGTGCAATAATTTTAAAAATGCATGATTATAAAGTTCTTGATAATAAGAATTATGCAATTTTGTAAAAAGTTTAGTTTGATAAACTTGAATTATTAAATATGAAAAAGCACAAATGGATAAACCAACCGTTCCTACTATAATTGCATTCATATTCTTTTCAACCATACCAATATCTGTAATTTGTTTTATCATCAGCGGCTGCAAAAAAATAGCAAGCGTAGACATAATAAGTGTTATTGTCAAAATCAAAATTTCTTTGGTATAACATTTTAATTTTTTAATGAAATAAAAAAGTGTATTTTTACGCATATTATTCCCTTAATCTTTTTCTATTAATATCACCCGTTCTCCATTTGTCAGTTCTGAGGCGCTTACAACCATCGGTTCGTCTACTTCTGATAAAAGTACCACAGAATCTGAATTTCTATTCGGAAAACATATCACAGCTTTTTCTTCCAGGATATTTTCATACCCCCAGGCTCCCTTCTGACGCTTAATATAATAGACACATGTTTTTCCAAAATCTCCTTCATGAATCGCCTGCCGCGTGATCACCTTTGGGAAAATATCATCAGAAGTGATTTCAATTTTTCCCTCAATCGTCTCACCAACTGTATGTTTTTCATACAGATTTACCGTAAGCTCATATAAATCATCCTTTCGGATGACAGAGTAAACTTCCCCAACCAGAAGATCTCTGCCCTCCTGCAGCAAAGATTCCGGAACATTATCATACGCGCTGATATAGCCAATTGCCTGATCTGCTGCACTTACTTCCAAATCAACTGGAAATTCATACTCAATGCTGCCTTCCTGTGCCTCCTCTGTCCAGACGGAAGGAAGGTTTTTGCTCTCTTCTTTGACCGACCAAAACGTTGCGGCAGTTAAAAACAGGAACCACAGAGCAATTAGCCCTATACTTATTTTCTTGAATTTCATCGTACTTTCTTCCCCTCTACGCTTTCACACCGGACATACTGATTCCCTGTATCAAATAGTTCTGTCCCATTAAGAATATCAATAAAACTGGTACTGCGTAAAAAACGGACGCTGCATAAAAGATATCCGGCTGTTCCTCTAAAATCTGGCAAAGATACACGGATAACGGCTGCTGGTATGGCTCCCTTAAAAAGATAACTGCTTGGTCTACAATATTCCAATTGTCAATAAAAATCAGGATTAATGCAGCAGCAATGGCTGAACTCAGGTTAGGCTTTACAATGGAACGATAAATTCTGTATTCGCTGGCTCCGTCCAGTCTGGCTGCTTCTAATGTTTCCTGTGGAAAATCCTGTATCTGCTGACGGATCAGAAACACACCCAATGGCTGGAACATTGCCGGAAGAATAATTGCCAATGACGAATTTTGAATACCCAGCCAGTTCGCAACTAAATAATTTGGCACCAGAGTCAATTGCAGCGGCATAAGCATGACAATCATGTAAAGATAGAACAAAATCTCCTTATACTTCCACCTGCATTGCCAAAAGCCGTATGCGGCAAGCGGTGCAAGTAAAAGCTGTCCGACTAAAACCGGAATAGTAATAATCAGGGAATTCCACATCATCCGTAAATACAAAGGTCTCTTAAAGAATAATGTAAGATACTCTTCTGGGACTTGTACCGACTTTCCGGCTACATACAGCAACGGAATGACTGCCAAAATAACAGCTCCCATACAGATCAGTTTTTCGAAAAAATTCGAATATCTCTTTTTCATAAAATCACCCATAAAGCTCTTTACAAATAATCCAGGTTTCTCCTCTGAACTCGATAAATGATGCCCAGAAAGATTCCCAGTATGATAAACATACACCATGCTGCTGCAGACAGCTTCTGCATATTAAGCGACAAAAACTGGTTATTCATATAGTGCTGCAGCATATAAACATACGGTGATGGATAGGCCCCATATAGCATGTAGATCTCTTTAAAAACCTTAAAGGAATTCACAATCGACATCAATAACACAACTAACGTCGTTGGCTTTAATAAGATCCATGTAATATATTGGAATTCCTGCCGGCCCGTAGCTCCATCCAGCTGACACTGCTCATGATAGATCTGCGGAATCCAGTTTATCCCGGACCAGAAAAGAACAATTGAAAAGCTGATATTTTTCCACAGATACATCAGGATAATAATCAAAATGGCCCATCTGGAATTCTCAATATCGAACATGTTTTTTCCAAAAAGCTGTAAAAACCCATCCAGAAAACCATTTCTCTCAAACAAATATTTCCAGAAAGCAATCACCGTTCCGGAAGGGACGATTAAGGGGATCAGGAGCAGGATAAGAAGGATTCGCCCTCTTCTCTGCTTCTTCAAAACCAGTACCAGCAGCAAAGCGATCGCCATTCCCAGTGGTATTGCAATCCCGCAAAAAATTCCGGTATTGCGAAGCGCTGAAAGGAATAACTCATTTTCGAATAACAGTTTAAAGTTTTTAAGGCCCACCCATTCCTTGTTCATCATGTTGTCAATCATGGCAAAATATAATGATAGAAGAAACGGCACGATGTAAAAAGCCATGATCCCGATAAAGCTCGGAAGGATAAAACACATATAAATAAAATTTCGTTTTTTCATTTCATATACCTAAATGAATGTATTAAGAATTTTCCTGAAAATGGATTCAAAAGTTTTTCCATCAATATCCACTTCCATATCCACAGTTATCAAATCATAAAAGCGTATATTAAGATTCAAAAACAGTATACTTACACTTTGAAATTTTTTAATTACATTTTTGAGTTCCCACTCATTTGAAATACCAATTGTCCAAGATTTCCAACATGTTTTCAAATGGTCAGAAATCAATAATGAATTATAGCCATTTCGCATAAAACATGATACTATGTCCTGTGACTTTTGGAGGGAACCAGAAAGCTTAATAAGAATAGTCTCTTCATTTTGCACCATTTTGGATTGTGCAGATACACTCAATTCATTTGGTGTATTTATTAATATTTGACTAAGTGCGTAGGGAGTTGCCATACTATTCGTTGGGCTTTCAAAAAAATGGTCTTGTTTTTTTAAAGTATCTAATGTTGTAGATTTAAATTTTCCAACTGTAATATTATATCCAAACAACCAATCCTTGGTAACTCTGATATTTTGGACAGATTGACTATATTTCACACCAACAACCCATGGAAATATAGCTGGAAAAGATTCAACATTACAATTAGAAAATGCATTGAAAATCTTACATCCTGATTTGGCTAAATCATATGTAATATCAACCAAAGCAGGCATTTCAGACCAATTTTCCGTTCCAATACTCATGCTTACGCAGTTAATATGTCTTTCCATACACCATCGTAAAGCACGGCAAACAGTTTTTGTGCTAATCTTACTTTTATGATCTGCAATAGATATTGCTATTAAATCATTAGGTGTTTTCAAATTTTCAACTAATATAGCAGTACAAACGCTTCCATGCGAAATAGAAAATAGCGGTTGATCCAAAGTTTGCATAGATTGTTTACTCATATCATATACTGCTACATTAATTTGGGTTAGAGAATAGACAGCAGCCTTTGATATACCTATATCAATAATTGCAATTTTCCACATGAGTATTATCCATAATAGCATTGACTATCTCAGAAATTTTAAAATCATTAGCTTTTTTAATAAAGCTTCCTAAGTCAATATCAAAATGCTTTTTTAACTGCAAACAAAAAAGTATTATATCATTTGAATCAAAATTGTATTTATCTCCTAATAAAGACACTTCAGGATCAATGCTCATTAGTGGTTTTATTTGGTTTAATTGCTCTATAACTATTTTCATACATTTTTCTCGATCCATTTTCTCATTATGTGATGATTATAGGAATTCATCACAATTTCCTTTCTTAATACTAATATGAGGATACTATTCATTAACATAAAGTTCAGCTCTTTGTTGAAAAAGTTTCGCACATTCCTCCGGAGTAATTTTCTGCTCCATACATTCGTTCCGAATATCACTCAAAATGCTATCTAACTGTGAATCTCGGAATGCTTTTGCGGAAACTTTTTCATTGGATAATTCCCATTTCTCAGCAGTGTCATCATCATTTCCCAATTGATAAGCAACAAGCTGTTGCGTGTTTTTCTTGTTTAACATACTGCCATAGGTAAAAAAATTCCCGTAATAATAATCACTATTTGCATCTTCGAACTCAAATTGTTTCTGACCAATACAGAATTTGATAAATTCCCATGCAAGCGCTTTATCTTTACAGCCTGAACTCATGGAAAAGTCCTCACCAATTCTCCAGAAAGGAATTTTTCCATCCGTTGACTTCAACAGGATCGGTTTGGTTGCTGTAGTGGTTTCTTCAAACATTCCATTTGGGGAATTTTCAAGTAAATTTGTAAATGTATTTAACAGGACATTTTTTCCGGAAAAGTTTCTGATATCAGTAAATCCATGAGTTGCATAAGCTGGTTGATATTGATACAGCTCCTGCAGTTTTCTCAAAAAATCCACGTAATTCTCTGAATCAAAATTTACTTTTTCATTTTTTAAATAAGTGCCGTCTTCTGCCATTTGAAGAAACATGTAAATATTATTTTGCTCATCAATAGTGAAATTATCATCTGCAATTGGTTTAGCTTGCTGATATAACGCATATAAATCGTTAATGTCCATTTCATCTGGAACTTCATAATTTAATTCATCTGTTATGTTTTTATTTAGCCGAAACATAACATAGTAAAAGCCTTCAGGAATTTGATATAATTTTCCATCGACTTCTGCAGCTCTTAAGATATTGTCATAATAATCATCTCTGTCAAAATTGGGGTCTGCATCAATATATTGGTTTAAGTCCTCAAAATAGCCGCTGTTTTTCGTCTTAATTTCAGACGGCAAATACATTGCATCATAAATATCAGCTCGTTGATCCGATGCTAATTCTGTAATCAATGCGTTCAACCCTTCCTTATACTGTTCACCTGTAACATCATTGTCAAAAACAATCTTTGTTTCAATCTTTACATCAGGATGTTCTTTCATGAACAAATCAATCATATGTTGAGTCTGTGGTTCAATATATAATGCTCCGTATGTAAGAGTTCCGCTTAATGTATCTGTAGTATCATAAACTTTAACAGATGTACCATTGCTTTTATTTGCACATCCGCCTAGCAATAAGCTCATAAATATAAAGTAAACGACTTTCTTTATCTTCTTCATAAATTACTCCTCCACATTTTTTTCAAAACGATAAAAATCATACCCATTTTCTTCTAAAATTTTAATACTTCTCAAAATTTTTATAACGTACTGTTGGATTCCGCCACATTTTTTTAGCCTTTTTTTTGCGCAAAATCCATCGCTTCCAGTGCATGAAACTCCACACGAGGAGCAAAGAAGAAAAGCCCAACAATTTTTACATTCGTTTTCTGTCAATGTACCAATATTCATAAATTGTTTTACCTTTTCTAAATAAAAACCTTGTTCAGTATTTCCAATCACCATTTCTTGATTTTCAATTGCTTTTTCGCAAGGAAATATATCACCGTCTATATTTACCAAACACCTTTTGACACCAGGAATACATGGACCACCTGGATGACCAGATTTTGAAATAAATTCACCACTTTCTAAAATCGCATGCTTTTGGATTAAATCACTCATGTATGGTGGAAAATATTCTTTAAGTTCAAAGTCTTTAGCAAACCAACCTAACATATTTGCCATTGCATATATTTCTTCTTTTGCCATTGCAATTTTTAAGTCTTCATTGTAAACATAAATATCATCTATTCCTGCATCACTTAGTCCAGAAAGTCTATGATGCATATTTTTCAAACTTACATTATCATTAAAAAAATCAATATAGTTATTTACATTATATTCCGGATTAATAACTGTATTAGTCGTTACGTTTTCAAAAAATTTCGGGAATGTTTGTTCTAACTTTGTGAGTTTCTGAACAATGACATCAAAAGAACCCCTTCCACTTTGAAAATGTCTATTTTTATCATGAATTTCCTTGGGACCATCAATACTCAATGTCATCTGGAATTTTTCTCTAATAAAAAACTCAATTATTTCATTATTTAACAATGTTCCATTTGTCGTTATTGAGTATTCAACCTTTCGCTCAGGAAAAGTCGAATGTATGTATTGAACAATTTTTTTTATCAGGTCAAAAGCAAGTAATGGCTCTCCACCATAAAATCCTATTATCACTTTGTTTCTTGAATGTTCCATAAAAAAATTAATGATTTGCACTGCTTTATCATAACTCATAACTGCATCTCTATGCTGTCTTCCATGCCTTGATGCATTATTTTCCGAATATATGCAATATTCACAACGTAAATTACAACTTTGAGTTACTTGCAAAATCAAATCTTCCATACAATTATTAAGCATATGTTCTACAATATCGTTATAAGGATTACTAATTACCTCTAATGGATTATTTTCTCGTAGATAACCGGCTGATCGTAATTTTCTTATTTCACGTTTAACAGTATTACTCCCATCGAAGCCATTTAGATAATTATATGTCGCTTCTTTAATTTCACATATTTTATTTTTGCTTCTATCATATAAATAGAAGTTTTTATGAGTTTTGAACACAATCCACAACATATTTTTCCTCCAAGCGTTATTTTTAACCCAAGTTTTCTTGTAGTTCTCGAATTATTGATCTTCCCATTTTTTGAATATCTTTTCTGCTGTTTTTGTAAAATTTAGTTAACCTGTTTTCACCTTGAATTTCTTCATATAAATTTTCTATTTGACTTTCAGATTCTTTTATATAAATCTCTTTTTTATCATCAGAATTAATATAATATCCTGTGTGCGTCATAATAATTCGAGGCATAGTATAAGCATACTTCCACATGCATATTTTTTTGATTTCGTTTATGAATTTTTTGTTCGTCTTTTGAGCGTATATGTTTAAAATATTGATATCAAACCTTAATGCATTAGAAAAAATAAAATTCATTACTCCTATATCACCATATGAAAAAGGATTCAAAGGAATAATTCCTCCAGGTACAGTTATTACTATCACATCGTAATTTTCATGCTGGCAAATGGAATATATATATCTATTTAATCCTATTACTTTTTCTTCTACACTGTTTTGATTTTCAAACAAATAAGATGGTAAAGGATTCATTCCTATTAATGATGCGTATTCCTTTGACGCTATATTACAAACTTTGTATCCACATGATTCGAAAAATCGACTGAGTTCAATTTGCGTTAGTGTTTTTTCAGCATTAGATCCCATTCCGCTAATTCCAATAATTGGAATATTCATTCTAAATAAATTCGCAAACGGATCTTCTTTGTAATTTGATAAATTATATCCGAATGTTTTTGAAACATAACGGCTTAAGCTGGTTGGCAAAAAATTATATATTTTATTTGAAACGATTATTTTTTTCTTACCACATACTGCGCTTTCTATATTGTTATAATCAATTTCTTCCAGGCTGGAATAGGTAAAGATAACCGTCTCAGAATTCTCTAATCCTTGACTAAAATTTTGAAACATATTAATATTAGGTCCCATCTCTTCATAAAAGCAGCCAGAAATCAAAACGATTGTTTGGTTCAAAACTTCTGTATAATAATATACAAGTTCTGAATAATCTTTCTTGTAGGGATAAATCATAACCTTTACATTTGAATTCATAGTAAAAATGCAGACGTTAGCAAAATATTTTGCTAACGTCTGCTCTCCTTTCTAAACTACTCTGTTTAATAAATAGCATTGATACTCGAACGATAACTTGCTTCGTTAATTGGTTTGCTCCTCATTCCCGTCAAGCTAGCATCCGAGGTTGAGGTGCAAGAACAACTGCAGATTCCGCATGCGCAACTACCAGCTAACTCATAATAGGTATTCCAGCTTTTGGAATTTTCGTTCTTTTTAAGCTTTTTCATATAAGAGCCTCCTTTCTCAATAAATTATATGTAGTGAAGCATACATATTTGGTTGAAAAGTATATTTTTGAATTGCTTTTTCGAAACGCTTTGTATATTTTGATTGTACTATTATACTTTAGGGTTTGCAATATTGACATTATCTATTTTAAAGGGATGGTTTTTGTTGGTTTTGCGTAAAACTTTTATATATAATAACGATTTTATAATATATTCTATTTGTATAACATAAATCTAATGTTTTTCTAAATGATAACATCACATTTATGAAATGTTTCTAAAAATTTCTAAAATCCTTATTTCACACTTGTAGTCTAAGAGAAAATATCCTATAATAAAACTGAAGTTATTAGAGTTCACTAGAAGACTCCAAGTATCTTCACTTGAACCGAGAAAAACGTGGAAATAAGGGGCTGTAACAGAGCAAATATTTGCCGATGTTGCAACCCCTTATTTCATTATTCTGGATAATTACGTTATTTTACGAAGTATTCCGCCCCATATTCTTCCGCATCAGCCCTGTTATACACGGTCTGTACGGTATATTCAGGAATATTGTATCCGTTTTCTGCCTGCCACGATTCAAACAAATCTGTGGCTTCTTTTTTTGTGTAGCTGCAAAACTGAATAGTACCAAATCCATCAACGCTACTGCTGTAATTAAACTGATAGGTATACATTATATCCTCCATTTCATTCTTCTGTTTTTATACCAGTTCGATATAGTCAATGCAATCCCTTTCAAGATTATTTTTGTCACAGAAATCATTCCATAATTGTTCAAGATCCCGAGAACCAAACGCAACGAACTGTCGTTCGTCTCCATCGTAAAATCCAATATCGTAAACATGTCCACCAGGAATGACAACATCTCGACTTGCTTCTTTATAGGTCATTTTCTAATTAATCCTCCAATCACCACAATAGTTAGTCCGTTTTGAATTTCTTCTTCCGGCATAGTCCATTCTTCAGACTCAATTACTTCTTCATTAAGTTCGTAAATATCCCCATCCAAAGGAATGATTTCCCCGTTTTTAGCTGAAAAATAGCCGGCAAAGTACCATGTTCCTCATCGCATCCGGGATAGGCAATCCTATACGAAATACAATCATAATCTTTGCCCTTAATTAAGTCTCCGATTGTAGGATAGGGTTTGTCATAAGTTGTATAATTGGACGTTTCCATATATTCTGGCTCCTTTTATAATTTTTTTGAAAGACAAAATGAATTTCAGATCCTTTTTTGCTCCTCCCTTCCTGATTATTTGATCTGATATTGTTAGTATAAGAAAATATTCCCCCAAACAAAATAAGGGACCATATAAGGCCCCTTATCTGTATACACGTTAAAATCGTTAGATACTATTGCTCAGACGGACGATTCGTATAAAATCTTCTGGATTTTAATACAGCATGCTCTCTTCGCTCCTCAGTATCCCAACTGGGCGGGAAAATAATATTGCCGCCGGGAATGTAGTACCCGTTTGAATCGCATTCTACCCGTATATGTTCATAATAATTACTCGTGATAATAAATGTCACATACAGCTTTCCATCACGATAGTCAACACCAAGAACTTTTCCTGCTCCACGTAGCGGATATCCCTTTTCTTTAATAAGACCATCAGAAAGAAGATCATCTGGTATTTCCATAGAAAAAGGCTGCTGTTCCTGACGGGTTTCATAAAAAGTGTAGGGATGCCATTGATCCCCTGTTTCAAAAAAATATGTATATTGTCTTCCGGACATCCAGTCAAACCAATGAACGCCACAAAGAGGTAACAATTTTCCGTCGCAATCAGATAACTCACCAAATTTGCAGGGTAATGGTATTTTCATTTCGTTGCCTCCTCATATTTTTCCGAAGCAATATGCTTATTAAAGATATTCAATGCATCACGCAGGCCTTTATTATAAGCCTGCTTGATTTTGTACTCTTCTGTTTCTTTAATTCCTGCGATAGTCGTATCGCTGAATTTCATAGAACAAAAAATTTCCTTTTTGATTTCGTCGATCATCGCCATGCGTTTTCCTCTTTTCTTATATTGTACCTTACAGGATATCCTTCTTTTGAAGATCTTTTTTGAATTTTTGGTAATCATTATCACCCAGGCAAAATAAAGGGCAGCTATTGTCCTCCAATTTTACAAAAATAGGATAATCATCTCCTATTTTAAAATTTGGATGTTTTTCATTCATACACATCCAGCCAGGGCATGCCCATGTGCAAAAAATGCAGTTTTTACATTTCATCTTAATCCCTTCTTTGCGAATTACTTTTCGACGTTATGCTTCTGGGCTTCTTTCTTCAAAACCTTGGTGATATCTTCTTCGGATAAATTTACGGAAAAGGCACCTTCAATTTTGCAAATGATGTCTACTCGCAGTGAAATTGTGTTTGGATTAGTTGGAATCGCTCTGATCAAATTTAAAAGAGCCTCCTTGTTGATGTATGCCCCTTCGAAAATCCATTCATTCCTCAGCTTAACAAAAAGAATCCTCCCTGATGTTAATTCAATACAATTTCTGCTGGTCCTAAGATCTTTTCCGAACGCACGGAAATCAAAATACTTTTTGTTATTGTCATCTACATATCCGCCCACCTCAGCAAGCGCTTTTACAGCAGTTTCAAAATCCTAATACACAAAAATGATTTCTTCGATTTTACACGCATGCTGCTGAAGGATTTCTGAGCAATCATTGTCACTTAGACTAGGAAATGTCTCTTGGAGCTTATCAATATATACGCTTTCCGAGATCTCTCCACGTATCATTGGAAACACGGAAATCGTTCCATGTTTTATCCTATCGTATATTACTTCAAACATAAAAATTCCTTCCTTTCAGTGTTTAAAAATCATTACCTGTAAGCGCGAGGTCATCTGCTTGCGGTGGAAAAATCCATACATCGCCTTTAGATACACCCGAATTCTTATCTAAGCTGTCCAATAGCTGCATTACTTCTTCTTTTGTCTCAAGTCTATCCCACCTGTCCTGGGAATTTTCAGTCCACATTATGGTCCACATAATTATATCGCTCCTTTTGAAAATTTTTATCCAAATAGTTCCTTTCCATACTCTTCCAGCAGGCTCACATATCGTCCATCGCCAATAATAAGATGGTCCACTAACGGAATCCCTATTGTCCTTCCAGCGTTTACGATATTCTTCGTACTATCGACATCATATTTTGATGGTTGCAAGTGTCCGCTTGGATGATTGTGGCAAATAAGAAAATGGGTTGCTCCAACGATAAGCATTCGAATCAAAATTTCTCTGGCTGAAAGCAAGCTTGCAGCAACAGTACCTCTGCTAATCTCAAAAACACCAATAATACTACTTCTCGTGTTTAGAGCAATAGCATATACATGTTCTTCTGGCAAATTGCTCATTTGAAAACATTTCTCCATGATTTCTGCGACGTTTTCCGGCGAATTACAATTGCTTTCACATAAATACGATTTTTTCTTTTCTAAGTATGGAATTTTTGATGCATTAAGCAGCATCTGATATTCTTGTATTCGTTTCATCCGCTATTTCTCCAATATCTGATTTTCTCGTGCTGTTGCCAGCACGAGAATTTATAAATTGATTTTGCTTGATTACGCACAGCGTCTGCTATTACCACTCATATGTAGGAAGCTCACTTGTTTCACACGCATCGGAATCCAAAAGGATCAACTCGATATCATGTTCGTACGCGTACTTCAGCACAATTTGCAGATCATTTGGGAGGGCTTGGAAAAAATCCGCGAACTCCTCTTCGTTGCTTCTATCCGGAACGATAATAAAAACGCCATAGGGGTATTGATAACTATACGGAGGCTGGACTGTATTTAAACTATTCACAGTTTCTTCCGTAAGATGGCTTGTGCATAACTCCAAATATTTTTTGATCATATAATTGTCCTCTTCTGCTGAAAATTTTGAGTTACTTGAATGGCTGCCGAAAATTTGTAATTAAGGCTCAAGCCAATCAAGTTCTTCATCCCTTATGAATCCGCCGCCAAATTCTTGAGGAATCAAAATTTTATAAATATCACCAACGGCAATATTTTTTCGTTGTGTCGTTCGTTCGGCTCGCAGCCATGAAAACGCTCCCATATTGTGTTTCCTCCATTTTCCTTATTCGACAATCTCAAATCCGTCATGAAGCCAGCCGCTCATATCAGAAAGCCAATCTGATATAGCATCTACATCCGGACCTGCATCCGAATCCATGAAGCAATCCGGAATAGTGACTTCGTTTGGCAGATCGATTTCATATCCATCAGTTTCCCATTTAATATTAATTACTTTTGCCATAAAATTTCCTCCAGGTCAATGATCCTGTATTACCAAATAAAATCCAGCTTAACACCAGTAATGGACTTAGAATCTGTGTACACTGGGTCCATTAGCCGATATAATCCCGTAAGATTTTCCTTACCATTGTATTCTTCCAGAAATTCCTTATAATTTCCGTCATAAAGTCCATTACGATTTTCAGCGTAAATTTCCCCAATTTCTTTCCATGAACTCAGAATTCCATTTACCTGAATCTCTGAACCATGCCTGGTTTCTATGCTGTTTTTCAAGAGTACCACGGCATCTCCATTGATTGCTTTTTGAATTTCCGCATATGTTTTAAGCAATGTAGATCTTAAATTTCTTACATGAAAATCAAAAAAATTGGAGTTAAGTTCCTGATCTTCAGTAAGATACAGCTCATATACCCGTGCTTTGATTTCGGATGTCGATGTGAAATTCATGCTACTTTTAATATCCTTTCTTTGACATAATGTATTTCAGAACGTGTATTTTTCTTCTCCTTTCTTATAGATTGTCCTGATGTGTATAGAATTAGCAAAGAGAGCTAAAATAATATTTCTGTTTTGTAATCTTTAAATCGTTGGGATAAAGAAAACCGCGCCAATATTCGGCGCGGTTTATCAAATAATATGTGTTTGATTAATTTTGGTCTTTACAAAAATCGAACATATCCTTATGCGTTTCTGCGATCGAAACTAAGACAGGATACAGAATATCATGGCTTTCTTTCAGCTTATAGATACTTTTTTCAATCTCTTGAACCTCTATATCATAGATGTCAGCATAGTCATCAGCGTCCATATCTGTACTCAAATTATACAGAATATTTGCAATTTCACAATCTTTCATATGTTATCCTTTCCGGTTGCTCCACAAAAAGCGGTATTGTTCGATCAGCATCATATGGGAACGAATCCACTTTTTAAGCTCTGTTTTATTCAGGCTGCGGACGTACGTTTCTTCACCACTAGGAGAAGTCATAACGAGCAGCCCATCTTCAGACATCTTCTGCATTAATCGCATGATATGGTCTATTGTTTGACCAGATCCGTAATTTCTTCCATCATTTATTCCCAGTCTTTTCAAGCGATACTTCATCGCAAGCGATCTGCTGATTTCGATTGCATCATAGAATCGTGTGATTCTCGGAGTTTGGCAAACGTCAAACAGATCTTTTTTGAGGGCTTCATCCTTAAACATAAGATACTTCTCATATGCTTCGTCAGAAAGCACATATACGGTATCATACAAATCCACCCAGCGAATGGAAGACAGTGACATACATTCAATCGCTTCTGCCACTTTTCTGACATCATTTTTAAGAATGACCCCACTAATTTGTTGTGGATGAGGATATAAGTAAGCACGTTTTTCAGCGCTGTTTTCAACATTATACCCGCTGTCCTCCAGAATGTCAAAGGATGCGATTACTTTGCTTGCAGCAGCATACCACTCATCTCGCGCTTCATCCGATGCAAATCCAAAGGCGGAAGGATCTTTGTCATGCATATATGACGGAGTATTGATATTGAAGTAAACTTCAACGTATTGTGATCCATAGTCATAATCTGGATTCCAATTATCTGTAAGGTAATGATCATCCCCATAATCATTGCCGCATCCATACTGATGATATTTAATTCCCATATTTACCTCATTTCTTTCGAAACTCTTATTATTTGTCAGATCTCAGCTTAGGGCAGAGAGTGAGGCCGCCATCAATCGATGGAACTCTTCTGTAAGCATTTCTGTGCTGGCAACCTTTTTTACTGCATTCCGGGCAATAGCATTTTTGGTATTGCTCATATGACATTTTCCAGTTTGTTCGGCTAAATTCTTCTTTCGTCATCATAATTTTAATCCTTTCTAATCTTTTTACTCAAAGAGCGGCCTGCTGAATTACTTTGAAAAGCTCCCGATCACAACGTAAACCGTTTGAGATGTGTGCGCACAAACCGAACGGTGTTTTCTGCGGATAGGGATACATTTTCGTTACAAAATCGTACAGGCTGGCAGGTTTATTCCATGCTTCCCTGAAATTTCCAAAAGTAACAAACTTCTTTCCGTCAGATTTACGTTCCATCAAATAGCAATAGGTTATTTTACGTTTTTTCATTTTTTTATACCTCCACAATGAAATGTCTGCCCTTGGTCCAGTTTGCCGCATCCAATGCTGTCTGATAGGTGTTGATTTTGACATTTAACTGTCCGAGATCATCAACCCAGTAGCTGGTATTATCGCGTTGCTGGTGAAACAATTCGCAAAACTCTTTCTTCATCTCTTCTACTTTTTTTCTGCGTTTCAGGGTCAATTCGGCATCATACGGGAATTCATCCCCATAACGATATGCTGCAGAAGTGCCTTTTTTCTGACAGTCAGAGAATACACGATATCCGGCAAGATTATGTAACACGACAACCTCTTCAAAATCAGCATTGCAATAGGTATTTACAAAGTTCAGAATATTTTCTTTGGTATATCTCACCTTTTTAATATACAAATTCCGCTCACACGGCAGACGGGATTCCATACAATCATTGATTTTGGGATCATCTGTGATATAATGGCAGGAATCACAAAACATATATCCATATCCACATATCAATTCAATGTACACCTTTTTTCCGTCTCTGTTCGTAAAGGCAGTTCTGATTCTTCCGCTCTCAACATCGTTGTGCAGAATATAACAGCCAGCAGCCTCAAAATATAATGTTTTCATATCCGTCTCCTTTTAAAATGAATATTTTCCAGTAGTGACATATGGTTTTTCAGAACGTGGTATTGTTACACTCCTTTCTTGAATAATGGTTCTGATAGAGATAGAATATGGAATATTGCAGAAAATAAAATAAGGGACCAAATTGGTCCCTTATCCATGGTAATACTTATGCTGTTTCACGCTCGCTCCATAACGCCGGTACGGAGCAACCATATAATTTGTTACAATATCTGTTCATCATGTTGCGGAAAAAGAATTCCTCTTCCGCTGTCAATTCCCAATCAAAAGATTCCGTATGATCATCGCAGTCTATTTCGTACACTGCTGTGATTCTTCCATCCTTATGAAAGAATGTGTAGAAATTGATCCAACTAGATGTTTCATGAGTATGTGTTCCGAAATATTTGTCCACATCAAACCACAGTTCATATGTGATGTTGATGGAATCATTTGGATACACATCAAAATCATCACAGCACCGAATATCTTCTTTGATAATATCAATTTCTCGCATTAAATCCTCCTCATATAATCAAGTGTTTTTTATTGAAAATTCAAGGTTTTTCAACCTTTCATATCTCAGTGAATAAGCCACAGCTATGAGCATTTCGATGTATCAGGTACTGAAATAGCGGTTGAATGGTATACGAAATAAAACGTCATTGATTTTCGCTTTACTGGCCTTGTGTATACCCTTCCCTCTATGGCAGCTAACCTCCTAAGTATTCTTGTATTTACGTTGCTATGAATCGCTTTTAAACTGTCATTATAAAGTTATTTTTCATTTTAATTCTTTTCATATAATCATCTCCATTGACCTTTTAAAAGCAATTTTTCATTTAATTAATGAATCTACATCAATATCTGTTTTAAAAATAACAAACGATCCTGGCTTCATTAATTCATTAGTTTTTTTAGCAATTTCTTTCCAATTTAATCCTTCATAATCTCTCTTTAAAATTTCGATAAAGTCAGCTTCGTAAATTTTCTTATGAGTCTTTTCTACATCAACACATCCTCTACTATTCACTTCAGGTCTACGTATTTTTACAACATATGCATCATATTTTGTGTCAATTATAAGTACACTTGCCATTTCACAGATTCTTTTATCTGGTAATCTACTTATAAGTTTTGTTTTAATATCTCCAATATCCTCTTTATATAAATGTGGCTCGCAAACACAATCTACAAAGCTTCCAAGTACCTTCATATTATTACCTCCAAATTTTCATAAGAAATCGTCATTTCATAACTGAAACATCAATAACATTGAATCCCGCATCTTCTAAGTCCTGTTCAACACAATATCTTAATGTTTCTTCTGATGATTCATTATCATAAAAAAATCTCAGTCAGCGGACTTTCCAGAACCTTCAACAGGCTCCTCAATTACTTCAACAATTCCGGCATCGACTAAAATTCTTTCGATTTCTCTTGGCTTTGAATCTTCTGAAAGCCAATCACAATCGGAAATTCCCATAATTTCCTCAATAATGGAATCCATGGATTCTCTTGTGATTCTGTTAGAATTAGACATTTTTATACCTCTTTCTTTTAATATTTTGCATTACTGAATTTTGGAGCGCATGAAAATAATTACTCCCAATCACCCAAAACCTGTTCTGTATCTCTGTTTACCACAGAATAATCCAATTCCTGATTCAAAGGTTCTTCAGCTTCCAGAGCAAAATGCTCCAGCAGCGAATCTACTAACGGACTCTCTCCGGTTTTGATTTTTTCCAGTTGTTTCGGAGTAACATCGAGACATCTTTGAAACCGTATGGTTTTTTCTACAGTAATGCGAATCGGGATCGTTTTAATATCATTTTCCATATCAATCTATTTTCCTTTCTTTTCAATGCCAACATAGGGTGATTAATGCCAATCAAACAGCACGGACTCCATCTCACTGTTTACATCTGAATCATCAGCTTCTGCAACCGGAACCTCTTCCTCAGTTTCAGAACCATCTAAGGGCTGTTCTGGATCACCATACGAAAAAGAATATTCGAGTTCATAACCCAGATCAGCTTCGTTGGTGGCGTTAAGTGCATCTAACGTCGCATCCATAAGATTCAGTGTTTCATCCAGGAGTGTAATAGGGACCTCTTTGCTCTCTGCCGAATCCTCTTCTTTAAGTCTCTCTAACTGATCCAGGGTAACATCAAAACGCTTTTTGAACCGAATATTTTTATAGAGAGTAACATAAACAGGGATCGTGTCGGTAAGCTCGTCCTTTATAGGCTGTTGCGCAGAGGCCGTTCTTTCAGCTTTTACGCGGCGGATTTCTTCTGCTACCCTCTTCGGATCAGCAATATCCGTGAGTCGATGCGTAACGAAATTCATTCGTGACGGATCTTCTTTTTGCATGCAAAGAAATTCATGTGCAATTGCCCGATCATGGCATTCGATATTTTTATAAGCGATGAGCTTATCAATCAGCTCATCTTTGGTCATTTTTTTGTATAATACTCTTTCTAAGTCCATATGGTACTTCCTTTCATCATATTTGTTATTCTTCCGGATACACGCAGTCCATATTGAAGTCATTTTCGAACCAACAATGTTTCGAAATCTCGGGAATATCCACGATAATATGATCCGGATATGTCTCCTTAACTGTTCCTTTGTAATATTTTTCATCCAGCCGGCATCGAACAGGCTGCCCGATAGTAAATAAATGTGTTAAATCTGACATTTCGCCCTCCAATCAGGATAGAGCCTGCTTGAAGCAGGCTCATTTTCCCCATTTTCATAAATCAAATTCTATCCAGTCTTTCCAGAAAGAAAAAACAGCAGTCTCAAAAATCTTTTTACCATTGTCTGAAAACCTGCAGAAAATAAACACGGTGCAGCGGCAATCGCTAAAAGAGATATGAGAATATTGGTCCAGATCCAGTTATATTTTCGCATTAAGAGCGAATCATAATAATAGGCATCCGGTAAGCTGCCAAACATTTTCTGATGCCTTTTCGTTTCCATAAGCTGGCGTAATGCCACGATAATCTTGAACGACTGAAAAAATCCAGAAAGATTATGTATGTAGCCACTCTGTAGTCAAAGTGATAAGCCGCAAGGATGATTACACTTAGAAGAAAAAGTATCACTTCTGCTAAACTCACTTCACGAATGGCGTATTCTGGCTTTGCCATAGCTAAATCTCCTTTTTAATGACTATATTTTTTCGCAGTGACTTGCAAGACTTTTGCATAGTTCCCGATCGGATATTTAGATGGTCCGCAGTAATCCTTGAAAATTTTGCCTGTAACCATACTATTTCGATATACTGCACCGCCAAGATAAAATGCGGCCAGATATCGTAAATCGGTCGAGGTTAATTCATTTACATTGATGCCTGGGAGCAGTCCGATAATCACTGTGTCGGTATTCAAGCGATGCAGGAGTGAAAACTTTCCTGCCAATTTGTTCTTTTTCATAACATTCACCTATTCTTCCTCAAGTACAGTTACCTTTGAAAAATCTGTGTGAATCAGTTTTGCTACGCCTTCTGACATAGCGAGAAAACGTTCATCACTTACCTTTTGCATGGTAGAATGCATCTGAATAATCTGGTTGAGTGCCAGATAAACATCAATTCCTGTTCCGGAAGTCATCTGCAGCCGCAGATCTTCTAAGACTTTCTCCGCCGCTTTCTTCGGCAGAAAAGCATTTTTCTTAACCAGGGTCGCAACAACGCCTGGAACGTCTTTTACGTCCATATTGCCTAATTCTTCAATCCGGTCTTCATTCGCCTGCAGAACCGATCCGAGTTCTCCGCATTTCTCCTCAAAGACTTCAACAGAGGCTTTATCTCCTTTGTGTTCCATCTGAATTCCCGTACCAAGCGGCATTGAGATGCCATTGATTTCCAGAAACATACTGAGGAATACACTGGAAAGCCCAAGGTCCGAGGAAGAAAAACGAATGCCAGCTCTTATGGATTTTACGTCACATCCGGCATTTTTCATGGTTAATGCTAATGACTGCTCCATAACCGGATCATTCAGCCAATAGTTGGCAATCAGGTATTCGAAAGACAGCGTTCCAGAGTGAAACTCCAGATCCGGATGTTCTTTCGTTACAACCTTTTTCATTGCTTTCAGAAGATCAATATAAGGCAATGGAACGTACTGATCCGATACGACACCGGGAACGCAGCCATCCAGCGTAATGACATAGCACAGTTTCGAGTTCAACTGGGCTACCCTTGTCAAAATCTGTCCTTTCTCACGCACTGGCAGTGGTAAACGGTCACCACCTTTGATATCAAACCGCATCATTGCTCCGCAGTCCATCTCAAGTCGTTTCAGGATAGAAATGTATCCCACAGAGATTAATGGACGGATTTCATATCCGTATTCACCCGGATATGCAAGGAACATGCCGTCTTTTTGAATACAGATAGCATTTTCAGGCTTATATGGGTCGATGCTGCCGACTTTCAGGGGGGAACCATGCAGATTGACAGCAATATTGCTACACTGCTCCTGCAAAAACAGCTCCTGCTCCTTGTCTATTCCAATTACAGCGACATCATTGATGACACATGGAATATACTTTTCAAGTCGTTTCATCTTCTCAACAAGATCCCAAAGCCGATCTTCTGTGGAGATCTGAATAAGATCCTCTTCTCCACTAAAAATTTTTTCAGTAACTACTTCTCTCATGATTATTATCCTTTCATTGACAAATTGATATTTCAGATCGTTATTTTTTCGTATGCTCCTTTCGTTATATTGATCTGATAAATATAGAATTATAGAAAGGGTAAAAAACAAAACGACCCGCATAAAACTGCGGATCGTTTGTGGAATTCTATTATAATCGTTGAGATGCCGTTCCTGCCCATTTTTATTCTGAATTTGATTTCTTTTTGCGTTAGTCCTGCTTGCCCTTCTATTATTGTTGAGTTTTCCGGTTTCATTACTGCGTAAATTCGATGGTTATATCTTATATCACCATGCTAAAGCCAGAGGTTTTACGACATCTCATAATAAGCTCTTTCAGATAATCCCAAAAATCTTTGCTCGAGTATATGCCGCACTCAGCGACACATTGAAGAAGTCCGCCACTGCCTGCATATGAATAGTTCTTTTTCCAGATTCTGCAATGTCCGACGCTGCTTCCAAAGTAAGGAAAAAAATATATCGCGGCATTAAAAGAGCAGCTGCAAACTCATTTGCCTGCCGCACCTTTTCTGGATCTTTTTCTTGAAACGGAACTTTATCAGCTTGTTTTTCCCAAATTTCAGCATTTGTTTTGTACCCCATATGCAGAAAAAGATGCCCTAATTCTTGCGCGATAGCAAAACGTTTTCTCTGTTCATCTTGATATGAAGATACAATTATTTTAAAACCATCTCCATTTTTTTCGAGTGAAGCATAGGAAAAATCTTTTTTCATTTGGATAGATCCGCCCAGTTTCTGAACCAAATCGTTTATATCATCAACTCGGAAACCGATTTTATATATATCTAAAATATCTTCGGCCAAAGAATTGATCATATTTCTTATATAATCCGTCATTTTTGCTTTTTCCTTTTCGTGTATATACAATTCCAGCAATACCTCTTTTTTAGTCAAGGTTAAATCTTTTAAAATATTTTCAATTATATCTGATGATAAAAACTGAAAATATTTCTTTACGTCTTTCATTTCATTAATTAAGTATAACTTTTGCGCTTTCTCTATCATTTCCTCATCAGTTACAATGTAATTTCGATTTCTAAGTGGTATGGGAACACCATGACAGTCACCAAGATGAAACTTTTCACAGGGTTCTACCTGGAAATCATTTTGACCAGGGACATCCCAATTTTTCCTTAAACACGTCCCCATATACATAATACTGTTCAAAGTATCATCTTCAGATAACCAAATCAAATCTCCAAGTCTAATTACATCATCGGAACTGGCTTTTGTAACCGTATACAATTTATTCCTTTCCATTTGTCTATCTCCATCTGCAATTCTATTTAGAAATGTCTTCTACTTTTCTGACCGTTTCGCTCCATCGTGAAACGTCTAAATAGTGTGTCTTGCAAGGCTCTACTTCAAAGTCATTGGTCCCAGAAGAATCCCATTCTGCCTTTGAGAGCCAACCCTTTCCTTTGCAGCTATTCAGATCTCCATTCGCAGAGAGCCAGATAATGTCTCCAGCCACGAAAGTACCATCAGAACTAGGCTTTGTGACGGTGTATAATTTCAGTTTCTCCATTTTACTGTGCTTCCTTTCTTAACTTTTTCAGACACTCCGGGCAAAGATTACCATATTTTTCGTCATATGCCCAATTTTTGACCATTTTCTTTAGGGTACTCACATCTTTGCTGGTGTTGTAATATCTCGATACAACCCCGCCGCACTGGTCACAAATAACTTCCATAAAAATTATCGCTCGTTTAATTTAGATCACCCTCATTTAACGTAAGAATTGCCTCTGGTTTACTGATCAATATTTGTTCCAAAGATATACAGCCGCAGCAACATGTCCTTTTCTTCGGCAGTCATATCTTCCAGCATACTTTCAATTATGTCTTTAGGCAAAATTTTGAAGTCGTCTTTGACTTTCGCCATCTCATCAATCAGCTCTATTGATGCATGTTTATTATTCATTAGATTCACCTCTCTCTGCAAATCTTTTCCAATAGCTATAGCAAAATTTGTAGTTATCTACGGATTTTTCGGAGCGTCCGCCGGTGTAAGATTCGATGCAACCCAAACATCTTTTAGAATAGTCTGTATCGGAAGAAATGCACTGATTACATCTTGAACGTAGTCCCCATATATTCTTTTCTGTTCTGACGATTTCCTCAAGCTGCTTCAGATCATAGATCTCTTTAAAACTTTTCTCCGTATAGATACGATCCGCTATATACCATTGAATAATTCTTACTTTATCGCACTTTTTGATGAAAATCACTTCCTTTAGAAGGCAAATTTAGTCAATGCCTATGCTGCCATAATCTCTCTCAACGTAGATAATCTTTTCCCGCTTCATTGCAGTAATTACTTTTGAAACTTCGTTTTTCTTAACGTCTAATACGCTGGCCACATAGTCCACGACGGTTTCTTTAGACAGTTGTTTACCCTTCAAATAGGAATAGATACAGTCTCTTATATCAGCATTGGAAATCACAGAATCGTAATTAACTTCCGTTAAGAAATATATTTTTTCAATATCCTCTTTCTTTATGCTTTTTACTGCATCTGCAGAATTTAAAATTTTATCACCGTTAGTTGTTTTTACCAAATACATGTGCAATTCCTCCTTGAAATTATTATATTTCGTTTTTAGCATGTCCTTTTGCTTTTGAACATTTGTTTTTTAAGAGTGATAACTCTTCTATTGCCTCTGAAATAGATCCGTCTTCGTCACTGTCGATGCCGGAACTTAGGGCTGCACTCATTACACGACAAGCAATATCAATAGCCTTTTCCTGCTTTTTACTTAAATTCATCGATTCTCCTTGTACTTTTTTCTACGCTTTTCTCTGGATTCTGATCTTTGTTGCTTTAACAATTTACATCCGCCGCAATTATTCCGGTTTTTGCAGAACCAGCAATTATCATTGTCAAGCGTCCACCACCAAGGCGGCTGCGGCCGCATTTTTCTTTTTGCCTTTCCCATTGCAGCTCCTATACTTTCCGGAATCTAAATATGTCTTTCCCTATCTGACACCATGCTACCATAAAATCTTTTGGCTGTCTCTTCAAAAAACAGCTTTTCAGCCAAATCAATTGCCTGTGCATTCGTCTCGAAAGGATACACGCTTGCTAATTCTTTAGCATATGCCCTAATCATTGTACTTTTCGAACCAATCATGTTGCTTTCCAGCATATCATGATAGATTTTCAGCATTTTGTCATCTGAAACCTTTGAAAAAATGTCCATTTTACTTCCCATATTATCCTATTTTCCTCCACAAAGATAGTACGCAGTAGGATGAACTTTCTTTAAGTTATCCCATGCAATTTCGCATTTCTGGCAAGTGCATTGTCTAATGTCCTGAATGATTGCCGCTTCACTTTTATATATGTTAGACACTTCAGGACATAATGCCGATTCACCCAGTTTGATACCGCCATTCGGAGCAATCACCGGCGTGCAAACCTTACCGTGCTGGAGCAGGCAGGTTACCATCTGAGAAATGGAGTTTACATTCTGCAAAGTAAGAAGCCTGCAATTTGCACACTTAGGGCCTATAACATTCCAGTCAGCATTTGGAAAATTCTGAAGGGCGCGGCCTTGCGGGTATAAGCACTTCTGCGGATTCTGCGGGTTTCCCGGGACCGCCTCAATGATGGCTCCCAGCTTATTCAACCAATATTTTTCCTGTTTAGACAGTGGATCTGGATAGAAGCGCGGATCATCTGTAACCTGAATCAGTACCAAACGATTCCCATATCTTTTGATAAGCTGCGTCACCCTTGCATATACTTCTCTGTCCCGGGCTAATTTACGCCCATTCGTGATAAAACATATGGGACATCTAAATGCCAGCTGGGTCCATTTGAACTCTAAAACATCCAGAATTTCCATGATCTGCGGATGCTCAAACATTTCTCCGCCGGAAAAATTCCATGTTGGGATCTTATAGGTCTGCAGGAAGTTTAAGGAATCTCGAAAGGTCTGTATGGGCATATGCAGTCCATCCGGAGTACAATCTGACATGCAGTGGGAACAGCCCATATTGCATGCATAGGTAACATCAATAATCATAAGTCGTCTCCCTTTTTCATTGTATGTGTCAAGACTATGTAGTCAGTTCCATTACCATTTTCGATAAACAAATTTCACCCATATTATGTGGCAACGCATTTATGTCAGTATTTATGCCAGCATATTTGTTCCGCATTCTTATATAAAAGGCTGTTATGTTGTAAGAAATACGCCAACATGTACCGCTTGAGTGGAATTTGATATGAAAATACTATATTTCCTTCTGTTCAATGCTGAATTTGTGACAGAATCAAACGTATTCTCTGCACCATATATTGTAGTATCATTCAAGACTAAAGTAGTCGAAATTGCGACTATTTATAAAGTGAGAGAAAAGCTGGGGTAGTCGGATTCGAACCGACGCAGTTCAGCAGTCAAAGTGCTGTGCCTTACCGCTTGGCCATACCCCAGTAATGGATAGACGGCTCAACAAGTTCTTCTTTACATAGTATTATAAAATTTTTTAAAATTCGTTTTCACGTACGAAAAAAAGTTGAGCCTTTTATATTTGTTTATGATTGCTTTTTATGATTTGAAGCGGTTGTTTTAAACATCACTCCGCAGTGTCATCCCTTCCAGCCGTATAATAAGCGTCCTTTCCCCGGAAGAGCTGGATTTCTTTTTTACACCCATAACACGGAAAACTGAACTGCTCCTCTTCAATATTGGTCATGTATTTATATGCCCTTCCACAAGTACATTTTAAGAAGACCTTTTTCAAATCTTTCAGCGGAATTGCATTCCCGCACTTGCAATGGTATTGCTTTATCGCTTCATGGTAACATGCACCCCAGGTATTCCCGCATTTTGGACACCGGATGAGCAACATGCCCTTATAAAAAACGGGAGCAGTTTTTGTATCTTCATCTGACTTTGTAGCAGCTTCAATTCCTTCTTCTGATGCTGCCGGAGCTTTTTCTTTTGCGGTTTCCGGTTGGAATTTTTTCAAAACATCTGATAATGGATAGGTAAGCGAGTCTGGATCTGAAATAGGTTCCACCGGAGCAGGGTCCTCTGAAAGTGGATCGGGATATTCAATCTCAGAACTAAAAGGTACATCCTGCTGGAAAAGATCCTCTACTGCTGGTAAATCTTCAATGTTTTTACTCGCTGCCGGACCGATAACGAATTCTGAATTGTCTGGGGCTTCATCGAATTCCGAAACGTCCGGAAGATCAAACGGGGGACAAAATAACGGGTTATTTGAATCCTCCTCATTCAGAGTTGAAACAGCCATCTGATATGCTTCGTCGATAAGTTGTCGTGCCTGCATGGACGTAACCTGAAATTCCATACAGGTATACGGCGTTTTGATTGTTAATAACATAAAAAACCTCCCTATACATTTTATAATCTCTCGGAATCTTCAGCCCGCTAAAATCAAGGCTTTCAGATCCCTCTTTTTAATTTGGAAGAAACTATCCGCCAAGAGATATTAGTATTTGCAAAAGTTCTGAAATGTTCGTACTCAGGATTTCTAAATTACTTAGCTCTGCTGTATCCTTTGAAAAAGCTTGCAGACATTCCTTTCGAGAATATGATTTCGTACCCACTTTCACGATTTCAGGTAAAAAACAGCATTTGAGATACCTGAAGAACTTTGTTACTGATTCTTCAGCATTTGCCAAATATGTCTCCGTGTTAATCCATAGATGACATTGTACGTTATTACCAGAATATCCCAAACCAATCTTGCGGCAACCATTTTGCGTTTCCGCCATCTGCAATGCCACTTTGGCATAGGATATACTGGTTAGCGCGTTTTCGCCTAATGCTGTTACTGTACATATTTCTTGCATTACTCTTTCACTGCTCATCTTGAAATACCGTTTTTTTGCTTTTTTTTCTGGCAGCCCTCTTCCGTATCTGCTCACTAAGATACCGCATCTGCTCCATATCCTCTTCCGGATCTCTTGGATGACCTGGACACATCAAGACCCAGCTCAAAAATCCGCAAAAAAGTCCACAAGCTCCAATAATTCCACCAAGTGTAAGTGCCATAACCTTCCATCTCCTTTTCAAACGTTAGAGAGCTGATTTACACTCTCTTATATAGAATTGTAAATCCACTTTCAAAAATTTCTCACGTACGAAAAAAAGCGCGGAATTCTGTTAAAATTCCACGCTTTGCGAATATTTATTTTCTTTTAAAAGGAGAACTTATTCTTCAGGATATTTTTTTCGGAAACTTTCTAAAACATGTTCAAACATAGTTTCGATTTCTTCCGCTGTCAGATCCACGATCTCCGGGAAGAAATCTTCTTCCTCCTCATCATAATCATCATAGTCGTCCTCATCGTAAGCGTCATCCAGATGATCATGCACAAAATTATAGTCCTCAACGGTATCCAAAAAATCCCGAAAACATTCTGAAAATGTAGTGCCGCCATAGTAAAAAGGACTCATCTCAGTATTCGAACCAGATTGCATACCATTCTGCTCCGCGGCGCGGGCAGCCTGTTCGGCTTCTTCTGGATCTATGATATGTCCCCAAAGTCCATATTCATTTTCCTCCAAAGTTCCAAAGTGTCCATTGCAAATCAGGCACCGGAAAATAGGTTTCTGATCAAAATTCTCCATACGTTTTTCCTCGTTTATCTTTCTTCAACAATTTAGTCTGTATCATATTCTCCCGTTACAGTTCGTTTTGTAGTGTTTCGTGGTGTTTCGTACTGTTACAGCTCAATATGTATCATATCACGATTGCCCCCAAAAGTCATTGCTGTTTTATTATTTCTTGTATTAATCAAGAAAGCCAGCAATCAAAAAAGCGACTGCTACGGCAATTGCAGCGATATTTCCGAAGGATAATACCGCCGAAAGAAATCCGACAATAACACAAGAAATACCCATCACCTTATCGAATTTAATGCTGCGTTGATATTTACGTTGCATATAACGTCCTATCTGCTCTTGCTCGCTCGGGGATCGAAATCCGGTTAATTCTGTAACATTTTTATAATTTTCTTTTGACATAAAAACCTCCGTACCAATTATGTAGACCTATGGCTGTATTGTCTCCTTGAAATCGGGATTATATTTCTGTTTGAGTGTCTTATTCAGAGTAATGGAAGTACATTTTGTGTAAGATTGCTTAACCTTTTGTCCAGGCTCAAAACTAGCATTTATGTACATATAGGCAGCAAATAAGGCTGAGATTTCTGCGGCATCTTGATCTACAGCATAGATTGTATAATGATGGAGATCATTATAGATTTCACAGGGTTTATCAATCTGAGCAATCTGCTTATTACCACAATAAACCGGATGTTTTCCTCCTTCTGCTCCAAAGCCAATCGGATACAGATCATACTGCTCCTGGTCGACTATGTACATGTGCATATAACTGATAGTCGTAAACCAGCCTTCTCTTTGATCAATCTGTGCAACGTTACCTAAGATTCGATGTTCAGAGTTGAAAATCTTATACGGCCTGTAAGCTTTGCTTTTGTCTGGCAGCGGACGTTCTTTCAAAAAGCCGCCAGCATATACCATATAATAGTCCTTATCGAACAAGTGGATGGTGATTTCGGCTTCCATACTTCCCAATTTTCCCTGAACTGAAATAGAACCCACTTTTTTCTCTAAATGCCAGATTGTAAAATCTGCTGAAAACAGCTCTTTTCGCTGTTGTTCGATTTTTAGGATCATCTAAAATCCCCCCCTATTAATTAGCACGTTTCTTCTCTGCTTCCAAAATATCCTGAAGCAGGAGTGACCCAAGCTTTTCCGTAAGGTAATCTACGGTTTCCGCCTGTGAATGGTTCCCTTTTGCATAGTTCTGCAGATCAGTATCCAGTTCTAAGGCATCAATATCTTTAATGAACTTTTGGATCATCTGCAACTCTTCATCCGGTCCATACGGGGTAAACTCCACCTTATTACGGAATCTTCGAAGCAGAGCCTTATCCAGTCTGTCTGAGCGATTTGTTGCTGCAATTACCACTTGCCCTGCGGCAAGTGTATCTAAGCATTGCATTAAGGAAATCGTTGTTCGGCCAAGCTCCCCATCTGCTCCCGTATCATGACCGCGCTCAAGACCGATACAATCAATTTCATCCAGCATCAATACACAAGGGACGTTTTGGCAATATTGAAATACCGTCTGCAAATTCTTAGCAGTTTTTCCAAGATAGGATTCAATTAAATTGGAAAAGTTAAGGTATATATAGGGAATTTGCAGTTTATATGCAACATACTTTGCAAATTCCGTCTTTCCAGTTCCCGGTAATCCGTAAATCAAACTGCCGTTACGGTATGAAATAGCATAGTCCGCTAATCTGTATGCAACCTGAGTTCCCGCATAAATCTTATCGTATAACTGCCGTTGAACAGTGCCTACATAATAACGATTTTCGGGAAAATCAGACACATCCTGAATATGGATAAGCCCTTGCAAATTAGCCGGCAAGGTAGTCAACTCTAAGCTGCCGATGTTCAGCAGGTTTTTGCAGTAATTAATCTGCCGTTGATTTTTTTTCGTTGTGTCATTCGCACAACATGCTATTGCTGCTTTTTTCGCATCTTGAATTCTGTTTTTAGCCAAACATTCGATTACGAGTAGCATATTTTTATCCAAACCAGACATTTCAATAAATCCTTTCTATATTTTTCTCGACAATTTCACGTAAAAGATTTCCAAACTTATCGCCAAGATAAACGGTTATTCTTCTACAATTTGTATATTCAAATCGTCATTGCTTTTCATGATTTCCTGTAACCGTGCTTCCGTTTCCGATCCCGCCGGAACGTGAATCTTTAATGGCTCTCCGCACAATGCAAAATTGTCCTCATCAATTTCCTCTACGGTTCCCGGGAGATAAAGATCTGTCAAAGAGCTACACGCTGTGATTGCGTGATCCCCAATCTTTTTTAATCCGTCCGGGAAATTCAGCTCTTGCAAGGAATCGCAGCCATAGAAGCTGCTGTTTTCTAATATCTCCACTGGACCTGAAATTTCAACTTTTTCCAGTGATGTTGCAAAATTAAATGCACTGTTGCTGATCGTTCGAATTGTTTTTGGTAAAATAACCGTTCTTACTTCTTCATTTCCTTCAAAAAGCCGCTCACCAATCTGACTGACTGTCTTTCCGTTAATTTCTTCCGGAATGGCGATGGTGTCCTGCGGTGTTGATGTATCAAAATACCAGATAGATAATGTTCCATCCTCCAGCTCCTTTTTTAGATACCGGATATCGGACGTTTCCCTGCTCATTGAAGTTGTAGAGATCGAATGGTTGTTCAGATCAGTGCTATTGTCTACTGTTGTATTTGGGGAGCTGCCGCAACTGCTCAAGAAGAGACAAAATCCACACAATCCCAATACAATTTTCTTCTTTTTCATGCCAAAATCCTTTCTCTGAATATTTTTTACTGTATGCGGTGTTACTTCTTTTTAAGCACTTCCGAAGTGCATCCCACAATGTCCCCAATATAGATTGAAGTTTCGGTTCCGGTTTCATCTTCCACCACAACGATGAAATTATTCAGATTCGAAATAATTCCAGAAATGCTTGTACCATCAGAAAGCTGCAGACGTACGGCATCGTTTAGGAAGAATCGAGCATTTTGCGAACCTACATACAAAGAGTTCTCAATCGTTATACTTTGCAAATTTATTCCCTCCTTAAAATAATATAGTTAATTACATCTAAGCATAGACAAACGTGTTTAGCTCGCATTCTCAAACCAATAGATTTTTGAATATTTCCATAGTAATTTACACTTCCTCGCATTAACTTTTTTACAATGCTTTGTTGGGCTTTGAAAATTAATCGCTTTTTGTTCCGGGTATAGTGCTGTTACATATCCTCTGTGAGTTTCGCCATTTTTAAATGTATACTCAACCAAATCTCTATGTCTAATCCCTAAAACATTGTCTGTTTTAGCTTTGCTTTTTCTACGCATGGGTTTTATTGCCCATTCTTTCATATCATAGGTATCAGGCTGCAAATCCGTAATACAGACCGCATCATTGGCGTGTGATTTCTCAACATTCCAGTCAATACGTTTGTTGGCCGTATCTCCACCATTCGTCAGATATAATACTCCCAAATTTGACAGTTGCTTTCTAAGCCACTTCTTACCAATCATTACATGTTGTGCATAATTCAGGTTTTTATGATCAGAAGATTTTAACAGAGAAAAATATCTATCCATATATAGTTCTTCCTGGCCTTCCGTTTTCTGATGGCAGCTTTCACATAATGTAATCAGATTATCTAACGTGTTTGAACCATTTCATCTTCTTGGTTTAATATGATGAACTTCTAATCTGCAATTTGCTCTTCCACATTCCATACACTTGCTGCCATCTCTTAGAATAGCTGCTTTACGGATATTTTCATCCAGTCTGTTGGATTTTTGGTATTGCCAACGATAAGGTTTATACCCATCTGTCAATGCCCGGATATCCACAGAAACATCTTCCAGCCAATAATTTGTTATATTTATCCACTTATTCAGCCGATGGATAACTCTCATTGTAGCTTGTCGTTTCTGCAAGATACTTGGAGCAATTCGTTCTTTTCTTTTAGAAGATTTACGATTGTCAAATCTTGCCTGCCGGTATCTTTTGTAATAACGATGATAGCGTCTATAGCCCCGCCTGACTTCCATAAGATGCTTTACATCATTGCGCTGCTCAATGGTTCCTTTGAAAACAACTTTATTTTTCGTTTTACATTTCTGAACCAGCGCAATACCTACATGAAGTCCGCCATCATCGATTCCACAACGAATCTCATCTTTGCAGATTTTATTTTCTGGAATTTCTTTCTTCAACTGTATTACCATTGGATATTTACTAACCAATGCTGCCCGTTTCTTACGAATAAGAAACCACGCTTTTTGTTCTTTGGTCGGTGCTAATGGTTTCCCATTAACATCTAATACAAAAGCATAACTTGTTATTTCTGACACCTTCCTTTCGGAGAATTTCTCTTCGTGCCAAAGTCAGGCAGAGGATATGTGGTTCCCTGTTATCAATGCAGGACATTAGCATTGTTTCCTGGTTTGCACTCACAGAGCTTCAGAATGAAGATTACATCTAAAGGTGTGTCTTTACCTTACTGCTTAACATAGTTCCTATCTGCAACATGTCTTTCGACAGTAGCAGTCACTTAGGCTCGAGACCTATTGTTAAGCTATAGATAAGAGGCTTAATGTGTCCACTCTTATCTATATTAGTATACATATTTCTATGCTTTTAGCTGCTTAACAATTAGTCCTTATAAAATCTTTTCACATATAGTATTAGAAAAAAATTGTCAAATCGCATTTCACGTACAAAAAAAACAGCATCAACCATCTATGTAGATTCGGATACTGCAATCATAAAAAAGAAGATGTCCTTTCTGCAGTATCAGACATCTTCTTTTCGTGGTAAATATTCTATTATTTTAAAAAATTGACTATAAGAATAGCACTTCGCGGATCATTTCCTGCCGGATCTCCCAAAAATGAGCATAAATATAATCCGAATGTATGGTGTTAAACGCCTGATGCCAGGATAACACCCTCATAAATGCTTGTTTAGCAGCGTCAGCATTTCTATACACTTCATAGTCGCTATCCAATTCTTCCGGCGTATCTCCATGCGGAACATATTCTCCAAGCGAAATGCTATCCCACATTAAAGAATCACTCAAAAGCAATTTTCGAATCGGAACTTCCAGTGTAAGGCAAACAGAGGCCTCTTCAGGAAAATTGTCGAAATCCAAGTTCTCAGGAATATTATTTTCGCCGCCATAAAGATAATATCCCCAAATAGGCGCAGCGGAAGGATCTGGCGGAAACCCAATTGTTTGTATCATCTTATTGATGAGCAAAGAATAACCGCCGGGGGTATACGGAAAATCCACGACAGGACATATCTTTTTATCCCCATAATATGGAATGCCTTCCTGCAACAATCGAAGCGTCTCTTTGGTTATCAGTGTCCATACTTTCAACTAAACCACCTCTTTCTTTTCCAAACACAACACAATTATCTGGTCACTAATAGTATGTGAAAAATTTAAAATCTCGATTTCAGCGTACAAGAGAAAAAGACAAAAAGAAAAGAGGGAAAATCCCTCTTTCTCATTCATATGTCGATGCTTTTACACGAAAATGCTGCCCTTACACAAAAAATGCCTCGTTTCCTCTTGCTACTTCCGAGGTTCGAAAGAAAATCACAATCTGATGCGGATATGGAGCCGTTGTATCTCCATAATCAATGTTATCTATATGAAAATCCAAACCTTTCATGCGGATTGTTTCAGTAGGTACATCATCTTTTTCTTGCTCGCATAACAATATGGTAAGAGAGTTTGGAACTCTGCTTTTCATCAAAACTTTCATGTTTATCGCTCCTCTTCAAAAATTGTATCACGTAAAAAAATCCTATACAAGCCCTCATATTTCACGAATTTCTTTTCCTTATATTCCCCTATTTTTGTATAAAAATCATGAAAAAAAGTAAAATCAGCATTTCCACCAGTCCGATCGCACATAGTCGAGAAAAATTTTTGTATTTCTGACCAGAAATTCGAAAATCATAGGGATTTTGTGGGTTGATCCAGATTTCTATCGACATTCCGATCCATAGGGGTTGACTGGGAGATTCTAACAAACAAGGGAGCAGATATCGTTCCGGCCAGAAAAATTCAATCAGAACCATTGGCATGTTCGAGGTCCGAAAACCTTCTATAGAAGCAATACGCCCTTGAAGCTTTTGCGTACAACGTCTTTTCTTACGAAGAACGCAGATTTTTAGAATACATCCCATGCAAAAGAAAAATAGGCTGATTACCACTCCTCCCCCAAAAAACAAGCGAGTAGCAATTGCAGACATACATCTTCCTTCTTTCCTCAAAAATGTTTTTTCTATATTTAGTATTGCAAATTTTTTTTGCGTTTTAAGATGCATTTATATGCGAATGAAAAGATAAGAAAAGCTCCGACAGAGCAGCGCGTACATATGCTGGTCCTGCCGGAGCAGATAAAAAGCGAAAATTAATGAGTACCCACATAGTAGGCAATCCCGATAACCACCGCAACAAGGGATTGCATAATTCCTAATATCAAACGGCCTGTCCATGCCGCATCTTTTTTGATACTCCCCACAGCTAAAACCTTAACTTGACCCATACTTATACAAGATAATTTCGATAAGCAAGCAATGAATATAGTACATCCAGTCCTTGCCAGATAGAACGTACTCCGGGCATACCATCGCTCGGTGCACCTTTCGTCCCTCCAAGAACTCCCAGATCATAAATTGCTTCTTTAAGTGAATACGCTTCAGGAATTTCCTTGCTTTTTCTTGCGCAACAACATAATACTTTCCATTCCTCTTCAACAAATACGATCCCACTTGAAATTTCTGGACATATTTTCCCAAGATAAGTCAGATTTAATATCTGCATTGCAATGACAGAATATAATAACGTTAGAAAGCTTAATCTCCCATATTCCCTTGCCTGGTTCTTTTCTATTTTGCACCCACTCTTTAATATAAAATGAAACCGTTCTATCTTCCATCTGTGTGCATAACACTGTACCAGCTTTTCTATTTCTTTTTCGCTCTTTACCGTTACCGTTGTCAGCAGAAACCATTCTGTCCCCTTTTTCCCGGATTCATGCACATAGATCGCTGTCAGCTCCAGCTTTTCCCGTGTATTTGTCTCCTGGTAGATAATACCCAAAGGGATCCCCTGGTCTGTCACGGCGATGCAAGAATGGACCAGCATTCCCCTTTGCTCCGTACTGCAATCGTATCCCATTCCCTGGATCGCTTTCCGGTCTCCAAATCCAACAGCGGTAGTATCCTGAACAGCTAAGATCCACTCTGCATCTGCACATTTTATTTTTTCTACAGTTGCTCTGGATATGCTGTCTGGATATGCTGTCAAGTAATTCATCTTTGGATATCTCGCTATTACGAAAGAAACGGTATGCCGCTTTGGCAGAACTTCTGGAGCCGGTAGCTGCCCAAGTAGATTTTCCGGGCGATGCTGCAAAAGCGTCTATGATCTTGAAGAAACGTGACTTCAAACGCTGGTCAGTAAAATTTATGTCCACAAACTCTTCTTGCCAGTTCTTGTATTCCGCCGTCATTTGGATCTCCCCTTTTTCTTTAGTATAACATGGGAACATATAAATATCTATGATTACTTATGGGTCAAGTTAAGAGCTGAAGCAAGGGGTTTTACGACGCATTGGATAAAAATCTATCAAGAAAGTTGGTTTTTAAAAATCATAAATTTTTGGAATGCCATCTCAATCAATGAGATGTGGATTGAAAAAATGTGTTTTTCTGTAAGAAGGAAGATGCTAAGATCGTCAGCATTTTCCTTTTTCGTTTATTGTATCACTTTTTTACTTGATTCAATTCTTCGCAATACTTTAATGCTCTGCTATATGCTTCATCCCTAGTGTTCCACTTAATGATCTTTTCTCCATCAATATAATCACAAACCTCAATCGTCCCTATCTTTGCGTAATAATGTTTCCCACCCTCATTTTCACTAAACTTACTTATTCGAATATCTTCTTTCCTGCAATCTGGAAAAATAAGATTTTTCATATAGATCGTAGCATCTGCCTTTCCCAGGCCGATATTCCAACCTCCAAATCGATTAAACCAAATTTCGTTTCCGCAGGATAAAATCTCAATTTGGGGCGACAGCACACTACTAGATAGCTCTGCCATAGCTTCTACCACAGAAATATTCTTTGTTATTGCTAAAGATTCTGCAGCCTTATATAATTTTGAATACTTGCCTTCTTTTCCAGTACATTCATCTATAATTGCTTCACTGTAACGATAATCTGTTTTATCTTTAAATTCAAATAATTCTTCAATAGAACAGCACACAAACCACCATCCTCCATTGGCTTTACAAAACTTATACACATTATCACCTCTCTTTAAAAGCGAATTTAAGAAATGCTCCGGTAGATCAGCACGTACATATATGCTGGTTCTGCCGGAGCAGGTGAAGAAGCAAAATTTAAAGAGTACCCATGTAATGGGCAATCGCGATGACCACCATAACAAGTGGCTGCACAATTCCTACTATCATCTTTCCTGTCCATGCAACGTTTTTGACAAATGCATTTTTCGGCTTAGAGTTCTGATAATAAACGATCGCAGGCTCTCCTTTTTTCCAAACTGCGTTCGTTTTATTCGCCGTTTCGCATGCGTAAGAAGCAAGTCCCGCCTGATAGCTGACAACAGCACGGAAAAGCGGCTGACCTTTTGCATTTTTGGTTTCAACTATATCTTCTACAATACCATCAGCCCTCTCTTTACATAAAAGCGATTTTCGAAGTCGCGGAAACGTCAGGTATCCAAACCATCCAATTGCGTTAATCAGCAACCAAACATAAAGTAGTAAATCAATTTGTTTTAAATTCATGAAGTCATTCTCCTTTTTTGATTTGTTTTGTGTAACCTTAATCCAATTTTTTTGCAAAACTTATACCCATCTGTCACCTTCCCCAAATAACCTAATGTGCTTGTCCGTCATTGAGCCACCACCGTATCTTCAAACTCGTCATAGTACATATCATACACGGAGTCATACGGTCTTACCTTTTCGGCATCTTTTCTTATGTCTTCAATAGACAGCGGAACGCTTCCATTTTCTCTTGACGCTAATTTCATTCTTGCATTTCGCCATGAAATCTCCTTATGTGATAGTTCGCTCAGTTCCTGCGATGACAAACTACCATACTGAAGTATTACATTTTTTGCAATATATGATGCCTTTGCTGACAAGCTCCTTTTATTCTCATAATACATTCCATCTTTCGTGTACAGCTCATGCACTTTTTTTGATACAGGACCACATTCTAACCCCTCAAACGTTTCAGGAAACATCGGTTCATTTATGATTGCAAGGTTTTCCCTCTGTGAAAGATAAAGCAACTTGTGCAATTTCATCTCGTCAATTACTTTTCCAGACTGTTGTTTATATTCATTATATATATACTGAGCAACGTCTATAATTCTTTCCATAACTGCACTTCCCTCATCTTTTGCAGAATTTTATTTTTTCTGAAACCACTTTTGAAAATAATGGCCTACCGATTTTTTCTCATATTCATTTGGAATACGAAATCCTGTCATCTCTTCGATTTTTTTTCGTTCCTCATAGTCTCCACCTTTATTGATTGTAAGAATCCCTGCTGAAATGGGAGCTTCCTGCTTTGTCTACCATAGCGCATTTTCAAAAGAAAATGTGGCTTACACGACACGATATCCACAAGCGAAGATTCGGGCGGTTTCCGCCCCTATGTATAGAAAAACGTTCAGAGGTTTAGCATGCGGACGGAGGACCGGCACGTACATCAGTAGTTGTTATTTTGGAAATGGAACAACCACTTACGGCATCTGAAACAAGACATTTCACGACAGAGACATATTCTGTCATGGCGCTTTTGATTAGTCCGGACTGATATTTCGTTGGATATAATTTTTTGCTTTCCGATAATTGATAAACCAATATTCGTAATGCCTTCTTTCTTAATTAGTTCTTAATTAGTTGGTGACACTCCCCGCAGCCAAAGCAGGGGGATTCTTGCTTCTACCACTAATGCATCGTTAATAACTTACGATATTGCAATGTCTTATACAGTGTCCACAAGCTAGATTATACTGTTCCCGTATGCCCTACGGTGCAGTTTGTTACTTATGCTGACTGCATCTGCAGTCTTTTTTTCAAGATATTGATACCTGTATTAGTATCCCTGTTATGTAACGTATGGCAATCTGGGCATTTTCACTTCCGAACTGCCAGATTCTTCACCAACAGATATTGAAAAACAACTGTGACGTTCTGAAATACTTGACACTCCCCACAACTAAAGCAGGGGGATTCTTGTTTCTTCCACTACTGCATTGGCGAATACCCTACGGTACTGCAATGTCTACACAGTGTCCACAAGCTATGTTTATCCTGTTCCCGTATGCCCTACGGTACAGTTTTTATCTTTACGCAGACTGCATCTGCAGCCCTTTTTTCAAGATATTAATTCCTGCATTGATACCCCTGTTATGTTCTGCATGGCAGTTTGGACATTCCCACACCCGGACTGCCAGATTTTTCACCAGTGGATTCTGATATCCACAGCAGGAGCAGGTCTGACTGCTTGGATACATTGTCGGCACTTTTACAATCTTGTTTCCGTACCAGACAGATTTATACAAGAGCATAGTAAAAAACTTACCCCACGCTGCAGAACCGATGTGCTGTGCCAGTTTATGATTACGCATCATATCTTTTACATTCAAGTCTTTTATACAGATCGTTTGGTTTTCACGAATCAGCATTGTAGATTGTTTCTGTAAAAAATCGTTTCTCTGGTTTGTGATTTTCTCATGCACTCTGGCTAGTCTAATCCGTTGCTTCTCCCGATTATTGGAATCTTTCTGCTTTCGTGACAGCCTGCGCTGTTCCCGGGCGAGTTTCCGCATGGAATTTTCAAGATATTGGGGATTTGCTACTGTCTTTCCGTTGCTGTCGGAATAGAACTCTTTAATTCCAACATTAATGCCGATGCAGTCGCCATTATTTGTTCTTGGCTGTGGCTCAAATTCCACGTTAAGGACTGCAAAATACTTGCCCGCAGGGGTATGTTCAACCGTCACATGGTTGATTTTCCCCACTTCCATCGACTGACAGATTTTAACATAGCCAAGTTTCGGAAGTTTGATATATTTTCCCACAATGCGAATATTATTTTTTCGATTCAAAGTCCGGTAGGACTGGCGGTAATTATGTTTACTCTTGAATACTGGATATGCCGCACGTTTCTGAAAGAAATTCACAAACCCCCTATCCAAATCACGTAAGGATTGCTGCAAGGCAACAGAGTCCGCCTGTTTTAGGAAAGAAAAATCCTCACACTTTTTTAATGCCGTCAACATTGCCGAGGTTTGGGTGTACCCGACTTTCTCCCCATTTGCATACGCTTCTTTCCGCATGGCAAGGCCCTTGTTGTAGATGAGTCTGCAACAGCCAAGCGTCTGATTGATTAAGTTTTCCTGCTCCCTGTTCGGGTAGATTCTGAATTTGATTCCTTTTTGCATTAGTCCTGCTTTTCCTTTTATTATTGTTGAGTTTTCCAGTTCTCTTATCCATACATATGCATTTCTTTGCGTACCCGCTTAGAAACTTCATTGAGATATTTTTTCCGTTCCATGGCTTGCATATATTCCCGACGTTTTACCGGATCTGCCAACATTTCGCTTTCCACTTCTCGATCAATCCTACGAAATTCCTTTTCCGCCATATAGTTTCTTTTCATAAAGTCTTTTATTAACCTCCAATTATCCCGTTATTTACCCGTGTCTAATACTGCTTACTCCCATCTTCCATGTAATACGAATCAACAGAAGAAGTGAATTTCATAGTGAACTACTCACCACTTACTTGAAAGTTGAAGTGGGAGCTTCCTGCTTCGTCTACCATAGCGCGTTTTCTTTAGAAAACGTGTCTTATGCGATATCCACAGGCGTAGATTCGGGCGGTTCCCGCCCTATGTATAGAAAGCGGTCAGGCAGTAAGCAGTCTTACACCTTCCCGGTCAATGTTGACAGCTGCATTGATGTCCCTGTCATATCCCACACCGCATTTTGGGCAGCGGATTTTTCGAATCGAAAGATTCTTCGTGGACGGATTCTTATAGCCGCAGCAACTGCATAGCTGGCTGGATGCAAAATACTTCTCAACCCGTACCAATACATGCCCGTTCCTAGCCTGCTTATAGGCTAACATAGAGCAGAACATTCCATAGCCGTTATCCATTGTGGCTTTTCCAAGACGCAGGGATTTGGACATTGCTTTCAGATTCAGACTTTCCACAGAGATTACATCATACCGTTTGGTGATCGCGGATGAGGTTTTATGGAGAAAATCCTTTCTGCGGTTAGCTGTGCGCTGCTGTATCTTTGCTATGCGTCTGCGTTGCTTTTCGCAGTTGGCAGAACCTTTCTGCTTTCTGGAGAGTTTACGCTGTGCGCGAGAGAGACGTTTTTCGGACTTGCGGTAGTAATGAGGCATTCCACAGACCTTTCCTTCGGAATCCACATACAGGCCATCGGATTTATAATCCAAACCGAGATGTGTCATAGAGCCGGATGGAACGAAAGCGGGAGTCTCATCCGCATATTCGTAAAGTACGGAAACGTAAAACCGTCCGGTCTTGTCCATGAAGACAGTAACGGATTTCAGCCTATACCCGGCCGGAGCCTTCCGGTGAATCTTCGCGCGTATAGAACCAGCCTTTGGCAGCCTGATTCCATAATCTCCGATTTGGATGTTCCCGTTTACGTAGTTCGTGGTATAGGACGCGCGCCCGTTTTTTCTGGATTTGAATTTAGGAAATCCAATATTAGGTTCAGAGAAGAACTTTCGAAAAGCACTCTGCAGATGCATCTGGACATTAGCCAGTGCAAGGGAATCTACTTCTTTCAGATACGGATAGTCCTTCTTGTACTGCGCGGGTGTAGTTGAAAGCATCTTTTTTTCAGATTTGTAATATTCAATTTTATCTGCAAGCATCAGGTTCCAGGCTTTTCGGCAGCAGCCGAAGGTGCGGATGAAAAGTGCAGCCTGCTCTGAATTTGGGTAGAGACGGTATTGGTATGCAATGTTTGCCATAGAGAATATTCCTTTCTGAGGTGGCGTTTAAAAACATGTCTGATTCATCCCGCTACCTTAGAGGTCGGGGAATTTTCGGCAGAATTTGTTAAACTTATTCATCGCTGATTCCAGAGCCTCCAGATCTTCCTTTTTTAAACCGGAAAGATCCGTATCGTGCAATTGGCTCAGTGCGAATTTTATCATTTTTAATTCATTTTCTGTAAACATAAGCTGCTCCTATTTCTTATTGTTAAGGTCATGAACCTAATTTTTTTAGACAAAAGCTGGGGTAGTCGGATTCGAACCGACGCAGTTCAGCAGTCAAAGTGCTGTGCCTTACCGCTTGGCCATACCCCAGTAATGGATAGAAGACTCAATAAGTTCTTCTTTACATAGTATTATAAAAATTTTTTAGATTCGTTTTCACGTACGAAAAAAAATGAACTTTTTTGTAGTCTTTGCCCCGAAGAACCTAATTTTCTGACCCCAATGACCTCAATCCGATCTCAATGATCTCAAATTGACCCCAATCTGTGACCTCGATGACCTCAATTTGACCTCAATGATCTCGTTTTGACCTTAAACGCTGATTTCGATGACCCCAATGACCTCAAAATGACCGCAATTTTTGATCCCAATGATCCCATAATAATTAAAAAAAGAGAACGTTCATGCCGCAACACGAAACATTCTCTTTTCATGGTTGATTTTTCTGTTGTCTGCCAACCTCCAGCACCTATGTCTGGATAATAATAGGTTTTTCCGTTGCCTGCCAACCTCCGATACCTACGTTCGGAAAACGTGTCAGATTTTAGGTGTCAACCCACCGACGATGCATTATAATTGGTGCTTTGCTCAATTCAAATTGATTATACCATATGCGTAAAAGAATATCAAACATTCGTTCTTCTTTACCCACATTGACAATCGCACATTAGATTGCTTGAAAATAATGTGTGACTGTCAGCTATTGAAGAGTGGTATTAAGCAGAATATATCTTTAAAAACGTAAATATTTTTCACTATGGTGTTTAGATTTATAAACATTCTTTGACAACCACACATTAAATTTCGTAAAAATAATGTGTGATTGTCAGATCCCACGGGGTATTAGCAGAACGCAGAGGAAGAAAGTCCAAACGTTCTATATGAGCGGCTTTCATAGGAAGATACTATTCCAGCACAAATTTCAAATGCCCGGGTTTCTAACATATACCAAAAGCAAAGAACGGCATAGCCGTTAAGCTATACCGTTCCTTGTTTCCATCTTTCTTAAATTATCGCCGTATTACTGGCGTTTTTTTCTGCGGACGGTTTCTTCCAGCACACCGAAAGATCCTGCCGCCAGAGCCATTAAGATGCCGATCGGCGTTGTATCTCCTGTTGCTACGCTTCCGGCCTTTGTGATGGTGGTACCTTTTTCATTGTCTTTTGCAATGCTTCCAGTGCTTGCGGTCAGAGTAGCGCCGCCGCTCTGCTGTTCTTTCTTCACGGTTTCCGCCTTCTTCGCTTCTTCTGCCTTTTTGGCTTCTTCTGCTTTCTTGACTTCTTCCGCTTTTTTCTCTTCCTCTGCCTTTTTCTCTGCGTCTACAAACTTCTGATAGTTTGCTTTGGCAATTACAAGGTCAGCCAGAGTCTCGGCATGTTTTGCAGCAGCTTCCTCATAAGCAGCTTTCTTCACAGCCGTATTCTCTTTTGCCTTGGCAAGATCAGCTTTTGCTGTCTCGTAAGCGGCTTTTGCAGAATTGATCTTGGTTACGTAATCGTTCAGATAAGTGAAGCCCTCTTCTGTGATCGGAGTCTTCATGGCATCTGCCAGTGTGATATTCTTGGCAATTGCAAGAACACCGCAGGCATCTGTGTATGCCTTATCTTTCTCTTTTACGGCCTGCTTCTTCGCAGCTACATCTTTCTTAGCGGCTTCTACCGCAGATTTTGCAGCGGAAACATTCTCTTTTGCTTTTTTCAGAGCGTTCTGCGCATTCTGGTATGCACTAAGGGATGCTTTGGCAGCTTCATAGGCTTTCTGGAGCGGTGCTACAGCCGCAGATTTGGCGGCAACTTTCTGTGCGGTTGCATCTTTCTCAGCCTGCAGTTTTTCAACTGCTTCTTTTGCTTTGGCAAGAGCATCCTCTTTCTGTTTCAGCTCTGCTTTGGCATCCGCAAGGGCGGTCTGTTTTTCTTTCAGAGCAGCCGCTTTCTGATCTGCAGCAACCTGTTTTGCTTCCATATCCTTTTTCAGATCGGCAATGTTTTTGTTCAGCTGTGCCAGATAATCGTTCTTATCTTTTGCAGTCTGCTGATCCGCAGCCAGTTTCTTCACTGCATTGTCATATGTAGCCTGTGCGGCATCCACAGCTGTCTGTCCGTTTGCAATGGCATTCTGAATATCTGCCAGTGCTTTGTCTGCATCTGTCTTGGACAGGTTCTTGATTACCTGTGTTCCGGACGCGGTTACGATCTTATATCCAACAGCTTTCTTTACAGAGCTGTAAGAATGACCCGTTACTGCAGAATGGTCACCAACCGCTTCGATAGCATCCGGTCCATAGCCGAAATCTTCTCCGCATTCATTGCATACCTGATGGTATTCGTAGTTGGTTTCTACTTTGGCATTCTTATCGCCAGTCATTGCGATCACAGATTCTGTCAGCTTGTCAAGAAGCTGATCTCTTTCTGCCTTTGCAGCAGTAAGTGCGTTTTCTTTCTGGTCGGATACCTGTTTGCAGGATGCGATATTTTCTTTTGCAGCATCCACTGCAGATGCGCTCTCAGCAACTGCATTCTGAGCGGTTTCATATGCGGTAGTCTTGGAATCAAGATCCGCTTTTGCTTTGTTCAGCTCCTGTACAGCATTGTTGTATGCTTCGGTAGCCTGTTTCAGAGCATCCTCATTGACGGATTTCTCACTCTGATACTGTTTCAGAAGTGCATCCCATTTTGCCACTTCATCCTGTGCTGCATTGTAAGCCGCCAGTTTCGCATCGTAATCAGCCTGGGCTTTATCCAGATCGGTCTGGGCTTTGGTAAGCTTATCAATGTAGGCCTGCAGGAGAGCGCGGAACTCAGCTACTGTGTAGCAGTAACCCTCGTCTTCATCGTTTACAGAGCCAAACACCTGACTCTCACAAGAACTGTATAAATCCGGATTCGTTCTGTTATAGCAGAGTCCAAAACCTGTAACTGTGTTATTGGCGCTGACGAGAGCAAGATAATGCAGTCTTTCGCTTAAAATAGTGCTGTCTTTTTCACTGTCATACCATGCCATATAGGCGATTTCCGGATCATCCATTCCCCATGCAAGGTTTTCACCATAACCGAACTGGAAAGTATGATCTTCTGTATGTAAAGAAGCATTTGCCTGATACTGCGCCGCAGCCATTGCTCTTGCAGAAATTTTAAACTCTTCCAGATTATTTGCTCTTCTGAGTTCATTGGATTTTTCAATAAAATCCAGAGCGTACAGCATGTTTTTCAGACTGGTTGCATCATCTTCCGCACCCATGTTGGTTTTGTCTGGATAATCTCCCTGTGAAAACAGATCAGATGCTGCTGTCTCACCGATACTGTCGAAGAATCCTTTTGATCCCAGTGCTTCCTGCTTCTTCGCTTCTTCTGCAGCCGCTTTTGCCGCATCTAAAGCTGCTTTTGCTGCATCCAGCTCATTTTTGGCTTTTTCTGCATTAGACTCAGCATTTGCTTTGCTGTTCTGTGCATCTGAAATGTTGCTTTCGGATTTGGACACTGCATCTTTCTTCGCATCCATTTCAGCTTTGGCGGTATTCTGTGCATTTTCTTTCTGGTCTGCATTGGACTGTGCCGCATCCATCTCAGCTTTGGCAGTTTCAGCGGCAGATACTTTTTTCTGGTAATCTGCGGTAAGCTCGTCCAGCTTGCTGTTCGCTGCGATCAGCGCATCAAAGGCATCAGAATATTCTTTCTGCGCGGCATCAACCTTTTTCTGCTGTTCTGCAAGTGCGGCGGCATCTGCGTTCACTTTTGCTTCTGCCAGACCCTTTTTCGCATCTTCCAGCGCATTATTCTTGGCATCCAGATCTTTTTTCGCATTGTCTGTAACGGTCTGCTGTGCCTTTACAGCGGCATCTGCTTCTTCCGCATCCTTTTTCGCCTGTGCATATTTGGAATCTTTATCTGCGGCATTGGAAGCGGTATCATACAGGTCTTTTGCGGTTTCTGCATCTTTCTTTGCAGCATCCGCGTCTTTTTCTGCATCTTTTACATCGGATTCTGCCTGATCAACCTTGTCCTGTGCATCCGCCTTGTCCTTCTCAGCAGAAGATTCATTTTTCTTTGCTTCATCCAGCTCTTCCTGCTTTTTGGCATCCTCTGCTTTGGCATCTTCCAGATCTTTATTTGCTTTATCCAGATCATTCTTTTTCTGATCCACACTTTCCTGTGTTTCATCGGTCGTGGTCTGGTCTGCTTTCTGCTGTGCATCCTGCTCTGCCTTTTCCTGCTCTTCTAAAGCGGCCTGTGCATCCTTTTCTGCCTGCTCTGCTTTTTTCTGGTCCTCAGCGGCTTTATCTGCATCTGCTTTAGCCTGGTCAGCAGCATCCTGTGCATCTTTCTGCGCCTGATCGAAAGCATCCTGTGCATCTTTTTCAGCCTGGTCGATATCTTTCTGCGTCTGATCGGCCTCTGCCTGCTTTTTATCTTCGTCCTCTTTAGCGGCATCATAATCTGCTTTGGCCTGATCGGAATCCTGTTTTGCTTCGTTTTCCTTTTCCTGCGCCTGATCCAGCTGATCCTTGGCTTCTTCTTTGGTTTCCGGGTCTGCCGGAGCTTCGGTTTCTTCTGGAGCCTGTACGGTGTTTTCAGTATTTTCATCTAATGTTTCAGCATGAACAGTGGATGTTCCTCCAACTGCCACACCACCTGCAACAACACCCATAGCCAGAGTTGCAACTACTTTTTCTTTTTTCATTGTCCTATTTCCTCCTGTACTTAGCAATTTTGATAACCAACGATCCTATTCCATTTAGATTCGTTTTTGTCTACATTCATAGTATGACAAAAAAAATTCAAATGAATTTTCACGTACGAAAAAAAATAGAAATTAATCATTATTACAAAACCGCTGTTTTCCACAATGATTGTATTAAGTGTACCACTTTGACCTTGCAAAGGCAATCACTTGATTGTATTTTAGCAAAAAATTGGCAGAACTTCTATCATGTCGTGGTAAAAATCCTGCCAATAATCCACTTACTTATTTGTTCTTTTTGTATGCACTCCATGCTTCATCCGCAGATTTGAAATATCCAACCTGCAGACTTTCCTCGCGGACGATGATATCAAAATCTTTCATCTCATCTTCTGGCGCATTTTTCGAAACAGTTACTGTAGTAAACAGTGGTGTTGTTTTAGATCCTTTGGGGAGAATCTTCTTATAATAATAGTAGCCATCGCTTTTTAATTCCCAGTCGGTTGTATTCCAGTTTACAGTACAATACTGCTGCATGTCATTGTCTGAAAATAAAACCTGCATACGAACATATGTATCGCTGCCATTATTTGTGACACGAACCTCTTTTTTTACTACGCTTCCGGGTTTAAAACTCGGATCTGGAAAAACCTCTTCGATGCTGGTATCATTCACAGCCACTTTGAGCTTATTATTTGTCTGCTCAGAATCGGTGAAGTACGCAAGCACTCCACCAATTCCAGCGACAGCACAAAGAAGCATCAAACAAGTAATGAGGAAAAACCGTTTCTTACCTTTTACTTTCTTCATCTTTGTGTCCTCCAAAATCATTTCGCCTTAACGGGTACGGTAAACGTGGCTGTTAATTTAACGCCATCTTTATTGTAAGTGACAGTTACCGTGCAATTGCCGCTACTATTCGGGAACGTCTGAATACTTGTCGTGTAGGTGCTTGCATCTACAATAACGCTGGAATCCTTGGTTCCGTCATTGGTAGTCAATGTAGCTTCAATTTGATTTTTATCTACCGAAGATCCGCCAGATACGGGACTACTACCAATCCATCTTGCGGTAAACGTATACTTCACACTATTGTCTTTAACAGACTGCAGTTTGTTATCGACAACATCAGTGTGTGTATAATATTGCCAATCGTACTTGAAGTTGGTGAATGTTGCGTTGTAAGTATCGTTATCTGGTGTCATGTTGAAAGTTACATGTTCTCCGGAAACTGTACCGCCTTGAGAGGTAAGCGTAGACAACCTATATCGTCCTGTTTCTTCCTCAGTTGCAACATAATCTCCCATCGGAATATCCTTAAAGACCTCTGACAGAGATACATATCCGTCTGATCTGGTGTTTTTCTTAACGGTGGCAGCATCAAATCGTACCTGTCGATAATAGGTGTGTGATTTTCCCGCATAATCGGTACCCGTCAGTTTAAGAATAAAGATTGGATCACCGTTTTTGAAGTTGATATCAGATGCTTTGATACGTTTTGTAAGTGTGATCTGCTTAGTTTTAGGTAAGTTCTGAAGAGTACCTTTATCTACGGTCGCTCCATTTTCATTAATGGTCACTTCAAAAGACTCCAAAATATAACCTTTATTCGCTGCGCAGGACTGTTCCTCGACGAGATAGGTATCATATAAGAATCCTTTACCACTTCCAAAATTCACATCTTTTCCATAGATATAACCATCACTGGCAGTATTCACAATGTGTGACTCGCCAGTTGTTTTACTCGTGATTTTAAATGGAATATTGGCCATGGCCTTGTTTTTCTCATCTGTTTTATTGAAACGAATGTAACCTCTGTACGGCTTTTCTTTTGATACTGGCTTATTTTTCAATACAGCCTTATCATTTTCGATCACGGAGTTCATAACATATACATTAGAATCCAACTGATATCCTTTTGGAGCCTTGGTTTCCTGGAATGTTGTGGTTCCAACTGGGAATACAACTTTTCCGTTCTCCTTATAGAAGTCCGGCCCGCTTACCAGATGATCTGCATCCAGTTTGATCTGACCTTTTGCATCCGTTTTTAATACCCATGTATATTTTGCTTTTCTGCCGGAAGCTGTCGGATCGGTTGTGGACACTACATCATAATATTTCATGGTATATTCCGCACCCTGTAAGGAGCCTGCTCCTTGTGGTTTTGCAAGTCCTGTTTCTGCATCCACTTTTTCGAGAATAACTTCTGGAGCAGGAACCTGTCCCGGTTTATCCTTACCTGTCACGTTGGCAGTTACGACACTGGAGGTCAGAGTTGCTGTCAGTGTATCGGTGGAAAGATAATATCCAGCCGGAGCTTTTAACTCTTTCAGAGTATATGTTCCTAATGGCAGGTTCGATAAAGATCCTTTTCCTTCCGCATCTGTAACGATGGTTCCCACCTTTGTGCCGGCGGCATTGTAAACGCCGTATTCAGCACCTTTTAAATAGTAGGATTCGTAGTCCGAATGCAGATCGGTGGTGGATTTCTTAACAAGATTGATTGTTCCGGTTTTCGGTGGTTCTTTTACGGTAACGGAAAGGTCTTTTTTGTCTACCGTAAACTGCTGATCTTCTGCAAGCGAATATCCCTGAGAAGCAATGGTTTCATGTAACCAATAGGTTCCATTTTTCAGCTTAACAGAGAAAGAACCGTTCTCGTCGGTATAAGTATCGGCTACTTTTGTTGTCTTATCGGAAGCATAAATCTCAAATTTGGCGTTTTTCAGTGCATAGTTTCCGTTATTTGCTGTAATCGTTGTATTGCCGGATACCTTATTTACAGTTACTTTGAAGGTATCCTGTGTATTCTTGGCATCCAAAACAATTGTTTTTACACCAGCCTGGTCAACGGTAAACTCCTGTGAAAAAGTTCCGGTGTAACCGTCAGGGTTCCGTGTTTCGACAACTTTGAATTTGTTGCCATCTGCTTCATCGCCCTGAATGTTGTTAAGTAAGTAGCACTTATCTGCTTCTACCCAGTTCATATTGGCGTAGGTCTGCCATTTACTGTTCTTCCATTTGTAAACGGTAAATTTCGCACCTTTTAAGACTGCACCTGATTCAGAGTCAGTTTTATTGATACGAAGCACACCTACTTTCGACATTGAGCCAACATATTCGGATGTATAACCAAATTCTGAAGTATACCAAGTATTCTGTGATGCTGACGTTGTGTTGGACGAGCCTTCCCATCCATTAAATTTGGAACCTTCTCCATGATAAAATGAATCTGGATATTTTTGGATTCCTTCCTCTTTTAATCCTCCTCCAGGACCTGTAACATTACTAATCGTGCCTCCATTATAGAAGATAACGGTCTGGCTGTCTCCTTCAAAGGTATATGTTACCCAGCCATTTGAATTATCAGGAGTTGTTCCTCCATCACTTTCACCACCGCTTCTAGCAGACCAGATAGCGTCTGTTCGCGGATCATACACCAGACGATCGTCTGCTTCCTGTGTCAAATAAATATTTTCTACTTTTTCCTGAATATGGAAGCCCTGCGCAAAGTCAAGGTCGGACATGGTAAAATGACCCTTTAAGGAGATAGGATCTCCATTCTGTTTGTAATATGCAAACTTGACTTTAATCCATTTTAAACCTTTGATATCGATTAACGGAGTATATCCTTTGGATAAATCGTTGGAGTTATTCGGGCCAAGAGAAACAATAACGGCATCGATGTCATCTCCGATAGCTGGTTTGTGTGGTGCTTTGTATTCATCCGGAACCACTGTATTTTGCCAATCCAAGAACCAGATCTTCATGTTGACCGGAGAACCATCATAATATCCCACATTGGTATATTCTGCATACAGATGACCTTGCGCTCCATCATGCGGAATAAAAGAACGTGTATTACTCCAGTTGGTCGTATCAGCCTGTGGCGCCCACCAATTGGAAATAGCTTTAGAATAATATTGGGCGTTTTTACAAAATTCATTATCCCATGTATAATTGCTATCGGTTGTACCAAAAGTGATTTTTGTTTTGCTACCGATAATTGGGGTAAAATAATAATTTCCGTCAATTGGTGTATTCTTAGTAACAATACTTCCTTTTTTCGCGGTTGCAACAGAATTAAGACCATCCATACCTGCGGAAACTTTCCCGGATCTGCTTGCGAAAAGACTGATTCCATTGCTTAATTCAATAAGATCACTGGCGCTTAAATGTTCTTTTAAGAACTCATTTTCACCCCAGTCGGCGGTAACATCAGAAAGTCTGTTATTATACTTAACATTTTCTTCTGACGAAGAGGTTGTAGTGTCTGCAGAAGTTTTAGTATCATCTTCTTTAGCAGTGTTTTTGTCATCTTCCGGAGTTGTAACCACTACAGGAGCCGGAGTCGTTACGGTTGCCGGAGTATCTTCTTCCTGCTTTTCGGCAATTTCAGCAGAAAGCGTAAGCGACTGATCTGCAACAACATTCTGCGTAAGATCGGATTCTTTGCTTTCTACTTCCGTTTCTGTGCCATCAGCATATGATGTACGGATTTTCTGGATCTGATATCCATCATCAGCAGTTACCTCATAAGTGACTTCTGTTCCCTTATTTACAGTAATTGTCTGATTGGTTTTATCTTCACCGTTGATCAGAAATTTTCCATGCCCATCGGTCTGAAAAGCAAGATCTACGGTATCATCCGATGCGGTGTTCTCTGCATCCGTATCGAGATTCAGCTCTGTTGTTCCCGTTCCATCTTCTGAATCCGCAAAGGCGGAGAAAGTGCTGACCCCGACAGATGTCATGGCCATAGTAAGAATCAGAAGAAACGAAAGAGCTTTTTTGATTTTTTCGTTAATTTTCTTCATTGCCTTTTCTCCTTTTCGTTGATGCTGAAAGCATAATGATTCCGGCTGCGCCGAGAGAAACGCTTAATCCGGCAAATGCGGATGGAAGAGAAGAATCTCCCGTTGCAACTGTCTTATTTGGAGTTTCCGGTAATTCAGCAGTGAAAATCCATTTGGTCTTGGTTTTATTCATCGCATACTGGTTGTCCAGTTCTGCTGGAACTGTAAGCGTGTAAGTAAGATCTTTGGAGCTGCCCTGTGCAAAATCGCCTAATAATACTTTATTAGTGATCTCACCAGCCATGCTGCCATCGTATAATGTCTGTCCGTCGCAAGCGATCTTCAGGTGCAGTTTCTGGAGCAGATTATCATCTGCAATCGTGTCCGTCTGGAAATAGATCTTAACAGACTGGGCGTATTTGTTGGAAATTGTGGCTTTTCCAGATACTACATCACCCGGCATAAGTGTTCCCCAGTTGGAGAAGAAGTCATTTCCTACCTTAACCAGCCCAGCCGCTCCGCCTTCATATACAACGGAAAACGGATTATTGCTGGTAACTGGAACTGTATATGCATCCGTTACACTCTGTTCGATAACAGTGCCAAACCACGGATCATCGGATTTGAAATTCGGAGTAAAATTCTTTTCCTGAACCGCATCCGCAGTAAAATTGATTTTCAGATCTTTTTCTGAAAGAGCTTCTGTCCATTCTGCAGGAATGCTGACGGATTTCAGAAATTCTGCTGATTCACCATGCTTTACAGGCTTTGTGCAGTAATAATAATCACCACATTTAACCCAGTCTTCGCCCAGATTCAGCAGTGAATCATCCAGCATATTGCCATCGATGGTCGAATCATCAAATGTGACCTTCATTCGCACCCATGCATCATTGGCCAGATTGAAGATATCAACTAACTCATCGACTACCTGTCCCGGGACAACCACCTGCGCATCATCGAAATCAGTTTTTTCTCCCTTTTCGTCTAAGCCATGTTTTTCCAGACTGATATTGATATTGCCAATGTCTACATTGTTTTCCACAGACACTTCGGACTGTGCGGCGAATACAGGATATGCACTGGCAAACGTTCCTGCTGAAAGCAGAATGCCAAGTAATGTAGCTGAAATTTGCATTCTTTTTTTACTCATATCCACTCTCCTCTTTCTCTTTCCCAAAAAAGGCAGACGGTTCAAGGTCTGCCTTTTGAGAGGAATTAAAAAATTATTTCAAAATTGCAGGCGGCGCGCCGCTGATTAGCGATTGTTGCCATGAACATCTTTGCTGTTGTTGGTGTTCGCGTCTTTTTCGTTGCCGCTGTAGTCATGTCCGGTAGTCGTACCGTGAGCTGCATCGTAGCTTGTTCCCTGTTTGATGAAGATGTCGTAGATGGTCTTCAGATTTGCTGTGGTCAGCTCATCGGTCAGATCTTTTCCGGTCTTGTCCAGGATCTCCTCGGACTGGATTGCAAAGCCTTCAACCTTGATGTCGTTTGCGGAATCCGGAAGAATTTCGTCCTCGATGACGTTTTTCATCTGGATCTTATCGAACAGAGAAGATGTCTTCTGTCCTTTCAGCAGTTTGGTTTTATAACCAAAGACGTAAGTACGAACACCGTCTTTCGAAGCTGTTGCGCCGGTATCCTGAACCTCTTCGTCAACCAGTTCCTGCCAGTTCGCATCGAAGTTGTTTCTTTCCTGATTCTGAGCATCAGCAACATCTTTGAAGTAGAAGATCTCCTGGCTCTTACGGCCGTCTTTGCTTACAGTGCCGTCATCAGCAACCTGGGTAACATATTTGGTCGGAACGGTAACTTTGAGGAATACTACTGCGCTGTTCGATCCGGTGTTTTCGATCAGCGGGTTCTTTGCCAGTTCCTGATTCGGAACAACATCCTCGGCTTTATCCGGGATATTGTTGTTGTTTTTATCGGTTGTATCCCAACCCGGCTCCTGCACATCGATTTTTACTTTGCCGATGGTGAAAGTGTTGGTAGTCTGCTCAGAATCGGTCAGGTAAGCCATTGTGCCTCCTACACCAAGTGCTGCTACAAGTCCACATGCAGCCATTGTTGTTAATGCTTTTTTCTTATTCATTGCTCTTTTTCGCATATCCTTTATTACAGCAGATAAGGATACGCTCTCCTCTCTAAATTTTTTTATTTCAATCCTCATTTTGAGGCTCTGCTGTCTTTTTCTTATCTCCTGAAGAACAGGTACTCTCCAGAATAAGGCTCATTATGTTCAGAATGATAATCCATGCAATTATCACAGGCATCCCTTTTTTGCCCAAAGCTGAAATTAGAAATCCAACTTTTGGAATGCTGAAAAGATACTTTCCAACAATTTGATCCTGTGTAACTGTACGAGCATCTGGATTATCGTTTGCATCGCCCTGAAAGGTATATTCAGACTGATCTTTTTTGATGATACGGTGTGTAACCAGCTCATCATTAGCCAGCCGATACGTTACTACATCTCCTACCTTAACTGCAGTATCTTTCGTATTCACAAAAGCAATTGCGCCTGTATGTATTTGTGGCTCCATAGATCCCGATAGAACAACATAAGGATTTATCCCAAACAATTTCGGGACGACAAAGACAGAAGCCACAAGAGCAATTACAACAGTTAAGATCAAGACGATCCTTCCAAAGGCTTTCGAAAAACTCTTCATTACAAAATCTCCTTTGCTTTTCATATACTTAAAACTTTAGGTTCCGTGTCAAAACCTCTTTTGCTGGTCATCTGTATCTGGCTTAAAGTCATAAAACACAATTGGTTCCACAAGCTTATTCTCCTATTCTCTAATGATTCTGTCTTACAAATATCCACCATATATAGTATTGTAAATCCAACGAAATTTTACATTCCAAAAATTCATATATGCATTTTGGAGAAGGGAGCAGCCGCAACATTCCTTTTTTGTACCTGTTTAGGATCTTGGTTGTACCGCCGCATTTTTCCGTCTGGGATGAGTGCAGTGCAAATAGCGGTATGATGGGTTTACACATTCGAAAAAGCTCAAAAAAGTCAGGAGGCGACTTTGAGTTCAGCACGTAAAAGAATGCTACGGCTTTTCTTCTTCCATATATAGTATTGTAAATCCAACTGAAAAAAAGCTTCGTTTTTTCAGTTGGGCTTTAACCGCGCAAATACCTCGGTCAATTTAGGATCAAACTTTGTTCCAGCGTTATTTTTGAGGTATTGAAGCGCCTTTTCAGGGCTGCAGGGCTCTCTATAGCATCTGAATGATGTTAAAGCATCATATACATCACAGATCCGAAGAATTCTGGCTCCATAGGGGATATCATTTCCCTGCAATCCAAAATATCCACCGCCATCGTAATCTTCATGGTGGTATAGGACCATTTGGGCGGTTTCCGGTGAAGTATGGCACTGAATCATACGGTATCCAATTTCAGCATGCAACTTCATGATGAAGTATTCCCCCGGAGTTAATTTTCCGGGCTTATTTAGGACCTGCTCTGGAATTTGAGTTTTTCCAATATCATGATAAATTGCTGCCAACTGGACATCCATAGTCGCCTTTTCGTCCATGCCTAACAATATGGTCATATCTGTAACTAAATAGGCTACACGGAGACAATGTTCGCAAAGTCCTGAATTCATGATTTTTCCCTCCTACTTATAGTATTGTAAAAACAAATTGAAAAGCCCTCCGGTTTTTGAATTACCGGAGGGCTTGAAAATTATTTCTTATTTTTTTTCTTTCTTGTTGCAATAAAGAGGCCTGCTCCAAGAACTACAAGTACAGCCGTAACCACTGCCAGAATCGGCATAGTATTGGTATCACCTGTCTGAACAGCCGGAATCGGCGGCGGGGTTAATGTTACGGTCTGATCCGTATCATTAATATCCTTATGCTCGCCAACAGGACTGTCATTGGTCGAGATTGTCTCAAACGCTACCAGAGTTTTGCTTTCAAGACCGTCTCCTTTGAAAGTAAATTCAATTTCAACGGTTCCATCTGCTTTATTCGGGACAAATGTCTTTGTTGCTGTAACTTCTTTTCCGCCAATAACAAGAGCTGATTTAGTCGCCTTGTCCATTAATACACCTGTTACAGTATATTTCTGGCCAGGAATCAAATTTTTATAAGCGATCTTGTCTACTACGGTAAGAGTTCCTTTGGAGGTGAGCTGCTTATCGCCATCTGCCTTATCCGTTGCGGTTGTATGAAGTTCCGGAACATAGATTGTCTGCTTCTCATCATTGATGTCAGCATGAACAGCCACATTCTTTCCTTCATAGGTACAGGTTTCGAATGCTACCAGAGTTTTTCCTTCCAGTCCGGTTGCGTCAAAGGTAAAGGTAACAACAACGGTTCCATCAGCTTTTTCTGGAACAAATTTGGTTTCAGCAGTAACCTCTTTGTCGTTGACAAGAAGTGCTTTTCCTGTTTCTTTGTCCATCAGGGTTCCCGTCATGGTATATTCTTTACCCGGAATCAGTCCCTCGTAAGAAACTGTGTCTTCGAGAGTAACTTTTTCGTCTGCGAGAGCATTATGGCTCTTGCTTTCCGTATCCTGTACTTCAGTCTGGATATGCGGAACATACACGGTCTGCTCTGCGTCATTGATATCTTTATGCTCACGAACGATGATTTCATCATCACCCTTCTGATAATATAAATCCTCGAACGCAACATAAGTGTGTTCAACATCTTCCAGTTCGGTTCCATCAAAGGTAAAGATAACGTCAACTGTTCCGTTCGCTGCCTCTGGGACAAATGTGGTTTGTCCAGTTACAGGAGTGGCTTCATCAGCTACCGTTTCTTCATCATTTTCAGATGTGATCATTTTTGCTTCTACCGCTTTGTAGGTGATCTCACCATCTTCTTCTACTTTTTCCTGCAGTGATCCTTTCAATACATATGTATTTCCCGGGATCAGATTCTCGTAGGTTACAGTATCTGTGATTGTGATATGTCCATCGCGGTAAGAGTTCTTGATACCCGTTTCAGCATCGACTGCTGATGTATGGATATCCGGCAGATATACGGTCTGATTTTCATCGTTAATATCTGCATGTGTTGTCAGCTGAATACCTTTATAAGAAAGATCTTCAAATGCAACTACAGTTTCGCCTGCTACGGATTCTGCATCAAAGACAAAGACTACATCAACAGAACCATCTTTGGTTTCTGCTGTAAAGGTTGTAGATGCCGTAACCTCTTTTCCGTTAACCAGCACAGGTTCTTCCGTATAGGTGACTTCATCTGCAGGCTGTTCGGAATCATCCGGAACATCTGGGGTTTCTGCATCCTGATTGGAATCATTCGATTCGTCCTCATTCTTTACAGGAACTTTCTTCATCAGCTTTCCGGTTACGGTATACTCATGGCCAACGATCAGGTTACGGTACTGTACGGTATCAACAAGTGTTGTCTGTCCAGATACGGCTCCCTGATGATCATCGGTTGTCTGATCTACATTTGTGGTATGGATCTCCGGATAATGCACAGTCTGTCCATCATCTTTCATATCTGCATGAGATGTTACCTTTACGCCATTGTGATACAGATCCTCAAAAATAACGACATCATTTCTCTGTAACTGGGTAGAATCCAGGACAAATTCAAGTGTTACTTCGCCGTCTGCTTTTTCCGGAACGAATGTTTTTTCGGAAGTGACATTGTTTCCTTCTGCATCGGTTGCCATTCTGATGCCACTGATTGCACCAGTAGCCGACATTTCAGATGCTGTATAGGTGTATTTCTCGCTGCCACTGGAAATTACAAAGGTAAATACCGGATTCGCATCTTTCAGAGTTTCAGAAGAGTTAATAGTTGCAATAACAGTTCCAGATGCTTCTGTTGGCGTTAATGTACCAGAATAACGTAATTCCGGAATATCATTTCCGTCTGCATCAACTGCAGTTCCCGTTACCTGATATGTCTTTCCAACGGTGAGGCCGTCATATTCAGCGCGGAAACCATACTGATAGGATGCACCCGGATTAACCATTGCGCTTCCTTTTACAGTGTATTCTTTGCCCGGAATTAAATTCTCATAGCGGACTACATCTTTAATGGTTACTGTGCTGCCAATTACGCCTTCTTTATCGTTTGTGGACGCATCGGTTGCGGTTGTATGGATTTTCGGAATATGGACACTCTGATTTTCGTCTGAAATATCTTCATGCCGTGCAACGTCAATATCGTTATGGAACAGTTTCTCAAATGCTACGGTTGTTTTTCCTTCCAGCGCATTGCTGTCGTAGTTAAATAACAGATTAACTGTTCCCGAAGTTTTGGTTGCTGTAAAGGTCATTTCTGAGGTGATTTCTTTTCCATTCTGGGTAATGGCTTTTCCGGTATCCTTATCCATCAGAGTACCTTTTACGGTATAGCTCTTTCCGATAATAAGGTTTTCGTATTTAACCGTATCCACAAAACGGCCATCTTTTGCGGATGTTCCAACGTGATCCTTGGTAGAACCATCAGAAGCAGTCGTACCGATCTTCGGATAGTGGATTGTCTGCTCTTCATCGTTAATATCCGCATGGGATGTTACATTTTTCTTGTTATGGTACAGATTCTCATATACAACGGTAGTTGCCCCAGCTAAATCAGAAGCATCCAGCTTGTATACAAGGTCAATCGTTCCATCTTTTGTCTCTGCTACAAATTCTGCAGACGCTGCGATTTGTTTGCCGCTCGCAACAAGCGGTTTGCCGGTGTCTTTATCCATAAGTACGCCGGAAATGGTATAACGCTTTCCTACCACCAGATTCTTGTAGGATACGTGGTCGATAATCGTTGTCTTTCCGACGGTTCCGACACCATCGTTCGTCTGTTTATCGACTGCGTTCGTACGGATCTCTGGGAAGTAAACGCTCTGCTTATCATCGTTGATATCTGCGTGTGTGGTAACGGTGACTCCGTTATGGAGCAGCTCTTCAAAGATAACAACTGTGCGGTTTTTCAGATTACTTGAATCTAAGGTAAAGGTTAAGGATACTTCGCCGTTCGCTTTTGTTGCCTTAAAGGTAACACTCTGAACAACATCTTTGCCATCTTTGTCTTTTGCAGGAACTGCCTGCTCCGATCCAGATGGTTTAATCATTGCTTTTCCAGAAATGGTGTATTCTTTACCTACTACCAGATTTTTATAGGATACAACATCGGTAATCTGTACTTCTTTACCGATAGTTCCTACCTGATCTCCAGTTTCAACACTTGTAGCTGTTGTCTGAATCTTCGGAATCTGTACAGTCTGGCCTGCATCATTGATATCCTCGTGACGAGCAACATCTTTTTCATTATGATACAGTTTTTCATACGCAACCGTTGTTTTTCCTTCCAGCACGCTGCTGTCATATACAAATGTAAGATCAACGCTTCCTTGGGCTGCCGTAGCTGTAAAACTTGTTTCGGCTGTTACGGCCTTTCCATTCTGCTCAATGGCTTTTCCGGTTTCTTTATCCATCAAGGTACCTTTGATCGTGTACTTCTGTCCAACAATCAAATTGCTGTAAGATACAGTATCAACAAGGCGTGCTTCTTTGGATGAGGTTCCTACATCATCTTTTGTGCTGTGATCCTTTGCAGTGGTGCGGACTTTAGGATAATGAACAGACTGTTCCTCATCATTAATATCCGCATGGGATGTTACATTGATCTTATTGTGAATCAGATCTTCAAAAACAACTACCGTTTTATCTTCCAGCACAGAAGCATCCAGCTTATAGGTCAGATCTACCGTACCGTCTTTGGCGGTTGGCTTGAAGGTTGTTGTTGCTGTGATTTCTTTTCCGTTTACGAGTAACGCCTTTCCGGTGTCTTTATCCATGAGTTTTCCGGAAACCGTATACTCTTTGCCTGGGATCAGATTTTTATATGTTACATGATCAATGATCGTAGTCTGTCCAACAAGTCCTACATGGTCCTTTGTTTGACTATCTGCTGCATTCGTGCGGATGGACGGATAATATACCATTTCGTTTGCATCAGACAGATCGGTTGCTTCTGCTACTTTGGTTTCGCTCTTATCGTCATTGACAAGGTACATTGTCTGTGTGATAACCGCGGTTCCCTCAAAGTCAGATGAATCCCAGTTGAAAGTAACATCGACAGAACCAGATCCTTCCTTGCTGTGTACGTGGAAGTTCTTAGACGCAGTAATTGCTTTTCCATCTGCTCCGGTTAATGCTTTTCCGGTGGACTGATTTACAAGCGTTCCTCTTACAACATATTCCTTGTCATAGGCTAATCCTGTATAGGAAACAGTATCGGTAATCTTGTCATTTTTGCTGCGTACACCACTCTGATCGGCCGTTGCATCATCCTTGGCAACAGTTTTCAGACTCGGAATCGTAACGGTCTGGTCGGTATCGTTGATATCTTCATGGGCCTGGACTTCAATGCCATCCCAATACAGATGCTCAAACGCAACCAGAGATTTTCCTTTCAGTTTCGAACTCTCAAAGCTGAAGGTGATATTCACAGTGCCACTTGATTTTTCAGCAGTAAAAGTCTGCTCTCCGGTGGCAATTACGCTTCTGTCATCTTTTCTGACCAGCTGTCCTTTTAACGTATAAGTACGTCCAACCTTCAGACCACTGTATTTAACTGTATCAACTACGGTAGCCTTTTCACCAACTGGAACACTGTGGGTTCCTGTGGTTGTGTCTTTTGCGGTTGTTTTAAGGACAATTGTATGGTTGACCTGCGGGTTTAAGCTTACATTGGTCTTCTCGGAATCTACGGTTACTGTAGTCTCGATCAGATCTTTTCCATAATTTCCCTTGCAGGCAAGCTCACGGATGGAATAAGTTCCATACTGCAGTGCGCCACGGTCTTTATTTACGGTTCCATCACCAAACCATGTTCCATACTGGCCGGAAAGTTTCGATTCATCGGTAATCTTCTTTCCGTCCTGATATTTATCAAGGCCATTGGTATTGGTTGTATGTGCGATTTCTGAGGTATCTACAACACCATCCTTATTGGAAAGGACAACGTGGGATTCCTTGGTTTCATTATTGGTGATCAGGAATGGAATGTTTGCCATTGCACTTCCATCATCATCGATCTTATAGAAATGAAGATCTCCACGAATGATGTTATCCGAAGCAGTAAATCCATCCTCTGCAATCACGGTATCACCATAATGCAGTACAACTGCATCACCTTTTTTCTGAATAGTACCGAAAAATTTACCTTTTACCGAAACATCGCCATTGGTGAAATTATTGTCTTTGTTGTAGCCTTTGACAGCACTGGTTTCTTCAATAGTAATTGTTCCTAACGGTAAAATTGGGCTGCCATTGGCATCGAGATAGAAGTCATCGCCTTTTACTTTGCATGTTTCACTTAACTGCGCGCGGTAAATGTCTTTGCCTCCAACCGTTCTCTTGATGGCTTTGATAACCCATGTTTTGGTCGCTTTTTCAGGAAGATCAGACTCTTTTTCATAGATCTTATTGTAATATTTTACTGTAAACTCTGTACCGGAAAGATCTTTAGAAGTATCCTTATTTCCTTCAGAATCGACTTTATTGATCGTAATAACTGCTGGGTCATTTAACGGTTCATCTGTCATGGTAACTTCTGCTGTCTTTTCTGGTTCTACTTTAATAGAAGGCATTTCTGTATTAAGTTCAAAGCCCTCTGGAGCAGAAATTTCTTTGACTTTGTATGTTCCAGCATCAACCTTGCCAAAATCGGCAACACCTTTTGCATTTGTTTTTGCTGTTGCCACCTGTTTTCCATTTGAATCGATCAGTGCAAATTCAGCACCCTCTAAGGAATAGCAGCTATTACCATTCGTCAGGGATTCATTGGCAGATTTTTTGATTACCTTTGCTTCGCCCTGCTGCAGCCATGTTACAGTCAGCGATGTAGAGGAAGTATTCGGGAACATCTGGATATAGGTTGTATGCTGTACGGAGTCATCTCCAGTATCAACGATCATTGCCTGAGAATCATTCATGGATGCGCCAAGCTCTCCGGTGGAATAGGTTTTTCCCGGATTCGTGCCGGCCTTCGCAAACAAGAAAAATTTCTGTCCACCATTGATGGTAACATTCTGATTCGTGTACTCTCTGTCGGGAGAATACAGATGGATGTATACACCCTGCGGAATTTTCATTGTTACGCTGTTCATATCATTCGCATTCAGAGTAATATCCGGTGTACGCTGTTTACCATCGGTAGAATCGATGTAAGCAGTAGCCTTTGTTTTACTGAACGCAACTTCCGTACTTTCGATCAAATGTGCTTTTGCAAAATCGAGAATAGGCTTTGCAAGATCAATACCATTCTGTTTTCCCTCTTCGCCAGCCAGCTGCTCATTTCCATTGTACGCATAGTTCAGCGCAAATGTAGTTCGAATAATGGCTTCTTCCTGTCCCATACCAGCAAGAGGACCTTTGCTGAATCCCTGACCGCTCTCTCCATAGTAGAGAACTGTACGGGCAAGGTTGTTATCAAATGGATTAGCAACACCGGAGTTGGTATATCCATTATGATCCGGCGTATGTTTTTCCTGCTGCATACAGAAAGCTCTCTTATTATCGATGATAAAAATCGGAACCGATCTACCACCGTAATGTGCAAATCCCATTGCGCTGATTGTTACTTCTTTGCTTTCAGCTCTGGATCTTGACAGATCAAACAGTGCAATTTCGGATACATCCGGAAGTTTATAGGCTTCTGGACCAGCCGCAGGCTCGTCGGCACCTGGGTCGGTGGATAAAATTGAATTATCAACCGTATCCGTTGTCTCTGCTGCATTTTCCGAAGGATTCGATGTTACTTCGCCTGCCGCATTCGACGCAGATTCATTATCCGCACTCCTCTGGAATGCGATTTCAAGAATCTTGTCTCCTTCCACAGCAATATCATTTGAATACTCCTGTGTTTTTTCCGGCAGATCAACATCATCTGCTCCTGCATCTGTAGTTACTCGATACGTTGCGATATAATTTCCGTCATCGCTCGTGACTTTGGTTTTAACAACAGTACCTTTATCGGCTTCAAGGACAAGATCATAACTATTTTCCGGTTCTGCAGTCGTCACATTGCCGTTTGCATCGGTAATTGTTGTTTTGTCGTTCTCTTTTCGGATTGTCTGCGTATTTTCTTTTCCATCACTACTCTGTGTTGTGACTACAATACTTCCGCCGGCATTATCAATCTGGATTGATAATGTACCACGTTCCACTGCTTCCGGAATAATATCCGTAGTTGTGGATGGATCGTTGTCATCATCTGTTGCGGCGCTGACGGTATTTACGCCAACCGAACCGCTACTCATTGCTACCAGCAGTAATCCGGCAGTGACTTTCCGAAGATAGTCCTTCATTTTCTTCATCACGCAATCTCCTTTTCTATATTTTTTTATCCAACCCGGGTGACGAATCCGGAGTCGAATAAGGGATATTTATTTGTCCCTGTATATAGTATTGTAAATCCAACTATTTTTTTTTGATCGTTTTTTCAAAAGTGCTTCTGCGGTTGATTTTTTGCTATATGCTGTACGCAACGAATGCAAAAAAGAGGGGAATATAGACGATTAAATGATGCGGAGACAGATGGTAGGCAAATGGTAGGCAGATGGTAGGCAGATGGTAGGCAGATGGTAGACAATCTGGAAGCGCAGAATAGAATAGATAAGATAAATACGTATTGTGTATCCGTTCCGGATGACACGAAACACAATATGTATTTATTATACTGCTTTTGTTTGTGGCGTTATTTACGAGCGCTCCACCATCGAGACCTCCACTGTCGAGCGCTCTAATTTCGAGAACTTCATTTTCGAGACCTCGATTTTTCTTATCTATTTTTCGCTCATAAAGATCGATCTACTTTTCTGCGAAAAAAGGACCATGGAATTTCCATGATCCCTCTTAACATTTATCTGCGATACTACATATCTTCGATATGTCGAAAACGAGACTATCGAAAATAGATATGATGGAAAGCGACAAGACGATAATAGACGTATCGATTTTAGTCTTATCGACAGTGGGTACTGCAACAATAACAGACTTAACAATAACAGGTTAAACAATAACAGTATGAAAATAATTATTGTGCATCCGTTCCGGATGACACGAAGCACGAATCACGGATCGTCAGTCAGCCTCAAAGAGAGAAAAAGGACAAATCAGCGACTAGAAATATCAATTTTTAGTAGCTCCACAACCACTGCACTTATATCCAGTCAATCTCTGCTCGGTTCTGGCTTGCTCGTCTACAACGGTTTCATCATATGCTTCGCTAACCAATCTCTGTTCATCATATGCTTCCTGATCCGTAACCGTGGTGCTTCCAACGCAAACTTTTTGTGAACTATAACTATGATCCGTAACAGCCGAATGATCTCCTACAGCTTCGATTGCATCTGGGCCATATCCAAAATCTTCCCCGCACACATTGCATACCTGATGATATTCATACACTGGTTCCTCATGGGTAATCGCGTCATGGTGAACCGTCTGATATACCGCATCGTGATGGACGGTATGGGTTTTCGCCGGGATGTTTACGATCGTATACTGCTCAACCCAATTATGTTCATGAGGAGCCTTAGTTGGAGCAGGTGTGGCGGTTGGGGCTTTGGTTGGAGCAGCAGTTGCTGCCGGGGTACTTGGCTTCTTGGTTGGCGCAGGCGTTGATGTTGAAGAAGATTTCGGGACACTCTTGGTCGGGGTTGGGGTCGTCTTAGTGCTTGTACTGGTATTCTTTTGGGACTCCGTATCATTTTTGACTTCTTCCTTTGACTTATCCGTAGATGTAGGCGTTGTTTTCTTTGTATCTTCTTTCTTTTCGGAAGTATTTGATTCCTGCTTTTTGTCAAAAGTCGCTGGTTCGTTTGAAAACTCTTTTCCCGAATCAGCCGAAACTGATGTAGTTCCCTTTTTTTTACAGGACTCCGGAATTTCTGTCTTTTCTTCAACCTCAGTTCCATCGCTCTTTTTGCAGATCTCATCTTTGGACCCAATTACTACCGTATCTTTATCAGCCAGCTTTTCGGCTTCTGTTTCGGAAACAACAGATACTTTCTGGGTAATGGTAATAACAGGGTTTGTATTGGTGGTATATTTGGCTCCTCCCGGGGTTGCCTTCGGGTTTTCTTTTGAGGACAAATATTCAGCCAGCTTCTCTGCATTTATCTCTACTTCATATTTTACTTCATATTCCCCAACTTTTTCCAAATCAATCCCTGAACCACTGGCAGAAATGGAATTTACAATATCCTTATCATAACAAATTCCATGCAGCAGGTTTGGAGAATCAGCGCTTTGTAAAATATACAGATCATGAATTCCAGATACTGCATCTTTGATATCTTCCTCAGTATAATTATCCTCAGTGATAATATCTTCAGAGGAATCCACAACGGAATGGCTTTCTTTTACAATGGAAGAACTGGAAACACTCTGGGATTCAGAATTACCTGTTTCTGGAGCAGTCTGCGTTTTCGGAGTCCCGCATCCTCCCAATCCGGTACTCAATAATCCTGTCATAACCAATAAGGACATTTGCGTTCGTTTTCTCATAAAAAGATCGTAAGCGTCCAATAAGAGGGTGTATCGAAATTTCTGGCTGTTGCATGTAAACTA
>ERZ1673702.177-NODE-177-length-104558-cov-58.640958_pt1 | contig 104558 bp, 89 predicted proteins | sample MGYA00580232_ERZ1673702 | MGnify/ENA primary metagenome ERZ1673702 (study PRJEB41218, sample SAMN15661792) | gut metagenome | host: Homo sapiens | place: Canada: London | collected 2015-08-20/2019-03-30 | study: EMG produced TPA metagenomics assembly of... | reverse complement strand
TATCGAAGTGGTCATAACGGGGCGCACTCGAAATGCGTTAGCCCTCCGGGGCACGTGGGTTCAAATCCCACCGTCTCCGCGCATAAAAAGCCGATAATCTGTGAAAACAGACTATCGGCTTTTGTGTTTTAGAAAAATGTGATTATTGACATTTGAATTTTTAAGAAAAATGTGCAAAACAGGTGGGTAAAACCTGGCTGATGAAGGAATTCGGGCAGACCTGTTATGCTAATTATGTCTATTTCAACTTCGATGAAGAAGATGAATTAAAATCCATTTTTCAGACGAACAAAAATCCCCACCGCATTATCGAATTGTTGTCAATGATAAGCGGTGATAAAATCCAACCCGGTGAGACTCTGATCCTTTTTGATGAGATCCAGGAATGTCCCGAGGCATTAAATACGCTGGATATTTTTCCGCTGACTTTTGATGAATTTCTCGAAGCTATAGATCCCGCCATATACCCCTATTATGACGGTATTCAAAAAAGAACAACAGATCGAAGAGATTTTTCATTCGCGCCTGTCGGAGGTCTGCAATTATTATTTTATCAACGGAAAATTATATTTTGCAGCCTTACGTTTTTCCAAACGCGGCTACCGGAAGGATGGCGACATCACCAATCTTCCGCTGTATCTTGTATGTAAGACCAGAGATTTACTATAAATATATTTTTCTAAAATAGATCAGACATTTTTCAGCATTTCCTGCATAACCGGGTAAATCCGCTCCGCCATGCGCAGGAAACCCAGAGTATTCGGGTGGCAGCCGTCGACGGTGCATTCAGACCGTCCTATCTTGCCGAAGAGTTCATGTCCGTCGACAAACCAAACCTTCTCATCGCCTCTGCGTTTCGCCGCCTCGTAGGTAGCGCAAACGACATCTCTACGGCGGATGCTGTCCTCTGGCTCCGCATCGGTATCGGGACGGCTGAGGAAGAGCACCGGAACGTCAGGATGCGCTTTCCGGATGATTTCAAAAAACGGTGCATGGGTCTCCGCCAGATGCTCCGGACTCGGCGAATTGTGGTCATAATCCATGACAAAGAGACTCATCTCGGGAAATCCCGCAAGATATTCCGCGAAATCCTCTTCGCCCCGTGCGCTGCCGGAAAAACCCATGTTACGGTAGTCCGCATCCAGCCATCTGCTGACGATACTGGTGTAAGCATTGCCGGGTCGGGGTGCGCATCCACCCTCTGTAATCGAGGAACCGTAAAATACGATCGGCTTCTCCACGGTATACGCGGGTGTTTCCCATAGCTTCGCTCTCTCCTCGATGCCGATCTGCATCCCGAGGAGATGATCGTTTCTCGGCAGATTGATCGTTACGAGTACCTCCTCTCCCGTGAGGTCAAAAGTCTTCTCCACTGTAATCTCGCCCTCGGTATGGATCTTTGGCGCAATGTAACCGAGATATGCCGCTTCTGTACCCTTTCCGAGATAAATATCTGCGCCCGCCGAGCCGGACAGCGGAATATTGATATCCTCTTTCGTGCCCGCGAGCGTCATTTTTACATATAATTTCTTTGCATCCGTCTGAAAGCGGACTCTGCCGCCGGCAGCTCTTCTTCCGAGGTAGCCATACTGTGGGAAGCGCTCCAGTGCCTCTTCGGACAGCTTGAAAAACTGTCTTTTCTCACTGTCTGCCACAGCGAGACCATAGATTTTCAATGGGGTCTCCGTGATATCATATAATTTCATCATGTCTTTTTCCTCTCATCCTCTCAATAGTATCATTCGCTGAGGTTTAATGCTGGCTCCGGCGGAACTGCCCCGGTGTCATGCCGTATTTTTTCTTAAAGCTGGTCGTAAAATAGGATGCATTGCTGTAGCCGACAAGCTCACAGATCTCCTGTATGCTGAGGTTCTCCCGCTCGAGGAGTAGTTCTCTCGCCCGCTCGATGCGGAGCGCCGCCAGATAGTCAGGAAAGGTGCAGCCGCATTTTTCATGGAAGAGGCGGCTGAAATACGACGGTGTAATATGATATTTGTCCGCAAGATACTGGGCACTGATGTTCGGATCGCCATAATTGCTCTGCAAATACGCTATCGCCTTCTCCACAACGTCCTCTCTGCCCGTCTGCCGATTCCGCTCGAGGATCAGCCAGATTTCTTCTGCCATCCGGAAAAACCATTCCTCCACATCGTCCATATATTCATAGGATGCCAGTTGTCCCGCCAGCACCTCGTAATCCTTCTTCGTCAACGGTTCAAAACGGTATTGCAACGAATTCCGGTAGGTCTGCATCTGCCCAGCGATCTCCATCAGTGCATCCTGAGCTTTCTGGATCGACAGCTTTTTGAGCTCCCCGACAATCTTGCGGTACTCCGCCGAAAAGCCTGTCCGGTCACTCTGCCGGAGTCTCTGGATCAATTCTTCTGATGACGGTGCCTGTTCTCCATTTAACGCCCTCTGCGCCATCTCTCCTTCCGTAACCACCGCACCCATACCATAGATAAAACGGTATGCTGTCGCTGCCCGCGCCATCTGATACATGAGATTTAACTCCGTAAAGCCCTCTGTTTCGCCCTTTTCTTCGCTGATCCCTACATCCATGCCGATATGGATCAGCTCTCCGGTGACTTCAAGGATATGCTGCGACGCCACCGTCACACGTTCCTCCGTTACGCTCTCCTCACTGAACAGAATCGCCGCGATAAACTCATGGTCTACCGGCAAAACGAGGACGTTGCCCAACTCACGGAGCGTCTGCTCGACGATCGTCTTGATCGTCTCCATCTCAAAAGCGATCGCTTCTTCCGTGTTATTACTGTGGAGATCCTGGATATCACTGAGGCGCATGACCACGACACGAATCCGGACACCCGGCTTGGCGTAAGTCTCTTCCACCCACTCCGGCAATTTTGCGGTTTTCTCTCTGCTGATTAGATACGCGGCAAGATCCTCCTGTTCTTTGCGCAGGTTGATATGGTTCAGTCTCTGCACCATCGTCTGATAGGTCTGGGCGATGCTGTACAGCTCCGTATTCTCCAGCTGTCTCGCCATTGCCTCGGAGGGCAGTCCCTCCTCGCTGGCAGTCCGCACCATCTCGCCGATCGGATTGTATACACGGTTCGACATCAGCAGTGCGAGAAGCAGTACGATGATCGCCACAAGCAGACCAATTCCCAAAAAGAGGAAGCCAACCCGGGTCATCGATCCGGTGAGCTGTCGGTAGGAAATCAGCCATACCAGCGTAAATTCGTCATCAATCTCCGCAGCTACGGACAGGAATCTCCCCTGCGCCGTGCGCACAATCTCGGCGGAAGCCTCGGTCAGATTTCTGTTTTTCCACAGAATATCCTCCAGACGTTCCCCGACCCGGTATATCTCCCTCGTTCCCTGCTCATAAACGATATTCCCGTCCCTGTCAATCAGCAGGAACTGTTCCTCCTCCGTCTTCGGCAGGGTTAAGGTCATGATCTTGTCGAGATCCATGTTGACTTGGATGCCGCTGCGTTTGCCCCCAGTGGTGGGATCCATCGATCCGCTGGTCAGGCAGAGGAGGCTCTGGCTCTTTCCGTAGATATCCAGATATGGAATGACCGCACTCTCGTGAAACGTGCTCATCCGGAAAATATCCAGCATCCGCGCATCCCCGTTCTGGTCGATGGGATAGGAGGGATTTGTGCTTTTGATCAGATAATCGTCCTCGAGCCAGACATAGGCGGAGTGGATCATCGGATTCACAGAAACAAGATTCGTGACCTCCTGCGCTGCGATCCCCGTGGTGCTGTCCCATGCAAATGTATTCCGGTTGATCAGCTTGCAGATATAGACGTCATTTTCGAGCACTGTTACCACATTCTCCATGGATTTGCCGTAATTCTGCAATACCAGTACATAGGTATCCATCCGGTTCTCGTAATCGCTCTCCTGTTGCTGGATCTGTGACACACGGAACCACCCAAAGCCGAGAATACACGACAGCAGAATGCAGACTGCAGCCAGTCCGAAGCTCACCGCAAATATTCTCCTCAGAATGATCTTTCCTCTGTATTTCTGAAATATCTTCATCCGAATTTTTACTCTCCATCTGAATCTTTTGTTACACTTATTCTATCTGCTCCGCCGCCCAGAAGCCTTTTAATTTTACAAATGGCGGTTCCGAAGTGCTTACCAGCCGGACACTCATCCGATTACCCTTCCACGCAAAGTCCATCGCAACGTGCCCTTCCTCCTCATCAATGAGAAAGCTATGGAATACAAAATGTCCCAACGTCCACTGTCCACGGCACACGCAGGTATAGTCTGTCTCCGGGAACTTCTGGTACTCCCATGTGCCGTCACCATAATACCACTCGTAGGTTTTCTCTGCTGACACAAGTGTTATGATACATTGCTCCCAGTCAAAGACAACCGTCTCCCAACCACTGGAATCGCAGGTTGCGCCCGTTTTATCCTGCATTCCATAAAAGTGCCAACGCTCTACACCGCGCCGCCTCTCTCCGGCTGGCAGTTTTTGTGTGTTTGTATATTCCGACACTCCTGTCACCGCAGGATATACCGTATCATAAAAGCAGTCATAGATCATCTGCAGTCCCGCTGGATTCCCGATCGTATCTGCCATCGTAAGGAATACAAGATCCCATTCGGGGAAACAGAGCGCCAGCTGACCACCCATTCCATAGAATACAAAACCGTCATAACGGGTCTTCCACATCATATAGCCGTAGCCCAGCTGCTCATCAAACGTGGGCTGGAGATCTGTCGGCACCTGACAAGCGGTCGCTTCCCTCAGAAAATCTGCCGGGATCAACTGCTCACCATCCAAAATACCGCCGCGGCAGCATAACATGGCGATTCCCGCAAGGTCGCCCAGTCTGCATACAAGACCGCTTCCGCCCTGACTGACACCGTAGGGATCCTTGATAATATAGGCTTCCTCAGAGAATCCGACCCGGCGCAGCACTTTTTCACGCAGATAGTCCAACAGATCCATGCCGGTCAGTTTCTCCACCAGCGCCGCCAGCACATGGGACGCCGATGTGTCGTAATTGAACACCGTTCCCGGCACATGATCCGGTGTCACCCGGAAAAAGGACTCCACCCAATCACCGTCATAGCGTTTAAAGGTCGTGGATTCATAACAGGTACGCATCGTAAGTAAATCCCGGATCGTCATTTCTTCGCACCATGGATGTGCGCCACCCTCCGGCAGCTTTTCCGGAAAATACGTACAGATCCGGTCGTCTAAGCCAATCTTGCCCTCCGCTGCCAGCAGTCCCGTCGCCAGCGAGGTGAAGCTCTTCGTAATCGAATACATCCGGTGCAGGCTGTCCCTATGAAAAGGCTCCCAGTAACGTTCGCCGATCAACTCCCCCCGATAAAGGATCTGATAGCCGTGCATATTTAACCGCAGGCTTTCCATCCGCTGTTCCATGTTCCGGACTGCGTTCTGCCATTTATTGTTCATCCCGAAATCTCCTCATAATCTTTATTATCTATTTTAAGAAAAAAAGCTGCCTGTTGCAAGAACAGGCAGCCCGAAAATCATTTATTTATTAGCCAGAAATTCGTCGTACTGCTTCTGGATCTCTGCTACATAGGTATCCCAGCCTGCTGCCTTCAGTGCAGATCTCAGTTCGTCAATATTGGAGTCATAGTCCTTCAGACCTGCCAGCATGGGCTTTGCAAGCTCATCCCATACGCTGTCAATCTGTGCCTTCTCAGTCTTGATATTGGAGTAATCAATATTGAAGCCAAAGGTTGCGGAGGGCTTTGCGCCGTTATCCCAGTTCTTATATACTTCCATAAACTCATCGGTATAAGCAGTAGTCGGGGTGGAAATATTTACGTTGTAGATCATCCACTCATAGAACAGCTCATCGTTATTGATCTTGGATACTTTACCATCAATCAGCTCATAATCGGTTCCCTCTACGCCGTATGCGAACAGGTTTGCCAGCTCTGTGTTCTTCTGTAACAGATTTACGAACATCGCTACACGGTCAGCCTTGTCGGATGTAACGGGTACCTGGAATGCTGTGTTCTCGTAAGTATTTTTGTAGATTGGCTTCTCGGGACTGATATAGTACTCAGCAGTCTTGCCTTCGGGTACTACCGTCTGGAGACCCGGCTCGTTCTCGATCAGGGTAGTGCCGCAGGTTCCTCGCATCAGAGAGCTCATGTTCGCCTGGAAAGGCAGGGTTACGGTGTTGGTCAGAATATCCTTTGGGATCAGTCCCTCGTTGTACCAGTTATTGTACAGCTTTACAGCTGCCTCAAACTCCGGAGAATCCACGAGGCTTACGAATTCCTTGGTATCCTGGTCGATCCACAGATTGCTCTTGTCTACAGTAATCAGATTGCGGTCGCTGGTACCACGGATGATGTAAGCTGCATCTGCCAGCTCGTAGGTCGCATATAAGCCGTACTGCTCTTTTGCTTTTTCAGCATATGCGGTAAGGTCGTCTAACGTTGCGATATTGTCCATGCCGATGGCATCCATGATATCCTGTCTTACACATACGGTATTGTATACACCGGCGGTCGGCTTGTTACCGATGGGGATCGCATAAACGCCGCCGTCATAACGGTAAGCGTCGAATGCAGTAGCATCCATATTCTCGTGCCAGTCGGGCAGATATTTGTCAATCACATCGGAGAGATCCTGTAAATAACCCTTGCTGTAGCTGCTGGCAGCCCAAGTAGGATCTACGATGCAGGCATCGAATTCCTGTCCGGAAGCGATCATCAGGTCAACCTTACCACCTGCGCCGTTCTCGGTCCATGGCAGATACATCAGTTCTACCTTGGTGTTGATCTCATCAACGAATACCTGCTGATATTTTTCTTCCATTAACTGCTGCATACGGGGAGACTCCTCACCGAACAATACAACCGTGATGGTATCCAGAGTATCGGGACGCAGCGGGTTGTCGCTGGTACTCGCATCCGTGCTCTGTGCGGCACTGCTCTGCGCGGTGGATGCCGCGGCGCTGCTGTCATTCTGTGCTGCATCGGAACCGCAGCCTGCCAGTCCCGCCATCATGGTTCCTGCCATCAGCAGGGAAAGTGCTTTTTTACTCCAGTTTCTTTTCATAAGTAACCTCCTGTGTTTTATTGTACTCTATGTTGCTATTTTTTAGAAACCTTTTTTAATAATCCTGTGTTATCCCTTGACTGCTCCGACGATCACACCCTTTGTGATGTATTTCTGTGCGAAAGGGTAGAGTAGTATGATCGGTCCGACCGTTACACAGATCGTTGCCATCTTGGTCGTCTCCAACGGAATATTGATGTTGTATCCGAGGGAGGCATTCGCCTGATTTGCCATGAACTGTACATTAGACAGCATATTGTACAGATAATACTGTAAGGGATACATATTCTGTTTATTGATAAACATCAGCGACAGATAGTAATCGTTCCAGTAGCTCAGTGCGTAGAACAGTCCGACCGTCACGAGACCTACCTTTGCCAGCGGGAAGTAGATCACGCGGAAGATGCGGAGATAGTTCGCTCCGTCGATCTTCGCCGCTTCTGCCAGCTCCTCCGGAATGGACTTGAAGAAATTGCGTAGCAGGAACACGTTGAAGGCGTTCATACAGCAGGGCAGCACCAGTGCGAGGAAGCTGTCTGTCAGATGGTAATATTTGGTACACATGATGTACCAGGGCAGAAGTCCTGCGGAAAAAATCATCGGGATGTAGAGGAACATATTCAATGCTCCCTTCGGTTTGAACTCTCTCACGGTCAGCACATAGGCAAAAGCCGCAGATACAAGAACCGAGAGAAGTGTACCGAATACTGTAACGCCAATGGTCACCGTATAGGCATTCAACAGATTTTTACCCATGGATCCAAGGATCATCTGGTACGCTGAGAGACTGAACTTTTTCGGGATAACACGGTAACCGTTGACAGTTACGGAGGCTTCATCCGCGAAAGAGGTTCCGATCGCGAGCAGCAGCGGATAGAGACATACAATTGCGAAAATCGCTACTAATATGTAAAATATTGTGATCAATACCCTGTCGGAGGCACAACGTTTTATTTTTTTCTGTTTTTCCATGATCTTCCTCCTAGAATAATTGATAATCCTTGTCAAAACGTCCTACCAGCCAGTTGGAGAACAGTACCAGAACAAAGCCGAAGATGGACTGGTACAGCCCCACGGCAGAACCCATTACAAAGTCGCCCACACCGATAACCGAACGATATACGTAAGTATCGATGATATCTGTCGTATCTAACAGCATCGGAGACAGATTTGTGATGGACATCATCATGGTCAGGTCGCCGCTCATGATCTTACCGATGGACAGCAGGAACAGGATGATAATCGTCGGCTTCAGCAGAGGGATTGTAATGTAACGGATCCGCTGCCAGAGGTTCGCGCCGTCTACCTGCGCCGATTCGTAGAGCGAGGTGTCGAAGCCTGCGATCGTCGAAAAATAGATGATACCGTTGTATCCTGCGGATTTCCATATATTGCACAGGGTGAGGATGACTCTCCAGTACTTCGGATCGTTATAGAAATCCAGGCGTTCGAAGCCAATGCTTACCAATAAGTTATTGATCGCGCCGCCGTCGTAATTGAGCAGTGCTCTTAAAATACCACCTGCCACTACCCATGAAATAAAGTAAGGCATGATCGACAGCGACTGGCTGACCTTGAGGAATTTCTTGTGACGAATCTCGTTGAACATGATCGCGAGCCCTACCGCTGCCACCGTACCGAATACGGTATAAAATAGATTCAGGATGATCGTGTTCTTCGTCGCCCTCCATGCGTTACTGAAGTTGGCGAAGAAGAATTCAAAGTTTTTCAATCCCACCCAAGGGCTTCCGAAGATTCCGTCCTTAAAATTGTAATCCTTAAATATGATGACCAGTCCCGACATGGGGATGTAGGCAAACATCAATGTAAGTGCGATTCCGGGAAGTGCCAGCAGCCATAACTGATAATATTTACGAAAGTGTTCCGCTACTTTATTGTTCCCATGTTGTCTGTTTACGACCTGCCCTTTTTGTTTTCCAGGCATTGCATTTCCTCCTCTCTGTGGTCCGGCACTGTGTCCGTCCGTTGCATTATACATATCATGTCTCCGGAGAGATTCTCAATCCAAAAAATTTCAAATAATCTCAAAAAATAACAGATTACAAGAATTTGAAAGTAGTTCATTTTTTTATAATTGCGTTGTGGAAACCCAGTATTTACAATTGTTTTAGAAATTTTAAGATCTATCAGAGATTGATTGAGGAGGAATATTAAGAAAATGACTACGATACACGTATCTAAAAATGACCCGTCTGCGTTCTCTACGTTACAGGAGGCGATCCTGTCCATCGACGATCGTCATGACGAGACGATCCGGATCGAGGTGGCACCGGGCATCTATGAAGAGAAGTTATTTATCCGCAAAGAAAATATTGAGATTGTGGGAGATGATCCCCTGATGACCGTCTTCCGTTACGGCGACGGTGCAAAGAAGCCCCGTCCGGATGGTTCCGGAGAGTATGGGACGTTTAATACGGCGGTAATTTTTATCGCCGGAAAAGATATCACGCTGCGGAATCTGACGATCGAGAGCACCGCCGGTCCCGGATATCTCGCTGGGCAGGCGCTGGCAGTCTATGCAGCAGCCGACCGGTTGAGCTGTTACAACTGTCGTTTCACAGGGTGGCAGGATACAATCTTCAATGGAGACCCGATGACTTGTAATATGAAGAAACTGATGCTGCCGGACTTCTTTCAGGCTTCGGAAGTGCCGATCGTGCATAAGTTCTATCGGAATTATTTCAAGGATTGTTATGTCTGCGGCGATGTGGACTATATCTTCGGACCGAATACTGCATTCTTCGATCACTGTGAGATCCATTCCATCGCCAGAGTCAGCGAGGAGAAAGCATATATCACCGCCGCCAGCACTCCCGCAGGACAGGAATTCGGTCTTATATTCTCGCATTGTCGGATCACTGGCGAGGAGCCGGACTCCGTCTATCTCGGTCGTCCCTGGAGAGACTGCGCAAAGACAGCGTTTATCTGTTGTGAGCTGGGGGATCATATCTGTCCCGAAGGCTGGCAGAACTGGGGAAAAGTTCGTGCAGAAGTGTTGTCAGATTATATTGAATATGGGAACTTCGGTCCCGGTGCGGACTGTTCCGGTCGCAGCCCTCTCTCCAGATGCCTCGTAAATCCGGAGGTGGAGACGTATTTCTCCAAAGAAAACGTCCTCGTCGGTGAGGACGGATGGATACCGGCGGAATAATCTCCCGCCGGATCTGCTACCATTTTCGCTGCAGCTGTCGGACAGTGTCTAATTCTCCCGCAGGACCTGCATAATAGCGTCATAATGCTCCGGGTCATGCGGGAAGGTGCAGCCGCTGCAATCTTTGATCCGTCTGCCGTTTTTCTCGAAATACCGGGGATTCCCTGGGCAGTGCTCCAGGCGGTACATAGGGCAGTAACAGAACAGGCAGTTGAAATCTGCAAGTCCCTTGTGGCAGGGGAAATATTTACAATCTCTGTTCTCAAAAAAACGATATGAGTTTTCCATGCTGATATCGACATCCTCCCTTAAACTTCTTCCGCCATGCACATTCCATGGGCAATCCCCTGCTCTTTCAGCTGTTCCTCCAGCTGGTTCAAGGCATCATCTTCATCCTCTGCAAACACCATCGCCTGATAGACTTCCTCCGATCCTTCCGGTGCCAGCGCTGTCACCTCATACATCTGCATGGCAATTACCTCTTTCTTCCTCAAAATACACGTTCACCCTTATCTTTATTTTATACCCGTTTCCCCGTTTTTTTGCAAGCGAAAAGCGCCACTCCGGGGAAGAGTGCCGCTTTTCAGGAGAGATTTATGTATTGAATGTTGTTGGCGAAATATTAACCCTTGACGCTTCCCATTGCCACGCCCTGGACAATGTACTTGGAAAGGAACAGGTATACGATGATAACAGGGAAGATAGAGAATGCAATCGTTACATACACCTGACCCATATCAAACTTCAGGAAGTCTGCGGAACGCAGCTGAGCGATCAGGATAGGTAATGTCTTCATCTTGTCATCATGCAGAACCAGTGCCGGTGTGAAGTAGTTATTCCAGTTCGCTACGAAAGTGAAGATCGCCTGTACTGCGATTGCCGGCTTCATCAGCGGCAATACGATGGAATTAAATGTACGGAACTCACCGGAACCATCGATTCTGGCTGCCTCTACCAGAGACAGGGGCAATGCACTTTCCATGTACTGCTTCATATAGAAGAAAGTAGCAGGTGCTGCGATTGCCGGGATGATCAGGGGGATAAAGTTATCCTCCAGCTTCATATCAGCTACCAACTGGATAAATCCGAGTGCGGTAACCTGGGTAGGAATGGTCATGATTGCCAGGATAAAGGTAAACATGAACTTCTTTAACTTAAAATCATATACATGGATCGCATATGCGGTCATGGTAGAGAAGTAGGTACACAGCACAGCACTGCAGGTTGCTACTACAAGGCTGTTGATCATACCTCTGACTACCGGCAGGGTTCCTGCCATGACACCCTTCCAGTTCTGGATCAGATGTGTGCTGGGCAGCAGGGTAAATCCCTGTGTCAGCTCGCCTTTGGATCTAGTTGCATTTACAAACAGTATATAGAACCAGAACAGGCAGAGAAAACTCATAATAACCAGTACGATATATGCAAGTGCTCTTCTGGCATGAATGCCCAGACCTTTTTTTGTCTCGTTTGTTTCTACGCTCAACATTTCTGCCACCTCCTACTTATCCTGTTTGCCGTTCGAGAACTTAAATACGATCAAGCTCAGGATACCTGTGATAATGAACAACATTACAGACAACGCACCACTCATTCCGTAGTTCTTACTGTACAAATGGTTGTTCAGGTACATGATCAGGGTCATGCTGGATCTCATAGGATCGCCCTTACCGTTGGTCAGAATCTGAGGTACATCGAACATCTGCAGACCACCGATCAGGGATGTGATCATTACGTAGATCAGAATCGGCTTCAACAAAGGTAATGTAATCTTGAAGAATACCTGGGTAGAGGTTGCTCCGTCTACCTCGGCTGCCTCGAAGAGGGAAGTATCGATACCCATCATACCTGCCATCAGGAGGATCGTTGTATTACCAAACCACATCAGGAAGTTCATCAATGCTACCAGACCTCTGGTACTCCATACGTTTGTAAGGAACTGATATGGCTCTTTTAAGATTCCGATCTGCATCAGCATTTCATTGATAGGACCACCATCAGAGAACAGCGTGAAGAACAACATTGCAAATGCGGAAGCCATGATCAGGTTCGGCAGATAGATCACTGTCTTGAAGAATCTCTGTCCCTTTAATCTAAGGCTGGGATCCGAGAACCATGCACCCAGAAGCAGAGATATGATGATCTGCGGTACAAATCCCAGTATCCACATGATCAATGTATTCTTGGTGTACATCCACAGGTCCGGATTGGACAACAGCTTTGCATAGTTACCAAATCCGATGAAATTCGGTCCGATCTGTGTCAGTCCGGAACGGTAATTTTCAAAAAAGCTGTAATAAAATGTCCTGAACAACGGGATCAACTGGAATAATACATACACTACTACAAAGGGGATCAGGAAAATATACCCCCACTTATTATAGCGTACCACCTTTCCGCGTTTTACCTTTGCCATAATGATTCCTCCCTTTTGCCGTCATGCTCTCTTAGCGACTTTACGTTTTTCGTGCCTTTCTTTGTTTCCGATCAGGCTCGCAGCAGCTCTCTTCTTTTTGTTCTTAATTATCTTCTTCTGAAAAAAGCTTCTGCCAACCGGGAATTTTGAGAGAAAAACCGTGCCTACCTGACCAGCCAGGCAGGCACGGTTCTCAATTCCTTATTGTTTCGCTATTCGCTTATCATTTCGGATTAGTGAGTAAGCTCAGGATACTTCTCTTCTACAGCCTTGTAGAACAGATTCAGTGCATCATCCAGAGAAGCCTTGCCATCGAAGTAGTTCTTCATAGCATGCTGGAACTCTTCGTTACATCCCTGATCGTATGCAGACAGGTTGCTCAGATCGATCTTCTCAGCGCCTGCGCAGAACATAGCCAGAGGGTTCTGTCCGCCCAGTACCTTGCTCTGATAAGAGGTATCTGCTGCCATAGCTTCCATAGCGGGTTTGTTGTTTACGAAATCATCATCAGCTACAACGATCTCTTTCATGATGTCTTCATCAGTGGTCATCTTCAGGATGATATCCTTAACCAGAGAAGCGTTGTCGGTTCCGGTAGCACCGCAGATCCAAGTACCGCCCCAGAAGAAGCCCTGAGGTCCTTCAGTAGCGCCCCAGCCACCCTGATTTGCGATAGATCCATCGGTATCAGCTGCCATGGAGAAGTTAATCAGCCAAGCGGGTCCAAAGTAGCAGAATACTTTGCCATCGGGATAGAAGCCTTTGCTCCAGTCATCAGACCACAAGTCGAAGGTACCGGTTTCCTTAGCGTCAACCATCTTCTTGGAGTCATCAACCCACTTCATCAGGTTGTCATCGATTACAATCTTGCCATCCTGTACCCATTTGCCGGATACGTTGTTGGAGTATACACGATAAGTATCGTTTACGGAAGATACCATGTTGTAACCGGCTGCTTTCATCTTCTCAGCGGTTGCGGTGAAGGTATCCCAATCAGATACAGACTTCTGAACCTCTGCAGGATCATCGGTTCCCAGAACAGCCTTAGCAGCTTCACGGTTGTAAATCAGAACGCCGGGGCAACCCTGCCATGAAACACCCTTCAGATTGCCGTTGGAGTCGGTAACAACATCCTTGGTGTACTGATACTGGTTAGCCAGATCTGCATCGGTGATGCCCAGATCCTTAACAGGCATTGTGTAGTCGGTATCAACATATTTCAATGCGTAGTCAGCCTCAACCAGGAACAGGTCGATCTTGTCATCAGCTGCTGCATCAGCCTGCTTTAACAGTGTTGCATCCAGATTGTTCTGATAAGCGTTGTCATCAGAAGGAGTGATGTTCCACTTTACAGTGATGTCACCGATCTTACCGGTGGTTCCGTCTACTTCTTCATATCCGGGATAATGATCTGTCAGACGGCTCTTGAACTCCTCGTTCCAGCAGTAGATGTTGAAGACTTTGCCTTCCTCTGTAGCAGGTTCAGCTGCTACCTCGGTAGAAGCTGCTGCTTCGGTGGATGCTGCGGGTGCTGCCTCACTGGAAGCTGCTGCAGGAGCATCGTTGCTGCTGCCACAGCCTACTAGCATACTGGCAAGCATAGCGGTTGTAAGTAAAGCACTAAGTACTTTTTTCTTCATGTTTGTTTCCTCCCATTTTTTGTTGAATGTTTGTTGTAAGTGCTTGTTGCATTTATCTTCATATGGTTGCGGTTGCGGCGCTTCCATATAAATGCCTGATTATTTGTCTGTCGGGATCTGTGCTACCGACTTGCCTTCCACTACCTTACCGGGTACTATGACCTGTTCGATAATGGTGGTCTTGGGTCTCTCTATGAGGCTGATCAGTTCTCTGGCTGCCAGACAGCCGATCTGTTCGGTATCCTGTTGAACTGTGGTCAGTTTGGGCTCCAGCTGTCTTGCGAACTGAATCCCATCGTATCCTGCCACCGAGATGTCTTCGGGAATCCGTAGTCCCCTCTCCCTGATAGCATTGATGCCTCCGAAAGAAGCGAAATCATCCGGATAAATGATACATGTCGGTGGATCCGGAAGATCCAGTAATTCGTTGGTCATGCGATAGGTTGTGGCAGTATCTCTGTAAGCTGCTTCTCTGATGTACTCATCGGGAATCTGTAGTCCCAGTCGTTCTGCCGTCCGGTAGAAGCTGGATAATCGTCCCGAGGTAACCGCTGACATTGCGCCGTGTATATAGGCAATTTTTCTATGTCCTCTGCTATATATGTATTCCAGCAGTTCTTTCATACCTGTCACATTGTCCGACATGATTGCGATACGGTTATTAAACAGATAGTCAATAGTAACTACCGGGATGGAACTCTGTACTAATTCGATGACTTCGGGATCTGCGAAATCGATACAGGCGAGCACCACTCCGTCAAAGCCTCTGTACCTGCTGTGTTCCAGGTAGGACATCCGATCCGGACGGTTCTTGCAGCTGTTAATAAAGGTAATGTCATAACCGCTCTTCTCTGCTGTCCTTTTGAAGCTGTCCAGTACACTGGAAAAGTAATCATGGGTCAGACCGCTTTGTGCTTCATCTACGAAGAGGACTCCTATTCCATAAGTTCTGTTCGTCTTCAGTGCTCTGGCGGAAAGGTTCGGGGAATATCCCATCTCCTTGGCTACCCGTCTGATATTTGCTTTGGTTTCTTCTCCAATGTCCTTGTGGTCGTTCAGTGCCTTGCTGACAGTTGCAACGGAGACTCCACAAATCTTGGAAATGTCTTTCAATGATGCCATACCGTTCTCCTGTTTCATGTCTTCGTCATTTCATCCGACCTGTTTTGTAACTTAATCGTTTTCGTAGTTTTAATATATACCACCTTTGAGCATTTTGCAATACTTTTTTGCAGTTTTTTTCTAAAAAGTATCCACTTTGTCTATAATTAACAATTTCTAATAGGTGTTTTTGTACATTTGGCTTGTACAGCGATTGGGTTTCTTCTATATAATGGAAAAGTATGCGATAACGTTTGCTACTATTTCGTTTCGTAAATCCGCTTTTTTCAAGATCCGTTTTGTTTTGTATCTTCTGTCCATGTTTTTCTTGCGTATTTGTATATATTGCGCATTTTACAGGCTTTTTCAAGATTCGTATTGCATTTTCAGCACTGCTTCTGTATAATACAAATCAGAATTTCGGATTACTTAATCGTTTACTTATCATTAAGCAATCCGCAACAAAAAAGCAAACACTCAACATACAACAACATGAAAGAAGGAGATTTTCTTATGAAGTATGGTCATTTTGATGATGTGCATCAGGAATATGTCATCACCACTCCCAAGACTCCGCTTCCCTGGATCAACTACCTGGGTTGCAACGAGTTTTTCAGTCTGATATCCAACACCTGCGGCGGATATACCTTCTATAAGGATGCCAAACTGCTGCGTCTGACCCGTTATCGTTACAATAATGTACCGGCAGACATCAACGGCAAATATCTGTATATTAAGGATGGAGATACCGTATGGAATCCCGGCTGGCAGCCTACGAAGACCGAGCTGGATTCTTACGAGTGCCGTCACGGTATCGGTTACAGCCGTTTCACCTCTTCCAAGAACGGTGTTAAGGCTTCCGTGCTCTCCTTCGTTCCTCTGAATGATAACTGTGAGATCTCTCAGCTGACTCTGACCAACGGAAGCTCCGAGGACAAGAAGCTGTCCGTATTCTCTTATGTAGAATGGTGTCTGTGGAATGCCGATGATGATATGAAGAACTTCCAGCGTAACTTAAGCACCGGCGAAGTGGAGGTACAGGATTCGACTATTTACCACAAGACCGAGTACCGCGAACGCCGTAATCATTACGCAATCTATTCTGTAAATACGAAGATTGATGGTTTCGATACCAGCAGAGATGCTTTTCTTGGTGCGTACAGAGGTGCGGATTCTCCCGAAGCGGTTGAGAACGGCAAGTGCACAAACTCCATGGCAAGCGGCTGGTCTCCCATTGCTTCTCATCAGATCAATGTGGATCTGGCAGCCGGCGAGACCAAGACTTTCATCTTCGTACTGGGCTATATCGAGAATCCCGAAGACGAGAAGTGGGAGTCCTACGGTGTGATCAACAAGACCCGCGCGAAGGAAATGCTGGCAAAATACCAGACCGACGCCCAGGTAGAAGAAGCTTTCGCAGCGCTGCAGGCTTACTGGAAACAGTTACTTGCCCGTTACACGGTAGATTCTGCTGACGAAAAAGTAAACCGTATGGTCAACACCTGGAACCAGTATCAGTGCATGGTAACCTTCAACATGTCCCGTTCCGCTTCTTATTATGAGTCCGGAATCGGTCGTGGCATGGGCTTCCGTGATTCCTGCCAGGATCTGCTCGGCTTCGTACATCTGATCCCGGATCGTGCAAGAGAGCGTATCATCGATATCGCTTCCACCCAGTTCCAGGACGGCAGCGCTTACCATCAGTACCAGCCTCTGACCAAGAAGGGCAACTCCGATATTGGCAGCGGCTTCAACGATGATCCTCTGTGGCTCATTGCAGGTACCAGTGCTTACGTAAGAGAGACCGGTGATACCTCCATCCTGACCCAGATGGTTCCTTTCGACAACGATATGAGCGTAGCTGCTCCTCTGATGGATCACTTAAAACGCTCCTTAGACTATATCATCAACCACAAAGGTCCTCACAATCTGCCTCTGATCGGCCGCGCCGACTGGAATGACTGTCTGAACCTGAACTGCTTCTCCGCTCATCCCGGAGAATCCTTCCAAACCTTCGGTCCGAGTGAAGGACCCGTGGCAGAATCCGTATTCATTGCCGGTATGTTCGTAAAATACGGCGAAGAATATGCCCAGCTGTGTGAGCTGATGGGTGATGCTGATGAAGCTGCCCGCGCACGCAAGGAAGTACAGGCAATGTACGATGCGATCCTGAAGGATGGCTGGGACGGCGACTGGTTCGTTCGTGCTTACGATGCTTACAGCCACAAGGTAGGTTCCAAGGAATGTCGCGAAGGTCAGATCTACATCGAGCCTCAGGGCTTCTGTGTACTCGCCGGTGTCGGTGTAAAGGAAGGGCTTGCCGAGAAGGCACTGAATTCCGTAAAAGAAAGACTGGATACCAAGTATGGTGTCATGATCTTACAACCTGCATACACGGAGTATCACCTCGAACTTGGTGAAGTATCCTCTTATCCCCCCGGATACAAGGAGAATGCCGGTATCTTCTGCCACAACAATCCCTGGGTATCCATCGCAGAAACTGTTCTGGGCAGAGGTGACAGAGCCTTCGAAATCTACCGTAAGACCTGTCCCGCATACATTGAGGATATCAGCGAGATCCATCGTACCGAGCCTTATGTATACTCCCAGATGGTAGCCGGTAAGGATGCAAAATTCCACGGCGAAGCGAAAAACAGCTGGCTGACCGGTACCGCGGCATGGACTTTCGTAAATATCTCCCAGTACATCCTGGGTGTATATCCTACCCATCAGGGATTATCCGTAGATCCTTGTATTCCTAAGGGCTTCGGCGATTTCTCCATCACCCGTAAGTTCCGTGAGGGCACCTATCACATTCAGGTGAAGAATCCTCAGAACGTGGAGAAGGGTGTGGTATCCATGACCGTAGATGGCAAGGCTGTTGACGGACACATCATCCCTTACGAAAAGGGCAAGGAAGAGTACAACGTAGTTATTACGATGGGCTAATTCCTTTCAAAACGATTTCTATCCTCCTTAAAACCCCGGCAGTTATGATAACTGTCGGGGTTTTGTATTGGAAATTCCGGTAAACAACATTCCAATAATGCGTGGCAGGTGAATCTTCTGGCAGATTGCTGCCATAAGAAGTCCCAGCAAAAAAATCAGTCCCAGTGATGTAAGCATAAAATTTCCTCCATTTTCTCGCAGCAGGACGTTTTGGAGTGTTTTATCGGATATTTTGTTTAAAAATATCTGCTGCCAGAGCATCCCCGAAATCACTTGCCGGGATTTCAAAATCTATAATCCCCACTGCATACGGCTGCAGTACATACTGCCCGGATTCAAAGACGAATCCATCTCCCGTAATGCTGAAGGTCGGGCTTGCCGGACCATTGCCGGTACCTGCAATGTCCGCACCATAGATTTCCTGATAGATAGTATCCATATTTTCCGTACCATCTAACACTACCAGTTTAATACTCTTCTCATAATCAGGGAAGAAGCAGTCATCCGTCGCCTGCATCTCGGCAGCTTTTTTCGTCACCAGTTCCAGTGCTTTGTCACGGAAGCCGTTTCCGAGACTGTCAAAGGTAATTTTTTCTCCTGTCTGCGTATAATAGTTTCTGTAATCCTGTATGTACCAGCCATGTGCTCCCTGATTATAGCCCTCATTGCCCCATACCACGCTGATCACCTTGTCATCTGCACGGATTACCTGAAATGAAAGTTCTTCATAGCTAGTCATTCCCGACATCTCGCCCTCATAAACTGTACCGAAATCACTATTGTTGATACTATCCAAAAAAGTTTCCACATACGCGTTCAAATCCTTTTGGATCTTGTCCTGCGCTTCTTCATTACCTTCTATCGTGATCGTCGGCATTTGATAGGTATAGGTGTATTTTCGTTCCGCATTTTCCGGATCACTGCTGCCTTCAAAATCCTCTGTGGCAATCTCCACTTTGCCGGTTGCAGCAGTCTCGGTCTGTGCCTCCTGCTGCGATGCAGTCTCCGTTTCTGCATTTTCCTGTGCGCTTTCCTGCGTATTCTCGATTGGGCTGTCGGTCACCTCCGGGATCACCGGGGATTCCGGACTTCCGCATGCAGTGCAGGTAAACAACAGTCCTGTAAGTAATGCTGCTAATATTTTCTTTTTCATTTTATTTACCTCCCAATATCAATATATACCATCTCTGCATCATAACTGCATCATATTCGAACAGTGGAATTTAGTCTGACACACTACATTCCAGTGGCTTGTTTACTATACAGAAAAACAGAGAATTTCGCCACGAATTACTATGATTATAACAGAAATCCATTATTTTTTCTCTAAAATCATTCGATTTCAGGCAACTTTTAAAGACACGGTGGAATTTACCTATGCACTGGAATTCAAAATTTCAAGTCAGCGGAAAAATAAAAACGAATGGTCCTCCCAAACCATTCGTTTTTATTTTCGTTTTCAATTTCCCGTCTTATACTTTTTCTCTTTTTATTGTGCCCGCATCTTAGTTCAGATTCAATCTCTGACCAACCTTGATCACATTCCGGTTCGTGATCTGTGCGTTTCTGCGAAGCAGCTCTGCCAGGGTCATATGATTCCTCTGTGCGATCTTGGAAAGCGTATCTCCCGGCTTAATGGTGTAATCACCTTCTGCAAACCATACGCTTTCGGACGGTCTGCGCTCCGTTACTGTTACCAGATAATTACCACCGCGTTTTAACGCGAACATAGACTGTCCATTAGAAGTTACGGTAAAGGATCCGCAGTACTCCAGGCGACCCTTTTCTGCATTGTAGCGGTACATGTTTGCAGTCTTGCCTGCATTTTCCTTGCCCACATTTACATGAATATTCACATTCACGCCAAAGCTGCCGGTGTCCTTAATCGCCAGTTGTCTTGTAGGTGCGGATGTCTTAGCAGCTACAACATTTGCAGGAATATTATTGCTCGCCTGATCCACTGTCAGGTCAATGTTCTGAATCTTAGACAGATCTTTATTTTTCAGATCCTGACCACTGATACTCATCGCTATACCATTTCCACTATGGAATGCAACCGTTACGTTGGTACCCTTAATGGTATTTAGTACCTTCTGCGGAACCTGTACCTCACTGGTACATACCATGTTCATGTTAACCGTTGCAATCGCGGGGTTCTGTGCAATTTCTGTAACCTTATCCTGTACAGAACTGCTTACTTCATTCCAGTTCACAGTCTCCGGAGCGGAAGAAGTGGCTACACTGTCAGAGCCATTATCATTGCTATTATTGTTATTATTATTATTTTCAGGCTTACTGTCATCCTGCTTCGGTTCATCGGGTATTACAGTAATGTCCCCGGAGGTTCTTCCGGACATTCTTGCACCTACACCTTCCGGTACCTCATCGGTCAATTCAAGGAAGCCATTCATATTGATGGTACCGTCTGCATTTCTGGTAATACCACCATCCTTCAGCGCAGATGCTGTATCCAGACTCTTGAACCAGGAAGCAGCTGCCTCCTTACCATTATTATTGACAGTCTTACTGCCATCAAAATAGTAATTCGTAACACCTTTGACATCTGCAGCATTCTGTGTTCCCAACAGTTTAAACTGTTCAGCCACCTTGTTGGACACCTTGTAGGATAAAATACCGTCTGCTGCAAATGCTGTATTTACAGCGGTGTTGGTGTAAAATGCTACATTGTAACTTTCATTATCGAATGTTGTGCTACTGTATACCTTAATATCAGGACAGCTGTTAGAGTCAATACCCTTTGCCTTATTGGCAAAAGCAACAGAATTCTTCAGTACATGAGCTCCCGGCATGCTGTCGCCACCCATTTTGAAACCATTACCATTGCCGGCATTGATCTCTCTGCCATTCTCATCTAAAATATAGCCATTTTTGAATGCCACACAGTTCTGAATCGTTACCACTCCAATGGAACCACTCTGCACTTTAGCGAACAGATCCCATCCATCATCGGCATTGTATGCTGCGATACATCCGTCGAATACGTTGCCCTGACCTACAGTCAGTTTTGCAGCGAATCCATCCGCATCCTCATAACCCTTATCTGCATTCAGATAGGAACTACAGTTCAAAATTGTGTTATGAGCTGGCCACTGATTAAATTGATCAGTGCCAAGATAACGGCTGATCTGTATACCTGTGTTACCATTTTTATATGCTTTGATCCGATCCAGTATATTATGGTTACCGGATACCTGAATACCCTTCTGGGCATCTGCCGATCTGGTCACATCGAATCCCTGGAAATACCAGTAATCGCCTGCCAGTATCATACCTGCGCATTTTCCGCCAAAGTCAAATACAGGTCTTGAGCCCGCCTCAGGATCAGCGATCATATAGATCATCGCATCTGCAGTACCATTGATTCCACGTTCTACTTTTACAGTACTGGACAGATTGTAAGTTCCTTCCTTGATCAGGATCTTCTGCCCGGGTGCAGCAATCTTCACTGCTGTGTAGATGTCCATAGGAGCATCCTTGGTACCTGCTGCATTCGATTTACCATTCGGACTCACATAAATATTGTTGTTCTCTACCGTCTTATACTCTACAGTGTGGTTAATAGTCACCGGATCATAGGAAGTCATTAACTTAAATTCGCCGGGTTTGTATTCCTTATCCGGGATAAAGTTGATCGTAAATGCGTTTTTGCCATTGTTCAACTTCAGAGCTACCGTTTCCTTGGTCAATGCTTTGAATTCCTTGTTCAGGACTTCTTTTCCGTTCTCATCCTTCACGACCAGAGTACCGTCAGCATTGCCATAGTATACCAGATTATAATCCGCAGAATTGGAGAACGCAGGAGATTCTATCGTATTGATCGGATATACATATTGAATCTCTCTTTCCTCTGCTTTTTCATCATCCGCAGGGGTAATCGTCTTCAGATCAATATTGCTTACAGTAATTCTCGCATTTCTGGAAGCGAAGAATCCAACATAAATATTATCTTTATCAATCTGGGTCAAAGAAGTTCTCTCCAGATCATAGTAACGTACTTCTTTGATTACTTTGTTATCCTTATCTAAATATCTCAGATAGTAACCTGTGTTGTTTCTCTGAATCTGCAGGCGGAAGTCAGTCAACGGATTCTCCAGGTTTCCGGTAGGCTCTGCCTTTTTATTCCAGTTACCCACAAGATTATAAGTGCCAGGGCCCTTAGTTGCCGCACCGGTCTCCAGTGTTGTGGTCTCACTTACATAACCCGCAGGCATCGTAATGGTTCCATTTTTAATTGCAGCAACATCATCTGCTGTTACACCAAGTCTGGAAATCGCACCCAGACCAAGCTTCATAGATATCTTGTTGGCAGAGCTGTCAGTAGTTACGTCCTCGCCATCCCAGTAATACTCAACCTTGGTAGCAATCGCCTGATAAGTATTGTTCCAGAACGCAGTTCCATCACCATTCGAGCCAACTGCATCCGCAGCCATCATACCGAAGCCTTCCTGTCCATTGGAAAGCGTCCAACTGTCTACATGAATATCTGCTGTCAAAGTAAAGTTCTCAGTCTCAGGATCAATTGCCGTATAATAGAAAGTCAGTCCATCCGTAGATCCGGGTACAATCTTACCTTTGCCACCTTCACTGTATACCGCTACCTTACCGTCATTTGCATTTCCGATAACACCATTATTCTTAGAATCCGTACTGGAACCGTATGTGGATTTGCTCCATACTCGCTGTGCCTCAGCCGTTACTGTAACAGTTGCTGTTCCTGGGTTCGTTTTATTTTCACCACGTACAGCTACTACGCTGATCGTATATGTCTTTCCTACGGTAAGTCCCTCTAAAAGTGCTGTCGTTTCATCAGCTGTCACTGCCTTTGAAACTTCGTTTTCTCCCTCTGCAGTAGCAGTTACAGCATATCCTGTCGCTTCCTTAACTGCACTCCAGACTACTTCTACAGCACCGTTGCCCTTGCTGGTCGCGCTGCTGATTACAGGAGTTGCTAATGGCAGGCTGAAGTAAACTTCCATATTATTACCGGCCTTATCAGTTTCCCCTTCACGGGTTGCTACTACTGATGCGGTATAAGTACCGGATTTATCCGGAGTAATTGATACTGTATGCTTATCCTTTTTGGCTGAAGAAGTTACATTTCCCACTTCTGTATTTTCCTCATTCTGCAAAGTTACAACTATTTTATCTGCTCCATCATTACCAACAACTGCTTTTACAGTGATATCAATTTTTTCTCCACTTTGTTTTACCTCTGTAATTTCTGGTGCATCTACTGTTGACCAATCAGCTCTTGAAATCTCTTCCTGCTCGCCTTCCGTAACTTCTACTCTAAAAATATAATTCTTTTTTTCACTTCCTCCAAGGTAATATGTTCCTGCATCATCTAATGTAACTTCCCAGCAACAAAGCTGATCCTTAGCAGGTTTTACCTCTGTAACGGCAATTGTCTTTCCAGAATCATTTATAATTGCCATTTCTCTGTTTGCATCAGCTGCGCCCCAATACACCTTTACTTTGGCTTTCCCTGTTGTCGTGAACGAAATTGAATTCTGTGTCTTCTTTACTGCTCCGGCAAAGTTTATTCTATTTACGCTTTTATATCCATCGGTAAATTCCTTTTCTTTTGCCTCTACTTTTGTTCCAGCACTATAATGGATTGTGAAATACTTGTCCGTTCCTGCTGTTTCCTCATCACCATCTTTCTTTGTATCTGCGCCAAATGTTGCTAATTCTGCTGCATCCAGAACATAACCATCACTATTCCCACTTGTGTTTTGTACCACAGGTACAGTAACTTCTGCTGCCTGCACAGCAACTTCACTTATCTCTTCTGTTTCTAAGACTTCTGTCTCTTCCACTTCCGGCACTTCAATATCACCACCGGATACCGTCTCTTCTCCCTGCTCTTCTACGATTGTTTCCACAGGTTCCGTTTCCTGCACCTGCTCCACAGCTGTTGCTGTTTCCTCTGCCTGCACAGAGATGGGACTGATTCCCATTCCCGACAGCACCATAGTTCCTGCCAGCAGCAGTGCTATCAGTCGTTTTCTTTCCTTTCTGCCTTTACTACCAAACATTTTCCATACCTCCGTTCACTCCGGTTATAAGCGTATACAATGTAAACGCTTACAGCGCTATGTACTATATACTAGCACTGTCTGGTCACAATATCAAATCTATTTTGTGCAGATTGATTATTTTTGGAAGTATTTCATAGATTATTTGAGCAATTTTTAGTTATTATTTTTTCTCAGGTTACTGATTTTCGCAAAAATGCACAGTTTTTATATTTTGTTCCTATTTTTATAAAGTAAACGCTTTCAATATAAAAAATTTGAATATAGATCAATAAAATAGGTTGTCTTTTCAGACAACCCATAACCATCTCTCTATTTTATTCCACGCCCCGCAACACAACTTTCCCCACATATTTTCGGACGAATTCCGCCATCTGTTCCAGTTCCTCCCGCGAGAAAGCACCGAACAGTTCCGCATCGCCCGGCTTATCAGCATTGCTTTCTGCTGTCTGTGTCATCCGGTACAGGCATTTATCATTCTCCTGATAACTCTGCAAGTAGTATGCAGGACACCCTTCGATCCATCTGCCGATCTCCTTAAATTCTCCCACGGTATGAATCCCCTTTACCACAGTAGTTCGGAATTCATAGGGAATTCCGCTGCTTTTCAGGATACCGATACTCTCCTCAATGCGAGAGATATCCATATGTGGCAGTCCCGCCGCCCGGGCATAATTATCCCTGGAAGCCTTAATATCCATCGCCACATAATCGATCAGGTGCTCCTGTAACAATTCCCACAATACTCCTGGCATATACCCGTTGGTATCCAGCTTAATGGGATACTCCAGCTCCTTGATCTTTTGCAGGAACGCCCGAAGGTCCCGCTGCAGAGTCGGCTCTCCGCCGGTGATACAGACACCCTGGAGGATCCCCTGCCTTTTTTTCAGATAAGCAAGCACTTCCTCCTCCGGAACAGACGGCTGGCATCCGGGATCCAGTACCAGTTCCCCATTGTGACAGAACGGACAGCGAAAATTGCAGCCTCCTGTAAAAACAGTGGCTGCAATATGTTCCGGATAATCTAATAAAGTTGTCTTGTTAAAACCATGTATTTCCATACAGCATTCCCTTCGTCCCCATAGGGACTGTATGACTCTTTCTTACGTCCTCGATATCGTAGAATCCCGGATCACCAGTTCTCCGTCGAATACACAGTGCTGGTGTTTCGCTTTTTTCCCGATAATGTCAAACAGAATCCGGGCGGTCTCTCTCGCCATGCTGTCTACCGGCTGTTTTAAAGTCGTCAATGACGGGATAACATATTTCCCGATTTCCACACCATCAAAGCCTGTCAGGGAAATATCTTCCGGTACCCTGTATCCGGCATCAGACAATGCTTTTCCAGCACCGATTGCCAGCATATCGGAGATTGCGAAGATCGCCGTGCACGGAATCTGCTTCTCCAGGAATTCCTTCGTCACCATGTAGCCATTCTCCAGGGAGTAATCCTCAAGGTCACTCCTCATGGGCAGGATCAGTTCTTCCCTTACTTCTATTCCGTTATCCTTCAACGCCTTTTTATAGCCTTCCAAACGCAACTTACCGATGGAAGCATCCGTTTTGCGGGCACAGACGATCGCAATATCCTTATGCCCATTCTTACACAGATAGTCCACCATCTTGTAGCTTTCTTTGGTATCATCCACGGTCACGGAAGAATAGGTATTACGGCTGAATCCCTTTGGCAGCATTCCGGTAGTACTCAAGATAAACGGTACATGAAGCTGTGCCAGTTTTTCCTCGCTGTGAACCAGATAACCACCGAGAAAAATAATGCCCCGAAGCCTTTTTTCCTTTACAAGCTTCAGTGCCACCTCCACTTCATCATCGTCATAATCGACATGCTGCAAAACCATGGAGTAGGACTTTTCCTTGATCTCTTCTTCCAATACCTTGATCATCTGGCTGAAGAAAGAGTTATTAATACCTTTGACCAGTACTGCAATTGCCTTGGCATCCTGACGCTTCAGGTTTCTGGCACTGTTGTTGGGTACGTAGTTATTCTCTTTGATCACCCGCATGATCGTTTCTTTGGTCTCAGGATTGATGTCCGGGTGGTTATTTATGGCACGGGATACCGTGCTGACGCCGACACCGCAGATTCTGGCAATGTCTCTGATCGTGATTTCCTCCATGGAATGCAAACCTTTCTAAGCCTACAGACTTATCTGCCGTACAGCTTCGTCATGCTGCGGATCCGCCCTGCAAGCTCCTTTGTAAAATCTCCGTTCCCCATTCTCCACATCCAGTTGGTGCCAAGTGTGGAAGGAATGTTGATGCGGGCCTCCGATCCCAAACCGAGATAATCCTGCATGGGAATGATCGCCATATCCGCTACGCTGGACATTGCGGCACGCACGAATTCCCAGGGAATCTGCTCTCTGGGAATCGGCTCTCCGTCCGCATTTTTCAGACGCAGATAGTCGTCACAGAGCTTTTTGTCAGCTCCCTTCAAGGTGTCATACCACCCCATCACAGTATCATTATCATGAGTTCCTGTATATACTACGCAATTATGTGTATAATTATGCGGCAAATAATCACTTTCCTCACGGGAATCAAAAGCAAACTGCAAAATTTTCATACCTGGATAACCGGATTTCTTCACTAATTCTATCACAGATGGTGTTAAAAAGCCAAGGTCTTCTGCAATAACTTCTTTTTCTCCCAATTTTTCCTTCATGGCACGGAAAATATCGTATCCCGGACCCTGTTCCCAGTGACCGTGCTCCGCAGTGGGTTCCCCATAGGGAATCGCATAATAAGCATCGAATCCACGGAAATGATCGATACGTACCACATCATAGCGCTCAAAGCAGGCTGCCAGCCGCTGCATCCACCAGGCATAACCGGTCTCTTTGTGATGTTCCCAGTTATACAGAGGATTGCCCCACAGCTGTCCGGTGGCAGAAAATGCATCGGGAGGGCATCCCGCTACTGCTACCGGCTCACAATCCTCGTCAAACTGGAACAGCTCCGGGTTCGCCCAGGCATCTGAGCTGTCAAATGCCACATAAATGGGAATATCCCCGATAATCTTGATGCCGTTATCGTTGGCATAGGTCTTTAGTTTCTCCCACTGTACCTGGAACAGATACTGCTGGAACTGGTAAAAAGCGATCTCTCTCGCATATTTTCTGCGATATTTGTCCATAGCCGCAGGAGTTCTCAGTTTGATATCATCCTCCCAGGCTGCCCAACAGATACCACGGAAGCCGTCCTTGACTGCCATATATAATGCATAATCCTCCAGCCAGTATGCATTCTTCTGTACAAACTCCTGAAATCTTGCATCTTCTTCAATATGACTATTATCAAACGCTTCTTTTAGCAGGCGGAAGCGACTCTTGTAGATTTTACCGTAGTCCACGGAATGAATGTCGGTACCGAAATCATAAGCATTGCACTGCTCAGCGGTCACATAGCCTCTCGCCACCAGATCCTCAGGATCGATGAAATAAGGATTCCCTGCAAAGGTGGAGAAGGACTGGTAAGGAGAATCTCCATAGCTGGTCGGACCTAACGGCAGGATCTGCCAGTATGCCTGACCGGCTTCTTTTAATCTGTCAATAAATTTGTATGCTTCTTTGGAAAAGCAGCCGATTCCGTATTTGGAAGGCAGACTGCTCACCGGCAGCAGGATTCCACTTTTTCTCATAACACAAATCTCCCGTTGTAACTTTTTCGTTTAACCCTTAACTGCTCCGGCTACCACGCCTTCGATGATGTACTTCTGACAGGTCAGATAGAAGACGATGATAGGGATAACAGACAATACCAACAGTGCCATCATGGCACCCAGATCCTTTGCACCGTAAGAGCCTACCAGATATTGTACTACAACCGGGATGGTTTTATAATTAGTACTCAGACCAATTACCAGATAGGGCAGCAAATAGTCGTTCCAGATCCACATAGCGTTCAGAATCGCTACTGTGATAGCAGTCGGCTTGAGGATCGGCATTACGACGCCGAAGAAAGTCTGCAGCGGATTACAGCCGTCGATCATGGCTGCCTCTTCGATGTCTAACGGAATAGATTTGATAAATCCGCAGAACATAAATACGGACAGACCAGATCCGAAGCCCAGATACAGAAGCACCATTCCGGGAGGGTTATTTAAGTGAGTCATATTCGCCAGCTTAGACATCGTGAACATAACCATCTGGAAAGGTACGATCATGGAAAATACAAACATATAATACAATACGTTGGTCACACCGGTTTTTACTCTGGTCAGGTAATAAGCGGTCATGGAAGTAAACAGAATGATCGCTGCCACAGAAAATACCGTGATAAAAGCAGACCATCCGAAGGCTGTGAAGAAACCTGTTTTTTCAATACCGTTCACATAGTTGGTAAGCCCTGCAAAAGTCTCTGCGGTAGGCAGTGCGAAAGGATTGTTACTGATGAACAGTTTTCCCTTAAAGGAGTTGATCAGCACGAAGAAAATAGGGGTCAAAAATGCAACTACCAGCACACACAGGATACAAAAAATGATTACATTGGAAGTTTTTTTCTTAGTCATTATTGCTCTACCTCCTTACGTCTGGTAAGTACCAGCTGTCCCAGGGCAATGACTGCCACTACAATGAAGAACAGTACTGCTTTGGCCTGACCAACACCTTCAAATCCGCTTCTGCCATAGAAGGTATTGTAGATATCCAGAGCCAGCATAGCTGTCTTTTTGCTGGGTGCTCCAGCCGTCAATGCAAGGTTCTGGTCGAACAGCTTAAAGCTGTTGGACACGGTGAGGAACAAACATATGGTAATAGATGGCATAACCATCGGAATTTTCACTTTGAATAATGTCTGTAACGAAGTAGCTCCATCGATCTCTGCTGCTTCGATCAGATCCGTAGGTACATTCTGCAGTCCGGCTACATAAATGATCATCATATAACCGATCATCTGCCAGTTCATCAGAATGATCAGACCCCAGAATCCATAGGTCGGATTCGCCACCAGTGTTGTCTCGTATTTTAACAATACTGCGTTGATCATCTGCTGCCAGATATATCCCAAAATGATACCGCCGATCAGGTTCGGCATGAAAAATACTGTACGGAACAGGTTGGTTCCTTTGATCTTTCTCGTCAATGCCAGTGCCAAAATGAAGGCAAACACATTAATGGTGACAATGGACACTACGGAGAATTTTAGAGTAAATCCAAATGCGTTGACAAAATCTTTGTCCGCAAAAATTTTAATGTAATTATATAAGCCTACAAATTGCGCGTTTGTAATTGTCTTAAATTTGCAAAAGGACAGATATACGCCCATGACAAACGGTATGATAAAAGCAAAGGAAAACGCGATCAGGGTAGGCAGTACAAAAATGGGAAAATATCTTTTTAATGTCTTTTGCATAAGCCTGTCTCCTTTTTTACAAACACAGGGGCCGTGGTACCACCACCGCCCCCTGTGTCTGAAGTTATATAAGATGGATTAAGTTATTGTCTTTTTGTCGATGGAGCTTAGTTAGCTGCGGTTGCGGCCTTTTCAGCTGCCCATCTTTCAACTACGGTTGTCTTTACAGTATCCCAGTCGATGGAACCGGAAGCATACTCCAGAAGAGCTGCGCCGAAGTCATCCTTGAACTGCTGGCTAGGGAAGGAAGTGAAGTTCCATGATACAGATGTCTTGGAGGTATCTGCCATGTAACGAAGAACTTCCTGTGCCAGAGGATCGGTGGGCTTTTCGTCATCGCTAAAGGTATTGAAAGGAGCGATGAATCCAAGGTCGTTGGTTACTGCTGCCTTACCGGTCTCAGAAGAGAACAGCCATTCAACGAATGCGATAGATGCTGCCTGATCCTCAGCAGAAGCTTCCTTGTTGATGCAGAAGAAGTTCTCAGTACCGGTGCACAGTCCCTGGTTCTCTTCACCTTCAACTCCTGTATAGATAGGAAGGAACTTAACATCCTCAGCCTTAACGGTGTTACCTTCTACGCCATTGATCTGGCTCCAACCCCAGTTACCGTTCTGTACCATTGCTGCCTGACCCAGAGCGAACTCAGCCATGGAGTCGTCTACAGACTTGCTTCCCAGCAGGCCGGGTGCTGTGCAGGAGTTGTTGATGTACAGATCGAAAATGTTCTTGAAGTTATCGGAGTAAGTGAACTCCAGGTTATCGGTATCGGTGATACCCTTGTCCTTGAACTCGTAGTATACAGGGATGTTAGCCAGATGAGTCTGCCATCTCCAGTCTTCACCGGGAGTCAGGGATGTGGAAGCGAATACGCCTTCAATGCCCAGCTCATCTTTCTTAGCCTGCATATCTTCTACAACCTCTTTTAACTTAGCGAAGTTGTTGATCTCATCCATGCTTGCTGCCTTAGCGCCATCCAGTGCGAAGTACTTCTGCATGATAGCGTCGTTATAAATGATACCATAACCCTCTACTACGTAAGGGATTCCGTATACACCACCGTCTTCGCCGGTGATTGCCAGGCTCTTATCCATTAACCAGCTGTACAGGTCTGTATCCTTTAAGTCTGCACAGTAGTCTTTCCAGTTCTGATAACCGATAGGTCCGTTGATCTGGAACAGGGTAGGTGCTTCCTTGTTAGCGATCTCAGACATCAGGGTCTGCTCATAAGTACCACTTGCTGCGGTTACAACCTTTACAGGAACACCGGTCTCCTCGGTATATTCCTTAGCCAGCTTCTGCCATACTTCGTCAACTTCAGGTTTGAAGTTCAGGTAGTATACAGATCCGTCTGCAGCTGCTGTCGTTTCAACAGCCTCGGTGGTTGCTACATCTGTCTTGCTGTCGGTAGCAGGGGTGGTAGCTGCTGCATCACCGGAGTTTCCACAACCGGTCAGCATAGAGGCTGCCATTACTGCACAAAGTAATACGCTTGCCAATTTCTTCTTCATAATCTTACCTCTCCTTTATGTTTGTACGGGTGACTTCATAATTTTTGTATGTCCCCGTTACTGTTTCGGAATCGGTATCGGTATTGTTACCGGTAACGTTTCCGTTGCTGTAATTAGAAGATAGCACATTCACGAATCGGTTGCAAGAGATTTCCTGAAATTTATCGGAAGTTTGTATATTGTCGTCAAATCTGCGATATTGTTTTTGTGCATTTTCACCACGGAATGAAGTGTGCAAAATGCTTATGGATAATTTTAATTGTTCTGTGACTTGAGAGTTAGTGAAGAAGCCACGAACGCCCACGGCGAACGGAACATCACGCCTTGATGTCGCGTCTCCGGGTGTGAATTTTCTAATGAAAAGTGATACAGTGGTTCTCATCATGACGGGGTCGCCTACACGCGCCATCCATGGCGCGGATCGGCTGACGCGGACATCGTGTCCGCTTTCCCCCTGTCTATCAGCACTTTTCAAGAAAATATCAACACCCTCCGACAGACATCGCGGCATGACATTCCGTCCACCGTGGGCATTCTGTGTTTTTGGGTCTATGCAAAAAAACTGAGTTGTGAGATACTAAATTTGTTGCAAATAACGCATAAAAAGATGAATATGGGTCTATAGGGAAAAATTTGCCTTTCAGATACTCAATTTCTTCAAAATGAGTATCTCAGAGCCAGTTTTATTCCTATAGACCCATGAAGTTTTTCAAGAAATCAGTAGCCCCGGCTGGGTATAAGAATAAGCAGTGCCGTAAGCAGACGTCGGTACCATAGCGTCCCAAGGGACGCATTGCGGTCGTATTGTGACCGCTTATGTACCGCTACGCTCTGCGACAGAGCGCGAGCGTGCCGCGTTTCTTATACCCTGCCAAGGGCTACGGGGATTAGATACAATCTTCTTCACTAACTTTCAAGTTATCATAAAACCCCGGTGCATTCACACCGGGGCTATATGTCTATTATTTCAATTTCCAGATGTCTCTGTTGTACTCTGCGATGGTTCTGTCGGAGGAGAAGAATCCGGCCTTGGCGATGTTCACCAGCATCATCTTCTTCCACTTCTGCTGATCCTCATAATCGGCGAATGCCTGATCCTTTACCTTGATGTAATCTTCTAAGTCAAGCAGGGTCATGAACCAGTCTTTGTTCAGCAGCTCGTTGTACAGACGCTCCAGGTTCTCCTTTTTGCCCACTTTGAGCACTTCTTTGCTGACAATAAAGTCTACAGCCTCTTTGATCACAGGGCTCTTCTTATAGTAGTCCTTAGAGACATAATCTGCCTTCTCGTAATGCTTGATGACAGTGTCGCTGTCCTGACCGAAGATGTAGATATTGTCATCACCTACCAGCTCGTGGATCTCCACGTTTGCACCGTCACTTGTACCCAGTGTTACAGCACCGTTTAACATGAACTTCATGTTACCGGTTCCGGATGCCTCCTTGGATGCCAGAGAGATCTGCTCGGAGATATCGCAGGCAGGGATCAGCTTCTCGGCATAGCTTACGTTGTAGTTCTCTACCATAACAAGCTTCATGTAAGGGCTGACTTCCGGATCGTTATTGATAATGTCGGACATTACCAGCAGGAGATGAATGATATCCTGAGCGATCACATACGCAGGTGCAGCCTTTGCACCAAAAATGAAGGTCAGCGGTGTAGAAGGCTTCTTACCGCCCTTAATCTCCAGATATTTGTGAATGATATACAGTGCGTTCATCTGCTGACGCTTATACTCATGCAGACGCTTTACCTGAATATCGAAGATGGAATCGGGATTCAGCTCCACGCCTTCCTTATCCTTGATATAGGATACCAGCTCGGTCTTCTTGGTCTTCTTGATATCATAGATAGCATCCAGTACCGCCTGATCGTCCTTATGCTCTAACAGCTTCTGTAATTCTTCGGCATCCTTCTTGTAACCGTCGCCGATGGTCTGGGTCAGGAACGCAGCCAGCTCATGGTTACAGGACAGCAGCCATCTGCGGAAGGTGATACCATTGGTCTTGTTGTTGAACTTTTCAGGGTAAATCTTGTAAAAATGATTCAGTTCGCTCTGCTTCAGAATCTCGGTATGAATTGCTGCCACACCGTTGACGCTGTAACCGTAATGGATGTCGATGTGTGCCATGTGCACTCTCTTATCCTTATCGATGATCTGAACTTTTTCGTCCTTATATTTCTTTGCCACACGGTCACTCAGCTCCTTGATGATGGGAACCAGCTGAGGAACCACCTTTTCAATATAAGCCAGAGGCCACTTTTCCAAAGCTTCTGCCAGGATGGTGTGGTTGGTATACGCGCAGGTGCGACTTACGACGTCAATGGCTTCATCCATGGTGAAGCCTTCCTCAGTGGTGAGGATACGGATCAACTCAGGGATAACCATAGTAGGATGGGTATCGTTGATCTGGATTGCCACATGTTCAGGCAGAGTATGCAGATCATAGCCTTTTTCCTTTACTTCCTTCAGGATCAGCTGGGCACCGTTGCATACCATGAAGTACTCCTGATAGATACGTAACAGGTTACCGGCCTCATCGGAATCATCCGGATACAGGAACAGAGTCAGGTTCTTCTCAATGGCTTCCTTATCGAAAGTGATGCCTTTCTTTACCAGGCTCTCATCCACGGTCTCAATATCAAATAAGTGCAGCTTGTTCAGTCCGTTCTCATAACCTACCACGTCAATATCATACAATACGGAAGTCACCTTGCGGTCACCGAAAGCTACTTCAAACTTAGTGCCGGTGTTGTTCAGCCAGGAATCCTTCTGGATCCAGTCGTTCTTCTCAGCATTCTGGAGATGATCCTTGAATACCTGCTTGAACAGACCGAAGTGGTAGTTCAGACCGATACCGTCTCCGGGAAGTCCCAGAGTAGCGATGGAATCCAGGAAACATGCTGCCAGTCTTCCAAGTCCACCGTTACCAAGAGAGGGTTCCGGCTCTGCCTCTTCGATGTCTGCCAGATTCTTGCCGTTTTTCTTCAGGATATCGCTCAGCTCCTCATAGATGCCTAAGTTGATCAGGTTGTTGGATAACAGCTTACCGATCAGGAACTCCATGGAAATGTAATATACTTTCTTGTCTCCGGTGATTGCAGGAGTCTCTGCCATCTTCTCTTTGGTCAACTGCAGTACTCCGGTGTACAGCTGTGCATCGGTGCAGGCACCGATATTTTTTCCATACATTTTGCCGGTGATCTCGTTTAATGTCTGCTCTAAATTCATCTTTAACCCCATTTCCGCACGTTTCCCCAGGGAAGCGCACTATTTTTCTATTCTCTCTGTTGCGGTTTTCCCTGAATCAGCGGATGCCATTTCCTCCGTTTTTCAGGAAAAATAGTTTTGTTGCTCTCTTACAATACACAGGATACCATAGGAAAACGTTTTCCGCAACCCTTTCTTTGATTTTCCTGGATTTTTGTGCAAAATAGCTTAACAGATAATGTCCTTATAGTACATTTTCACAATACTGTGGGGCATGACTACCTGATGTCCCTCGCCGCCGTTCATCAGCTGATGTACTTCTTCCACGGCTCTGCTGGAGATGCTGTAGAAATCCTGTCTGATAGTATTCATCTGCTTACCGACATATCCCATCAGGGTGATGCCATCGAAACCACACACCGGGCGGAAAATGTCCATATCGATCAGGGCATTCATGGCGCCGATTGCCATCAGGTCGGAGGCACAGACTACCACGTCCTTATTTTTCGCGTATTTCAGTGCCACGTTTCTCGCTGTCAGCTCACTGAAATCTCCCTGTCTCACCATCATGGTCAGATCCAAGTCTTTCACCAGACGCTTCATGCCTTTTAATCTCTGTTCCGTGACATAACCGTCTCTTCTGCCTGCGATGTACAACACACGCTTGCAATTATCGTCCAGCACCGTCTTTTTCGCCACATCGTACTGGGCCTGTTCCTGATCGATACTGATGTATGTGGTCCTGGCATTCACAATCGGTGCATCCACTACCACACAGGCGAACTGCTTTTCCCGGATGAGTTTCTGCAGCACTTTATCTTCTTTGGACATGCCATAGATCACAACGCCCGAGATACTTTGTGACAGAAAAGATCTGGTGATCTCTTCCGCTGTCATTCCAGCGATCATAGAAGGAAAGATCGTCACGACTTCCACATTCAGTTCTTTCGCCTTATCCAATGCCCCTACCAGATACTGCATGAAGATCTGGTCAATGGCCTGGGTCTGTCTATTGGGATCCAGCACCAGCGCAATTCTTCCAAACTGCTTGGAGGAAAGCGCCGCAGCAATGGAATTCGGAATATAATTCAGTTCCTTGATGGCGTCCTGTACCTTTTTCTTCGTCTCTTCACTGACATTCGGGTAGCCGTTTAAGACCTTGGATACTGTTGAAATTGCCACTCCGGCATGTTTTGCCACTTCCTTGATTGATACCATAAATCCCCCGTTCCGGCCGCAGACCCCTGCGCCCGTTTTCCTCCGTTACCGCGACGGAATGCGGTTTTGTTCCATTTGACGTTTGCTCATATATTCTCTATACTATAAGTTAATGGAAGTTTCGTCAATGTACAGCATTTACGAAATATGGCGTGAATTTTTGGAAAAGGTTTTCCAAAACAGATTAAAATAGGACAGCGAAAGCGCCGGAAAGGCAACACATATCATGGCAGTCATCAAAAGTGTGGAAGAAAAATATATGAAAGAAGCCCTGAAACAGGCAAAAAAAGCCTACGCTCTGGGAGAAGTTCCCATCGGTTGTGTCATCGTACACGAGGGAAAGATCATCGGCCGGGGTTACAACCGCCGCAATACAGATAAAAATACGCTGGCGCATGCGGAGATCACAGCGATCAACAAAGCCAGCAAGGTCATCGGTGACTGGCGTTTGGAAGAGTGTACCCTCTATGTGACACTTGAGCCCTGCCAGATGTGCGCAGGTGCCATCGTGCAGGCCCGGATCCCCGAAGTCGTCATGGGCTGCATGAATCCCAAGGCCGGATGCGCCGGATCCATCCTGAATATACTGGAAATGCCCCAGTTTAACCATCAAGTGAAGGTTACCCGGGGCATTTTGGAAGTGGAATGCAGTCAGATGCTGAAAACCTTTTTCGAAGAACTCCGCATCCGCAACAAGCAGGAAAAGGAAGCCAGGAAGTCCTTAAGCAGTCTCTCGTAACGATGCTTCTTCTCCTTTATCCTGTGTATGTCCGCTCTTTTTGAATTTTCTGAGTTTCGGCAGCTTGCAGAGCAGAAGTCCCGTCTGATACAATCCCTCCGGTGCATACAGGATCATAAATACACAATATGGGAATACATATCTGCTCTTGGCTTCCCACAGGATACTGAACAGAAATCCGCCGAACACAGCAATCCAGGGCAGCCACAGTGATATCGGAACCTCCTTTTTCTTCCACCACAAGATTCCCAGCATGACCAATGCCATAAGTCCAGCCAAATATAGGATACTCTGGTAATAATTTGTAAGCTTCCATATAGTTCTTCCCAGTTCACCGTAATACAGACTCTCCAGAACAGGAGACAATTCCGCTCCTTCTTCAAAACTTTCCGTACTTTCCAACGCTGCATACATCGGCTCTATCCACTGGCCCTCCACCTTATTTTTGAAAAAGTTGAATGCCATTCCCGGATCCTGTGAAAATTCTTCCAACCGTTCCCGGATATATTCTTTTCCCTGCTGCGCGGCAAGTTCCTGTTGGCAATCATAATCTGTAAATGTTGCCTGCTGATATCGGTTATAGACCCCCGCTCTGCCTTCCGTCTCCTGTAATCCCATAGCAACCCACAAGATACTGGGAATACCGACTCCACTGGGATATCCCGACCGGACTTCATAGATTACATCTACTGCCTTCACAGACAATGCTGCCGTCAGAAGGATCGCTGTTCCCGCCATAAGATATCGTACTTTCTTTTTTCTGAGACTTACCAGCAGAACATAGACTGCCACGGCAACGAGAACGATCCATGTATTTTTCCGGGCAAGTACCGCCAGACCCGCTGCGAAGGATGCCAATGCAATATATCTCTTCTGCCCGGAATGTTCATAGGCTGCCACACCATAAAACAATATGATTCCGAAGCTGATGCTGAGCACATCACCATAGATATAAGGAAGATAAAATAAAAGAGGAAAACAACCCAGCATCATCACACAATACAGCATCCGGAATACCGGTCTGTCCGTGTTCAGCTTCAGAAACCCATAGCCCGCCAGTATCGTAAGTATCCACCATACGACATGAAGGATCTTGGCCGGTCTGTAGTTAAAGTCGCCGAACAAGGTAAACAGGATCTCATAGAGGATTGCCAATCCCTTCTGCTGCTGGTACATTCCCACATACCCGCCAATGCTCAGCATGCTGAAATTGCCATCTCTGCAATATGCAGCAAACGCCGTAGTATTAATCTGGTCTCCTACGGGATAATAGGGATTCTTGCATACATAGAATACCCCCAGAATAAACGCAATGACGCTCGTCACAATTAACGTACACAGGCAGATCTTTTCCTGCTGGGACTTGTCTTTTTTCATCAACACTTTGTCGATTCCCATGGCACAAAGCGATGCAGCCAAAAAAACCGCGATATGAGCCCAGGTCTTGTCCCCGACCAGCACTCCTCTGGTTCTGCCATCCACCGCACCGTAATAGGAATATTTGCAGGCCCAGTAGCTGAGAAGCATCATCATTGCCAGAGCGCACACCAATAAGATTCCGAGCAGTGCATGATATAGTTTTTGGTTTTTATCTGTCTGTAACTGCCTGGTATTCATTTTCTTTCGATATCCTTTTCTCCCAGAGTATTATCATTTTATCTTGTTATTATTGTAATTATCCGATTATCGCACATCATTATGTTGATTATAGCACGCGCATACCTATTCTTCAAGGTAAAGAGGCTTGACAAAGCCGCCGGAAACAGATACACTTAAAAAGCCGTATATGTCGGGTTGCCATGCAGTGGTGATGAAACTCGGTCTTACGCAATGGAAATCTACGAACCGTGTCAGGTTGGGAACAAAGCAGCACTAAGTAGAACCTTCCATGTGCCGTAAGGAAACTGGGTGGAGCTGCTGTCATGGTCCGGCGTATGCGGTTTTGACATTTGTAGCTATGAATAAGAAGGAAGTACAGATATGGCTGTAGAGACTACCACTTTTTCAAATAATAGCGCCGACACCTGGTTCCGTGACATCATGTTCGACTGTGTGCTTTGCCCACGTGCCTGCCATGTGAACCGTCTCGCCGGTCAGACCGGGTACTGCGGGCAGACCGCTGAACTCATGGCAGCGAGAGCTTCCCTGCATTATTGGGAAGAGCCCTGTATTTCCGGTACTTCCGGCTCCGGAACCGTCTTTTTCTCCGGCTGTAATCTCAGATGTGTCTTTTGTCAGAATCATAATATTGCTTTGGGTAAGGCCGGACGAGTCATTGCTCCGGAGCATCTGGCGGAAATCTTTCTGCAATTGCAGGAACAGGGGGCCAATAATATCAACCTCGTCACCCCGACTCATTTTCTGCCGCAGATCGTTATTGCACTGGAGCAGGCAAAACAGCAGGGGCTGCATCTTCCCATTGTATACAATACCGGCAGCTATGAATCTCCGGAGGCACTGCGCCATCTGGAAGGGCTGGTGGATATTTATCTTCCGGATCTGAAATATTTTTCCCCGGAACTTTCCACTGCGTATTCCCATGCTCCGGATTATTTTGAAACTGCCTGTGCAGCCATTTCGGAAATGTATCGCCAGGTGGGGGATTCTGTCATCGATGAAGATACCGGATTAATGCAGCACGGGATGATCGTCCGCCATCTGCTTCTGCCCGGACAGACAAAGGATTCCAAAAAAATCCTGCGCTATCTCCATGAGACCTATGGAGATCATATTTATATCAGCATTATGAATCAGTATACACCTCTGCCACAGGTAGCGGACATTGAGGTGCTGAATCGTACCGTAACGCCGGAAGAATACGACCGGGTATTGCGATTTGCAGAGCGGATCGGCATCGAACGAGGTTTTCGTCAGGAAGGAACGGCCGCCAGTGAAAGCTTTATTCCGGAATTCGATGAAAGGGGACTGTGATCCTCTCACAGTTCCACCGAGATCAGATAATATCCGAAGTCTCCTTCCCAAGCCGGTTCTCTGGCTCCTTCAAAGCTCTCAAAGCCAAACATTCTCGCGACCTGTTTCTCCCGTTCGTAAAAGTTTCCCGGAACTCCTATGTAATACTTTGCCTGCCCGGCTGCTTCCTGCCGCAGTAACAGCAAATGTCTGTAATTGTAATATCCATGCAGTAAAAAGCTGTTATGGGTCATCTGATAACAGCGTTCCCGCAGGACCACGAAATCCTCCGGTCCCACGGAGAGAAATTCTCTGGCATCCCGGAAGGGATGAATGTGTGGGTAAATGCTGCTTAACTGCTCCCATTTGGTATCTTTCATGTGCAGGGTGTGTTCCGTAACGGCAGCGGATTCCTTTGCCGTTTGTGCTTGCCGTTTTCCTGTCTCCATGGGAATGGCTGCTTCCGCTGTTACCTCTGCTTTCTTCTCTATCAGCTTCGGTTCTTCGCTTTTCATCACGTTTTCCGGCTTTGGCACAGATTTCTTTTTGGTATCTCCGGTTCCTTCGAATTTCCCAACGATGGCACAATTCCTTTCCAGCGGAATGCGTATCCCAAGTATCTGCTCCCTCTCTTTTTCCAATGGAATCCTTTTCTCACAAGAAGCTCTTCCTTGATCTGTCGTCATTTCGCACAGCTGCTGTTCCCCGCTTTCCCATTGCAAATACAGCAGTATCCCCTTACCGGACACGATTTCCTGTCCATTCAGCTGCACTGTCAAAATTTCTTCTTTATCCAGGCTTTCCAACCTCGCATATCCCGCACTTCGGATCCGCTGCCCGTTTTCCTGTAATTCCAGATAACTGATCTGTTTCCGATATGACATAAAAATCCCCCCGCATAAAGTATTCTAACTATCTTTATGCAGGGGGTTGTCCTTAATATTCCTGGTTGTCCAGATATTTCATATAATTAACGACCATCAATGCGATCTTGAAGGTCAATGCATCATCGAAGCTGCGCAGGTCCAGTCCGGTGCTCTTCTGGATCTTCTCAATACGATACACCAGCGTATTGCGGTGTACGAACAGCTGTCTGGAAGTCTCCGACACATTCAGATTGTTCTCAAAGAACTTGTTCAATGTATTCAATGTCTCTTCGTCCAGATCGTAGGGTACATTGTCTCCGAAGATCTCTTCGATGAAGATCTTGCACAGATTCACCGGCAGCTGATAGATCAGTCGTCCGATTCCCAAAGTGCTATAGGCAATGACTTTTTTCTCTGCATAGAAGATCTTGCCTACATCCAGTGCCATCTTAGCTTCCTTGTAGGACTTGGAGACATCCTTCAGTTCCTGTACCACAGTACCGTATGCAACTTTTACATCCAACAATGCTTCCGCATTCATCATGGCCACAATAGTCTCTGCCAGTTCATGCAGTGTCTCCGGTGTTGTGGTGTTTTCTACGGACTTGATCAGGATCAGACTGGATTCATCTACAGCAGTCACATAATCGCCCGCCTGGGATGAGAACATGCTCTTAAGCACTTCCGATACAATACCGTCCTTCTCATCCTTCGTCTCGATCAGATACACCGCTCTGGGGCAGCTGACTTCCACATGAAGCTTCTTCGCTCTGTTGTAGATATCTACCAACAACAAATTGTCCAGTAACAGATTCTGGAAGAAGTTGTTCCGGTCAAAACGCTCTTTATAGGCAATGACGAGATTCTGAATCTGGCTGACGGCAATCTTGCCCACCATATACACATCGTCCGTCATTCCGCGGGCAACCAGCACGTATAAAAGTTCACCTTCATCACGGATCTTCAGAAGATGATGCACTCCGATCACCTGACTGTCCGCAGGGGATGCTGCAAAGCCTGTGATCAGATCGGTCGTAATGTCATCTCTCTCCATGGTAGATGCCACTTCGGATCCGTTCAGGTCATAGACTCCGAGGTCAACTTTTGTGATTGCTTTCAATTCATCAATGCTTGTCTGTATAATCTGGCCTGTAATCATATTGTCCACGCCTTTCTGTAATATTTCATATCCGCTTGCTCTACTCATAACCAAAAAGCCCCTCTGCAAGCAGTCTCTCCTTTTATCTATGTCCCACAATCCTTCCCCTCTATTCGCATATCGTAGGATTGGCATCACTATATATGTTTAGTATAAAGGATTTGTGCATTTGGTGCAAGCAAAATGCTGAAAAAAGACCCTGTCTGTAATCACAGACAGGGTCTTGAAATTTCTGATTAAGACTAGTTGGTAATAACCTGCTCGGTCTCTTTGTCGAATACATGGATCTTCTCAACATCCAGAGCGAACTTAACGGTATCGCCGGGTCTTGCAGTGGTACGAGAATCTACTCTTGCGGTCATAGGGAACTCGTCAAGATCGAAGTACAGATATACTTCTGCACCAAGTAACTCGTAAACCTTGATGGTAGAGGTAAATACGCTCTGAGGAGAGGTCTCGATGTACATCTCGGAATCATATACATCCTCAGGACGGATACCGAAGGTAACAACCTTTCCATCGTAACCGCCATCGATCAGCTTCTTGGACTTAGCGGGAGGAAGAGGAATGCTGTGGCCTGCGATTACCAGGTTAGCGATGTCGCCTTCTACCTTAACAGTAGCATCTAAGAAGTTCATCTGCGGAGATCCCATGAATCCTGCTACGAACAGGTTGCAAGGCTTCTCATACAGGTTCTGAGGAGTATCTACCTGCTGGATAACGCCGTCCTTCATAACAACGATTCTGGTACCAAGGGTCATAGCCTCGGTCTGGTCATGTGTAACGTAGATGATGGTGGTGCCCAGTCTCTGATGCAGCTTAGCGATCTCGATACGCATCTGTACACGCAGCTTAGCATCCAGGTTGGACAGAGGCTCATCCATCAGGAATACCTTAGGGTTACGAACGATTGCACGTCCCATAGCAACACGCTGTCTCTGACCACCGGACAGAGCCTTGGGCTTACGATCAAGCAGCGGAGTCAGATCCAGGATCTTAGCTGCTTCCTTAACCATCTTGTCAATCTGATCCTTGGGAACTTTTCTCAGCTTCAGGCCAAATGCCATGTTGTCATATACGGACATATGAGGATACAGAGCGTAGTTCTGGAATACCATTGCGATATCTCTGTCCTTAGGCTCTACATCGTTAACTACTCTGTCACCGATCTTCAGTTCACCGGAAGAGATATCTTCCAGACCTGCGATCATACGAAGAGTGGTGGACTTACCACATCCGGAAGGACCTACGAAAATGATGAACTCCTGATCTGCGATCTCAAGGTTGAAATCCTTAACAGCTTCAAAACCGTTAGGATATACTTTGCAGACATTCTTTAAAGATAAACTTGCCATTTGAAAATACTCCTTTCATATTTACAATGTTACTTTCTCTCATTGTGAAACGATATGTCTCGTTTGAATCTGAAATCAGTATAACGAAATTCACGAAAATGTGCCATACCACTATTTCACAAAGATTTTGAATCATATTGTATGAATTGCTTATAAACTTTTATTTTTTTAAAAATGCTTGTCAGATTGAACAAATCTGTTTCTATTTCTTGGACATTTTCCACAAGGTGGTCTCTACTGTGTCTCTTTTTCCGGCTTTTTGTAGAACGTAAGCTGATTTTTTCCATGTCTTTTTGACACATATAACGCATTATCCGCGGATTTGTACAGATTTTCAAAGGTATTGCCGTCTCCGGGGAACACTGCTGCTCCCACGCTGGCCGTAACAGAATATTTCACATATTCTCCGACTTCAAACTGGTGGAAAAACTGTTCGATCTTCTTCCCTTCCCGTTCGATCATGGTAATATCACGGATGTCCTTGAGAAATACCATGAACTCGTCACCACCGGTACGGCCCACAATATCCGTTGCACGGAACATGGACTGCAGGCGCACTGCCAGGTTCCGGAGCACTTCATCTCCGAAGGCATGTCCCATGGTGTCGTTGATCTTCTTGAAATTATCTACATCCAAAACAAACAATACCCCCTGCTTATCCGGATATTGCTCCATATATTCACGGATCTTACGCTCTGTGGCCATCTTGTTGTTCAGATCGGTCAGCAGATCGGTATCTGCCTTGTCCTCCAGGACTTTGCTGTGTTCCGAGACCTTTATTCGTACCAGCACATTGATCACCGTGATCACAATAAGGGCTGCTGCAATCGATATGCTGATCTTGACGATCAGATCCACAATAGGACCACGGAAGGACTGTTGAATACCGGACAGATAGGATTCATCGATGCCTACCACCAGATTCCAGGCTGTGTCCGCAATGGGAAAATGACAGAGAATCTTACCTACGCCGTTCTCATTGACATGCAGTATCCCATTGTCGCCCTTCTGCTGTTGTCTGTCAAACAGTGTCCAGCTTCCAAGACTCTCTGCTACCCCTTTTAAGGAATTCCAGAAATCGTTTTGTAAAATTTTCGTTCCTTGTGTCGCTCCATAGCATGCCATAATGGTTCCGTTGCGATCGACCAAAGAGAAAAATGCCTTGTCTCCGTATACGGAATTCTCAAAGAAATCAGACATCTCTGCCGGCTCCATATAACTGAGCAGGTATCCATTTACATTTCCGGAATTTGTAATAGGACATACATAGATGAAAGCCATCTGTCCGTTGATCCCGTCCGACCTGGTAAACAGATAATGCGGTGTTTCACCAAGGATACTATCATAGTAATTCAGTTCTGTCATATCGATCTGCCGTCTGTCATTCAGAAAGCCCGTGCCGTTGGTTGCACAGTATACAACCATATATGCATCACTTGCCTTCATCAGCGTATCCAGCTTCTCATTCAGGAACGCCTCACCTCTGTCCAGGCGGGCGGCCATGATCGACGCAACCGCATCCGTGATATTTCCCAGCGCTTTCAGTTTATCCTCTACCCCGGCAGCATAATAAAGTCCGATCTGTTCCGCCTGATCATCCACAACTGTCTGTATTGCTATTTCCATCTTATTATTAAAGTCATATATGCTCAGGACCAGTGCGATGACTAACAATACACATGGCAGAACCCATTGGAGGAAATTTTCCCATATTTTTCTCTTCTGCATACTCTGAACACCTCTTATCTGCTGTCTTTAGAGTCTCCGCCATCAGACCCCGGCCCGGCAGGCGACCTTGCTACTTATCCTCTATCTTAATGCTTTCATCGATCTCATCATGAAATACTCTTTCATCCTCTTCCGGTGATACTTCCGGTGCCGGCTCCTGTTCTGACACAAGCTGGTCTTCCAGTTTCTGGAAAAACTTATTATACAGCATTGCGGACGCATATGCCGGCAGGGAAAAACCAAACAGGAAGATGATCGGTATCAGTCGTAAAGACACCAGATATATGATCAGCGGGAAAAATGCCATCACAAACATCACAACTGTCTTGGGCAGCTGCAGAATGCTCATAATAAAAGCATTTCTGATGGTTCCCATGATCGTATTGTCGAATTTGGCAAGTACCGGGAATACATACAATGTCGTGCAGATCACAAGCACTGCAGCAGCCATGATCAGAACCACCAGCACGCTGCTGAACTGTATTCCGGATTTGGTAATAATGTAATAATCTCCACCCAGTACTGCTGCTATCAGCAGGATCATCAGCCAGATCAGAGTAGCCTGGCGGAAATTTGTCTTAAATGATTTGAAAAAGCTTCTGGTAATATAACTTTCCTCATTGCGCACGATCTTTAGTGCCACATAATGCATGGAGGTAAATGCCGCTCCTGCAGTAATAATGGGAATACAGCAGATCAGAGTCAGAATGTTCAGCCACATCAGGTCTGCCATTTTATTGAGTACATTCATTAACGGACTGTCCAGGTCAAAAATCTTCATTTACGTCATATCCTTTTCGTTTGCTTAATTTATAAGAACTTTTCCATCGGTGTTACGCGGATCCCCGAAAAAGCTTCCTCCTCATGCACTGCATGAAATCCCAGTTTCCGATAGAAATCCACGGCATACGGAGCTGCCTTCAGCGACATATACCGTTCCCCCGCCTCTTTTTTCAGATATTCGCACATTCTTCCCATCAGACTCCGGCCAACACCTCTGTGATGATATTCTTCGTCCACGAAAAGAAGCGACAAATGATTGTAATTCCGCACAGAAGCCGCTCCGATGATCCTGGCGCCATCCAAAGCCACCATCATCTGATATCTTCCCTGCCGGAACGACTTATAGAGGTGTTCATCCGTAATGAATTCATGAAAATTACGGATTCCCTCCTCTGTATAATCCACCGCCTCATATTTCAAAAAAGTCTTCCAGATCATATGCATGGCAGGGATCCAGTCTTTGTCCTCTGCCCATCTGATCTCATAGCCATTCACCATATCTGCCATACTGCACCGTCTCTCCGATTCAGGATCAGGGAAGCCTCTGTTCTCAGGCGATCCCCGGAATCTCCTTGCAGATCCACTGCCAGATGTCCTCCATTGCTACCTCAGCGTCGTCTTCATTCAGGAGTTCATGTCTGTCATTCTCGTATAGCTTCACGGTAATGTTCTTCACTCCGGCTCTCTTCAGAGAGTCACATGCCTTATGAACACCCTTACCGTAATCTCCCACAGGGTCTTCCGCTCCGGATACCATAAGAATCGGCAGGTTCTGGGGAACCTTTTCCAGATTCTCCTGCTTCTGCAATCTGCGGATCAGTTCAAACAGAGTCTGAAAACCGTTCACGGTAAAGGTAAATCCGCACAGTTCGTCTTCGATATAGCGGTCTACATTCTCCGTATTCCGGCTGAGCCAGTCACTGGAAGTTCTGGGAGAATCAATTCGTTTGTTATAGCCTCCGAAGGCAGCCTTATCAATAAAATGGCTGACATGCTTCGAACCACAGAACAGCTTCTGTATTCCCGCCATGGCTTTTGAGGCAAAGATCAACCCCGCCGGTTGCATTCCCGTACCTACGATGACCGCACCGCCTATTCCGCTGCCGTAACGACACAGATAATTTCTGGCAATAAAAGATCCCATGCTGTGTCCCAGAATAATATAAGGCACCTGCGGATATTGTTCTTCCGTGATCTTCTTCAGACGATGTACATCCCGGACTACTACCGTTGCAGGATCCTGCTCGCAAAAGTAACCGAAAGATCCACCCTCTGAAACAGATTTTCCATGTCCCAGATGATCTTCACCGGTGACAAGGATTCCTCTCTTCGTCAGAAATTCTGCCAGATTTTCATAGCGTTCCACGTATTCTGCCATTCCGTGCACGATTTGCACGATGCCTCTTACGTTACCGTCATCGGGTGTATATCGCACTGCATGGATACGGTTCTCACCGTCCCGGGAGTCAAAGTAGAATTCTTCCTTGATCATAAGACCTCCTTGGTTGCAGAAAATCATAGGACGCATAAAACAAATGTCAATTTACAGCCATATGCTTCTGCGTCCTATTCATTATATATCATTTTATATAAAATTTTAAGTCCTATATTGCTTTTTTTGTAAAATAGTAACCATTACATCCGCACTGTTCATGGTCGAACTGTTTTAGCAGATCTCTGCTCCTGCCGGCATATTTTTCTCAGGTGTTACCAAAGCGAGGTTGCCTTCAGCATCTTCTGCGCACAGGATCATGCCCTCGGACAATACTCCTGCCAGTTTCGCGGGCTTCAGGTTCACCAGTACCATAACCTTTTTGCCTACCATTTCCTCGGGGCTGTAATGCGCCTTAATGCCGGAGACGATCTGACGTACCTGACTGCCGATCTTTACCTGGCTGCACAGAAGCTTCTTGGACTTAGGCACTGCCTCACAGGAGATGATCTCACCTACCTGGAACTGCATTTTCGCGAAATCGTCATATTCGATCTCTGCCTTGGGCTCGATATCAATGGCTTCCTGCTCTGCTTTTTCAGCTTCTGCATTTGCTTCTTCCGCTTCATGCTCCGCTGCTGCCTTGATCATGGCTTCTTCCAGCTCTGCCTCTTTTTTCGCTACATCCTTCATATCCAGACGTGCGAAGAGGATTTCGGGCTGGTCGGTTACTTTGCTGCCGCTCTCATACAGACCGAACTGCTCCAGCTGGTCAAAATCTCGCAGAGAGGTGTTCAGCTGTTTTGCAATTCTCTCTGCTGTCTCGGGCATATAGGGCTCTAACAGGGAAGCTCCGATGATGATGCCTTCCACCAGATTATACAGCACGGTTGCCAGGCGGTCTGCCTTGGCTTCGTCCTTCGCCAGTACCCAGGGCTCTGTCTCGTCGATGTATTTATTGCAGCGCTTGAAGATACCGAAGATCTCGGTCAGGGCATCTGCCACACGCAGTTCTTCCATCTTTGCCACAACTTTTGCATAGGTACCGGTCACGGTCTGTTTCAGATCCGCATCCACTGCCGCGTCATTCTCGGTCAGCTGAGCGTTTTTATTCTCTACCACACCGCCAAAGTATTTGTTGCTCATGGAGATGGTTCGGTTCACCAGGTTGCCCAGGGTGTTGGCCAGATCGGAATTGGTACGCTCTGCCACCAGCTCCCAGGTCAGGTTGCCATCGTTTTCAAAAGGCATTTCGTGCAGTACATAGTAGCGTACCGCATCCACGCCGAAATAATCTACGAGGTCATCCGCATAGACCACATTTCCTTTGGATTTGCTCATCTTGCCGCCGCCCATGAGAAGCCAGGGATGTCCGAATACCTGCTTCGGCAGAGGCTCGCCCAGTGCCATCAGGAAAATAGGCCAGTAGATGGTATGGAACCGGATGATATCCTTACCGATCAGGTGCAGGTCTGCGGGCCACAGCTTCTTGTACTGCTCGGTGCTGTTGCCGTCTGCATCGTAGCCGATACCGGTGATGTAGTTGGTCAGCGCATCCAGCCATACATAGATAACATGCTTGGGATCGAAAGTCACCGGGATACCCCAGGTGAAGGAAGTACGGGATACGCACAGATCCTGTAAGCCGGGAAGCAGGAAGTTGTTCATCATCTCGTTCTTGCGGGATACGGGCTGAATGAACTCGGGATGCTCATTAATGTGCTTGATCAGTCTGTCCGCATACTTGCTCATACGGAAGAAGTAAGCCTCCTCCTTCGCAGGCTTTACCACACCGCCGCAGTCCGGGCACTTGCCGTCTACCAGCTGGGACTCCGTCCAGAAAGACTCACAGGGAGTACAGTACATTCCCTCATAGGCTCCCTTGTAAATATCACCCTGATCATAGAGACGTTTGAATATCTTCTGTACCTGCTTCTCATGATCCTCATCGGTAGTACGGATGAACTTATCATAAGAAATGTTTAACAGGTCGCACAGTCCGCGGATGACACCGGCGATCTTGTCCACATGCTCCTTGGGTGTGATACCGGCTGCCTCTGCCTTCAGTTCGATCTTCTGACCGTGCTCATCGGTACCGGTCTGGAAGAAAACATCATAACCTTCTTTTCTCTTGAAACGTGCAATGCTGTCAGCCAGTACGATCTCGTAGTTATTACCGATATGGGGCTTGGCGGACGTATAGGCAATGGCCGTTGTAAGATAATATTTTCCTTTGCTTTCCATAAATCTGATTCTCCTTTTCTTAAAAATAAAAGCCCGTCTCCTGAAAGAACATGAAGTTCCTCAAGAAGACGAGCGTTATCTCGTGTTACCACTTCTCTTCGTCTGTACCTCACAGCACAGACCTCTTCGGGTCCGTAACCCTATCCGCTGTAACAGGCGGATCCTGTCGCAGCCTTGCTTCTACCGTTCCTATTCTGTTCCGGTATCCGTTCGGTGCGCCGCTCAGAAGCCATCTTCTCTATCTGTCCGTTCCATTCCTCTCAGCCTTACGGAATGTTCTCTGTAAAACTTCTATGATAAATACTCTCTTCCTCATTGCATTTGCGTATTCTTACAGTAGCACAGGAAATCCGGACTGTCAATGCAGTTTTGTCTCATTACTGCTCATTACAGCTCCTCTTTTTCCCCCAGTATCAAAACAGAATATGCCGGAAGTGTGACCGCAGTTCCTTCGCGTTCGGCGATCTCCTCTCCGGTATAAAGTTCTCCAAGCAGTACCAGATCCTCTGCTGCGGTGTTACCAACGGTAAGTCCGGACAGGTCCACACTTGCAGGCTCCGCAGAAGTATTGCCCAACAGTAATAAAGTACTGTCTTCATAGCTTCTTGTCAGTGCAAAGCATTGCTCGCCGGAATACTGCTCCAGATAAGTGGTGGTGCCTCTGGCAATAGCGGGATTCTGGTTCCGGATACGGATTACCTGTTTTACATAATTGTAAATGGAATCCGGATCCTCCTGCTGTTCTTCCAGACTGTCGAATTTCATCTGAAAATCTTCCATATCCGCAGGTCCCTTGCACATGCCTTCCGCTTTGTCATCCTTGCTCCAGTACATGGGAGCACGCTTATTCTCATCCTTGCCGGAGCCCTTCATTCCCAGTTCCTCCCCATAGTAGAGGAAGACACTTCCACCGGACAACAGATTCAGGGCATTGCCAAGCTTCGTCTGTGCCTCACTGTTTTCCCCGGCATAGTAGCCTGTGCTCCGCCCCATATCATGATTCGTGTAAAAAGGGGCATTGATGTAATCCGGATTGTACTGCGCATACATAGCCTGCTCCGCTTCCAGATTCTTTGCATAGGATGCCGCGGATGCCTTGCCATTTACCACATTTGCGATGATTCCGGACTTGTCAGCGAAGGTAAAATCAAACATGCTGTCCACGCCGCTCGCGTAATATTGCGCATAGGTATTCTGATCTGTCCAACATTCACACACCAGATAATTCTCCGGGTCCTTGCCATGGACATAATCGGCAAACCAGCTTAAAATCTCGACATTGTCTTCCACAGAGCCGGTGACGTATTCCTTCACCGCATCCAGGCGGAAACCATCCACGCCCATATCCAGCCAGAAGTCCGCCACCTGCTCGAATTCCCGGCGCACCTCTTCATTCTGCAGATCCAGATCCGGCATGCCGTCCCAAAATCTTGCTTCATAATACCAGTCTGCCCCATTTACCTGCGCATATCCGCTCTGGGCTTCCCTTGAAAAATGGTAATAATCTATATAAGGACATTCTGAGGAGTCAGGCTCAGCTCCCTCCGGCAGATTTTTCAGATACTCCGTTGCCTGTAAAAACCATGGATGCCTACTGGAAGAATGGTTCATCGCCAGATCCAGGATCACACGGATCCCACGGTCATGGCAGGCTGTCAGCAGCTTTTGGAAATCATCCAGGGTACCGTACTGCGGATCAATATTCTCATAATCCGTAGTGTCGTATTTATGATAGGTCGTGGAGGGCATTACCGGCATGAGCCAGATGCCGTTGATCCCTAAGTCCGTATCCGTCGTATCGTCACCATCATTCAGGTAGTCCAGCTTGTCCAGGACTCCCTGCAAGTCACCGATGCCGTCGCCGTCACTGTCATAGAAGGAATAAACAAAAAGCTCGTAGTAGGTGCGGTAGTTGTCGTCTATGATCTGCAGTGCCCGGGCATCCTGCGCTAACGTTACAATACTGCCGGCGTTGTCGATATTGCTGCCCGTGCTCTGGTTCTGTTGGGCGGCAGTCCCATCCTGGGTACCCGCGGATGCACCGCCTGCTGCCTGGTCGTTTCCTCCGCAGGCAGCCAGAGATACTGTCATCCCTGCTGCAAGTATCAATGCCCATAATTTTCTGTTCCATCTGCTCATCATTTTCTTTTACTCCTCCAATCCACTTTTTTCAAACCGGAACCATTTGAAATCAAAATTACAGCCCGGTAGGAAGACAAATGTCACCTTCTGTTCTCCGGTCACTTTCTGTATCGGGAATCGCATCTCACGATATTCCCCGCTATGCGGGAAGGGTAGTACCTGCGTCTCCCCATTACTGAATCGCAACTGTATCGTATTGTGCTGCAGAGGTGTCCTTCCGCATATGACGATACTGTCAGAAGCATCTGTTCCAAAGTCCATATCCGCAAATTCCAGAGAAACATTGTTGCCGATCTGTTCAATGGCATCCGCGGTTCTCACAAAGCTGTCTCCATAAGTAACGCCGTCTGTGAGGGCAGACAGTCTCGCATAAGCTTTCTCCTGTTTGGTAAAATGAAACTCCTTCAGGAAAAATTTATCTTCCGACACAATTGTCAGATTTACCACGCCTTTCAGTCTCCGGGACAGTGTAAATGTCTCCGGTTGGAAGACCTCCCAGATGCCGGGCTTCTGATAGGTGACTTCTCCGACAAGTTCTCCCGTCTCTCCGAATCTGGATGCATTCTCCCCGGGTTCTCCCTCCCAGATTTGAATTCTGTGAGGGTCATTATCATTCGCAAAAATAGCCAGCGTGATCTCATCACTTCCGAATTCGCCGAAATCTACGGATCTATAAACCAGACCGGTAGGCTGTGCTTTATCCGTTCCGGCACTGTTCTCCACACCGCGGCTCACATCCCCGCCAAAACTTGTGTCATAGGAAATAGCAGTAACCGGTTCATAAGGTGACCGAAACGTCTGTCCCATTCCCTCCACCTGAAACTCCAGCTGTGAGATCATTTTCACAGAAGGGGTACCGTTGCAGGACATACATCTCACCTGGAAACTTCCGTCACTGATGCCTGTGATACGGATGCCTTCGCCGTCCGGAAGCTCTTCCGGCTTTGCGATCGGGCTGGGAATACCCGTGGCATCCGTAATGCTCCACAGAAGCTTACGGTCAGTGGCTTCCATAGGATAAATACAGGTATGCAGCAGTACAGAAGGGTTTTCCGGTGTCAGCGTCGTTGCGGCTGCGCTCAGTTCCAGCTTGCGTACCGGCACGAATCCGGGTTCCACAAAGGCAGGCGGATATTCTCTGTTTTCTTCCGTTGCACAGATACCGGGACGGATCTGTGCTTCGATAGCATGAAGCGTCACTGTCGCCGTGCGGTGCCCGGCAGCTGCCGTATTGTCCGAAGTCTCGACTACTGCCGCGGCCGTTCCGGTGACGGTTTCATCGGTCATGCTCGCCGTGGCTGTCCATGCGTCCTCCACGGTCACACGAATCTCTCCGGGGATCGTTTTCGCAGCGATCATCGCCAGAAGCTTCCCCTGGAACAGCTTGCGGACGGTTCCCTTATAGGAATCGTAGTCAGTACTATCACCGTTATCCAGTCCTATCAGTCTTCCGGCACCTTCCACGGTCACTCTCACATAATCGGAGGCATTTTCCACGGGATAACCGTCCTTATCTTCTGCCGCGATCTCCAGGAAGATCATATCTTCGCCATCGGCACGCAGAGTGGTTTTGTTTGCTTTTAATACATAATGATCGGTGTTGCCAAAGGAATGTCTCTCCTGTCTGGCAATCTCTCTGCCGGTCTCATCGTAAGCCACAGCACAGATACTGCCGGGCACATAAGGTACTTTCCAGGAAGGCTGCAACACCGTTCCCTTTTCATGATCGATCTGCCGCCTTCCCTGTGATACGCCGTTTACGAACAGTTCCACCTCCGGAGCATTGCTGGTGATCCGCACATCCACCTGCTGCCCCGGATTGAAGTCCCAATAAGGGTAGACATGAATCATAGGATCTTTTTTCACATCTGTCCACTCTGCGCGGAAGAGATAGTAGGAATCCTTCGGAAATCCCGCTGTATCCATCTGCCCGAAATAGCTGTTTTTCGTCTGATAAGGTGTCGGCTCACCGATGTAGTCAATAGCTGTCCAGATGAACTGTCCACAGGAATAGGGGGTATCTCTGTCCATAATGATACAGTATTCCGTATTTTGGGCTGCCCAGCTGGTAGTACTGTTACCCAGAGCGGAGCACTGTTCGTCTGCTTCGATCAGTGTCGCCCGATCCAGCGGGAAATGATAGATGCCGCGGCTCTGTACGACAGAAGAAGTCTCACTTCCGTAAATGATCCAGTCCGGATACTTTTTATGGTGCTCTTCATAATATTTTTCCGCGTAATTATATCCCGCCAGCTTCACGATATCTGCACATTTCTGTGCGTTTTCCCATGGCATATAGTTCGAACCGATGGTCACAGGTGCCACATTACGGTAGTCCCACTTTCTGACCGCGGCAATGAGGCTTCCGGTGATCTCCTGTCCGTGGGCATCCGCATGGGTGTCTGGGATCTCGTTACCGATGCTCCACATAATAATGCAAGGGTGATTGCGATCCCTACGGATCCAGCTGCGGACATCCTTTTCCATCCAATCCTTGAAAAATCTGGCGTAATCATATGGATTCTTGGCCATCTCCCACATGTCGAAGGCTTCGGACAATACCAGAAAGCCCATCTCGTCCGCCAGTTCCATCACTTCCACTGCCGGCATGTTGTGAGAAGTCCGCAGGGCATTGACGCCCATGGAACGCATGAGTTTGAACTTACGGCGCATGGCTTCCTTGTGGAAAGCCGCTCCCAACGCTCCGAGGTCATGATGGTCACAGGTACCGTTCAGTCGGATCTTCCTGCCATTTAATAAAAAGCCCCTGTCGGGATCAAATTGTATGGTGCGAAAACCGATACGGAAATGTTTCTGCTGACATAGTTCCCGGCTGTTAGTCTCCTGCTCTCTCCACAGGCATACCTGTAGATCATATAAGTAAGGATCCGTAATGTCCCATTTCCTCGGATTATCCACAGGGATCGTCATGGATATCTTGTTCTGTCCACAGGTGAGGGGCTGTTTTACCCGGAAGAGCTCCGAGGTTTCTGTTTCTATGGGGCTTTTGCTGTTATCAGTATCTCGCAGACAGTATTCCAGTTCATAATTTCCACTATCTGTTCCCCATTCCAGTTCCGTGTCGATAGTCAGGTCATAACCCTTTTTCGTCTCAACAGAAGATGTGTAGATACCGTCCAGAGGAATATGTGTCTCCGGCAGCCGGATCATCCACACATTCCGGTAGATTCCTGCACCGCTATACCATCTGCTGTTGGGCGCCTGAAATACAACACGCAGAACGATTTCATTGTCTCCCTCATGTAAAGCATCCGTAATATCCCAGTCAAAGGTAGAATAGCCGTATTTCCAGTCACCAAGGTGCTCACCGTTTACATAAATAGAAGAATCCATGTAGACACCTTCAAAGCGGAGGATGACACGGTCATCATTTCCTGTTTTATCCGGGGCATAGGCAAAGTTCTTCCGATACCAGCCGATGCTGTCTTCATAGAGATTCTTCGTATCATAGATCAACCAGTCATGGGGCAGATCCACCGGCTGCATTTTGGCTTCCCAGATCTGCCTGTCTTCCCAGTTCACACCTAATGCTGTTTTGGCAAAATACCAATTATCATTCCATAACGTTCTGCTGTTCATCATCGTTTTTGCCCTTTCCGTCTGATCCCGGTTTCGTCCCGTTATTTTATTTTTCCTGCACGTGTTCAGATTTATCTGCGTTCGATGCAGACTGCGCATCCGCCCGGTTCTCCAAGTGCCTCACAAGCCAGACCGCCAATAGTGCATCCAGCGTTCCCAATAAGATTCCACCCAGGATATCCGTCGGGTAATGAACGAAGAAGTAAAGTCTGGAAAATGCAATAAGTGCCGCCATGAGCAGACTTAAGAGTCCCGCTCTGCGATAATAGCAGAAGATCGTCACTGCACCGGCGAATCCATTGGAGCTGTGTCCCGAAGGAAAAGAATATTCGGAGGGAAACGGGATCTTCAATATGACACTGTTGTCGACTGCGCAGGGCCGGGGTCTGGCAATCACATTTTTCAAGAACAAATTTCCCACCAGATAAGTAATAGCCATTGCGATCATCATAGTCAGACCACATTTTCTGGTCTTCGGTATACATGTCAGGACGATTGCAATAACGATCCATACCAAACCGCTTTCACCGATCGTGGTAAAAAAACGTAAGATCTCTGTCAGCCATTCCTGATGAATTCCCTGTATTGCGTGTAGTATCTGTAACTCCATATTACTCTCCATTCCGCAGACGTCTGTCTGTCCTTCCGTCACCGTCTGTCGGCAGTCTACGCCTTCCGTAAGACGTTCCCTACCTCATTCCCGCCTATGGCTATGTTACTGCATCTTCGCAAGAAAAGCCTTCGCATTGGCTGCGATGTCATCCTTGAACACAGCAGAGCCTGCCACGATAACATTGGCTCCCGCATCAAGTGCCAGCGCTACGTTGTCCAGATGAATGCCGCCGTCTACTTCCAGATCGGTAGCAAGTCCTCTGTCCGTGATCATTTTACGGATCACCGCTACCTTATTCAGGCATTCCGGGATCAGCTTCTGTCCGCCGAAACCGGGCTCCACGGTCATGACCAGTACCATATCCACCAGTTCCAGATAAGGCTCCACGGTCTCTGCCGGGGTGGCGGGTTTGATGGTGATGCCAACCTTTTTGCCGGTGGCACGTATTTTATCAATGCATCCCTTCACATCTTCTGTGGCTTCCAGATGAAAATTCACCAGATCCGCACCGCAGGCAACGAACTCTTCCACATAGCGCTCCGGCTTCTCGATCATCAGATGCACATCCAGGAACATGTCTGTGTGGGGTCTCACTGCCTTCAAGACAGGCATTCCGTAAGAGATTGAAGGCACAAACAGTCCGTCCATCACGTCTACATGCAGCCAGGGCACACCGGCTCCTTCCACAGCTTTGATATCCTCTCCCAGCTTCCAGAAATCCGCCGAAAGAATTGAAGGTGATAAAATATTCATGATACTCCTCATTTCTGCCCCTTAGGGCCTTGTCTGCAACACTTTTCCCTTTGAAAAGGAAATCGTATTCCGTATGCGTCTATTCTAACAAACTTGTATTCTTAAAACAAGATAAACTAAAAGGAACCTTTCCTTTTGGAAAAAGTTCCTCTCTTCGTGTCTTGTGATCACGTAATTCTCTATAGATTTTTGACATCCTCTTTTAACTGCTCCCAGGCATCTTCATGCTCTGTATAGTATATGGGACATTTTTTTCCACCGCAGTCATAGTGGCGGAGAATATCCTCCGGTTCCAGTTCATAGGCATCGATCAGCCAACTCAGCAGCCTGATCAGGGAATCGTAGGTCTCCTGAGTGAACTGTCCGTTGTCCGCCTTATAGCAGCATTCGATAGAGATGGAATCCTCGTTACGGGTCTGCACCGCGTAAGCGATCTCATCCAAAGGAACACACTGGATGATCTCCCCGTTATAGCCGATGATGAAATGCGCGCTGGCACTGCGCTCATGATTGTCCTTAAGCTGTTCGAAATAACTGCGGTTCTGTGCCGCACTGGTGCCGGGGTTGGCAGTATAATGCACGAAAATATTATTCACCTCCGTCAAAGGATCTCCCGGTCTGGAATATTCATTTACCGTGAGGAAATCCTCCGTCCAGTCAGGGTGCGCTGCGTAAGTCTCCGCCGACAGTCCCTGGATCCTAGTCCCCATGGTATTCTCAGTCCCTTTTCCCACCTGCTGCGCCATATCTATTGCTTCCATCGGTGTGCTGGCTTCCGCAGTACTGGCAGGCACCTTCAAAAGCTTTGTCAATGCGACGATTCCTACCAGAATTCCTGCACAAAGCAAAGTCATCCGGATATATCTGCGGATTCTTGCCCGTCTGCGGCGACGCTGTCTCTCCGCCCTCGTCAGGCGTTGTCTTGTGCGCGTGTTGTAGGTATTGTCTCTGCATACGTTTCCATCAGATACAGCAACTGCAGTTTTCTGTTTCTGTTGGCGGATTCTGTTTTCCTGCTGGGGCACTGCACTATGATGTCGTTGTTCTATGCGCCTTCCTGTATGTCTGCCCGTATTTTTCCCGGTTTGATAATCCACCAGATACGGATTTCTCCGCATCTGCGTTATATGGATCTCTGCCTGTCTGCCCGAACGATTTTCCTGCATCATATTGCCAGTCCCTCCGAATGAATTACTTTCTACGGGTTTCAATATAACGCGGAATTGTCACATTTTACGTCACATTTTTCTTAAGAAATTATAAATTTCTCCTATAACAGTTCTTGCAGATATGTTTCGATCTCTTTCGCGGTAATTTGATGGGCTTTCATGCCGGGGTGCAGGCGGCTGCCTACGGTATCCGGTGTAGTGTCGGGAAGTTGCAAAAAGTGTATCCGGGAATCGGCAGTCTGCTCCGCATAGCCTTCCACAGCTTCCCGGATGGCGGACAGAAAGTTGTCTCCCAGCATGCCGTAACCCCAGATGATCTGTGCTGTGGGGTTGCTGTTCCGCACTACTTTCAGGAAATCGCAGATGGCTGTAGTCAGTATCTCTTTAACTTCTTCTACGTCCCGTGTTCCTGCCCATTCCTGCCCTAGTTCCACTGCGGACTGAATTGCTGTGGCATCATTGGTTCCCAGATTGATAATGACCGCATCCGGCTGCCATGCCTCGAAATCATAGTCTTGCAACGCTCCCAAAGAAGCATTCCTCTCCCCGGTGAGTAAGCCACAGACCTGTGTGTAAAACGGAGGAATCTTATTCTCCACATTTCCATCCCATCCGGTGACAATTCCCCAGCCGCTCTGAGATACCACACGATACTCTGCGGATAATGCATCTGCCACCATACGGGGATAAGTATTCATTGCAGAGAAAAAGGCACTGATCCAATCTTCCTCATAGATGGCTCCCACCGTACCTTCCCCGCTGGTAATGCTGTCTCCCACAAATTCCAGCCGGTACTTCGGCTCCGGCAGCTGCTGGAATTCACCGTCTGCATATTGCAATCCCACAATCTGTAACAGATGCCCGGGATCCTGATGCATTGCCTGTACTTCTTTCAGAATCCGTACATGCTTCGGTTTTCCTACCGTCATCCCCCGGAACAGGCACACTTCATTTTTCCCTTTATTTAACGGAACTCTACCGATCTGCACACCGTTCAGTTCCACCGCAAGCCACGGTTCATAAGCGTCGTAATCGGCATTTACCTCCACCTGAATTTCACTGCCGGTATAGATAAATTCTATTCCGCTGCCGGTCCAGAATAAGTTCACCACATCCGTTCCCGTGGTGCGTCCCAACACCCGTACCTGCGGCAATGCTGCTACGCTGACTATCTTTGTTGGCTGCTCCATTTTTCTGCCATACCTCCCTGTGCTTTGTTTTATCTGTCGTTCTGATTTTCGATGTCTCGCTCTCTTATCACCGATTCTTGGCACAACGGCTATATTCTTCGGCGATCACAGCCTCCGCAGGGCGATCGCAGACTGCATAAGGGTTCTTCCTTTCCATACTTCCCGGCCAGTCCCAGATTCCGAAGCCTTTCACCCAATCCCGTTTTTCGCAGGCAGAAAACATTGCCAGATACCAGTCTGCCTGTTCCGCATCATCCTCTTTGCCCTGCAGTTCCCAGTTATTCGGCACCAGCGCGGAACCATGGATATTCATGCATCCAGCCTCCGAGAAAATAAAAGGCTTCTGGTATTTTTTTACTACTTCTTCAATGCGATCCAACTGATTCTCCCAATCATCGATGGGATAGTATCCGCTGGAAGCGATCACGTCCACTGCATCCCACCATGTAATATGATCTTCTCCGTATTTGTCACAATTATAACCGACAGGTCCGTCATATACTGTGCGGACCTCTGCGATCAGCTTTCTCCAATCCGTCTCCCGGTGCTCTGTCATCGTCATCTCGCAGCCTGTAAGAAATAATTCACACCCTGTCCGCTGTGCGATCTGTGCATAATGCTTCTGAAAAGCAATATGGCTTTCAAACCAGTTGCCCCACTTCGGTTCACAGGGAACATCATGATCAAAAAAGCTTATCCTTGCTCTCCAGACACCATTGTCACAATTCACGGTAGGCTTTAATGCCACCTTTAATCCCAGACTCTGCGCATATCGGATCATATCACACAGTTCTTCATCCGTGCAGCTTTTCTCCCCATCGAAACGAATTTCTTCGCTATAAGGGGTTTCCTGCATCCCCGAGGGAGTGAGTATCACCCAGTTCGCGTGGGTCTTATGCGCCATTTCCTCCATACTTTTTCTGGCTTCTCCAGATCCCAGTACGCCTTTGTGCGGAAATACCGCAAAATTCACCCCATGAAATTTTTCTGTACCAAATTTCTGCATCAATAGTTTTCCTTTCCATAATTGTTTTATCGTAAAGCTTTTCCAATCTCCGTTCTTGTATTGTATCATTATTATCTTTATTTAGCCAGCTATTTTAGCTTAATTTTAGTTAAAATTATTTTTGTTTTCTCACTTTTCCTATGTTAATATAAAAATAAAGTTATACAATCAAATGAGGGAGAATATTACCATGCATTTTGTCCAGGCGAAGGGGATTTTATCTCAGAATAACGGAATGAATATTTACCGCGGATGCTCCCACGGCTGCATTTATTGTGACAGCCGCAGCAGATGTTACGGTTTTACACACGCCTTTGAAGATATCGAGGTCAAGAAAAATGCTCCTGAACTGCTGGAGCAGGCATTACGTTCAAAACGGCACAAATGCATGATCGGTACAGGTGCCATGTGCGATCCGTATCTTCCCGCTGAAAAAGAGCTTCAATTGACCAGAAAATGTCTGGAACTGATCGATCGGTATGAATATGGCGTTACGGTACTCACAAAATCCAATCTGGTGCTTCGGGATCTCGATCTGCTGCAATCTATCAATAAGAAGGCCAAAGCAGTCGTGCAGATGACGCTCACTACTTATGATGAGGAGCTGTGCCGTAAGATTGAACCGCATGTGTCTACTACGAGAGAGCGTTTTGAAGTGTTGATGAGATGTAAAGAGTTGGGAATACCGACTCTTGTGTGGATGACACCGATTCTTCCTTTTATTAACGATACCAGGGAGAATATAGAAGGCTTGCTTGATTATTGCCTGCTGGCAGGAGTTCAGGGGATTCTGGTGTTCGATGTTGGTGTCACGCTGCGGGAAGGCGACCGGGAATATTTCTATCAGGCGCTGGATCGTGATTTCCCCAGCATCCGGCAAAAATATATCAGCACCTACGGAAATGCCTACGATATTCCCAGTCCTTATGCAAAAGAGCTTATGGCACTGATTCAAAATACCTGCGTAGCGAATGGTATGCTGTGTTCCCCGAAGGAATGCTTTACTTACCTGCATGAATTCCCCGAGAGATACGTGCAGCAAACATTATTTTAAATTGAGAGTTAGTGAAGAAGCCACGAACGCCCACGGCGAACGGAATGTCCTTCCTCGATGTGAGGTCTCCCGGTGGGAATTTTCTAACGAAAAGTGAGTAGCGGTTCTAATCCGTACGGGCACGGCTCCAGTTGCCATCCATGGCAACATCCGCCTGTCGTGAACCTCCTGTTCACTCCACCCTGTCTTTCAGCACTTTTCAAGAAAATATCAACACCCTCCGACAGACATCGCGGCATGACATTCCGTCCATCGTGGGCGTTCTGTGTTTTGGGTCTATACAGAAAAAACGTGTAGTGAGATACTAAATTTGCTACAAATAACGTATAAAAAGATGAATATGGGTCTATAGGGAAAAAAACGGCTCTGGGATACTCATTTTGAAGAAATTGAGTATCTGGCAGGCGAATTTTTCGCTATAGGCCCATATTGTTTAGTTTTTATTTTTTACCCATTCCCAAAAGTACCTACAGGGAAATTTATCTTCTATAGACCCACGAAGATTTTAGAACAACTATTCAACCAACTCTTAATATCCAAAAAATTTTGTTGCTTACTTTGGTGTAAATAACGTAATAATGATGTATTTCATACAAATAATTTTTAAAATCAAGATATTTTGTATAAAAATAGCCTGATTTTCTCATTTTACGAAAACAGTTACTTCCAAAGCATCCATATCCCTTGTTTTTGTATTTTTTTGCAAAAAATAGCGATTTTAAAACAAAACCAAAAATCTTGCCTCTTTTACATCAAAGTCAATGAAGCCACACATCCGCAATGAGCCTCGCTATTCATAAGATTGTCAGCAAAAGGCGCTGCCAATCGTGTTTCTATACGCGGCTATGCTTTCGTAAACTCTCAATTTTGCAAAGGACTCTGGTGCTATACCATCTTGAATCCTTTCGCCTTCAGACAGATCTCCACTTCCTCAGGATCTGCGGTATGCAGGATCATGACGGGGGTAGAAGAATCACGGTTGAAGGACAGGTAGGTATAGTCCACATTGACATTGCTGTCTAAGAGAGCTGTCAGCAGGGTATTCAGTGCACCGGGCTTATCCTCGATCTCTACAGCCAGAACATCCACGAAACGGCAGAGGTAGCCCTTCTCTGTGAGGACTTCTTTTGCCTTGTCGGGATCGGAGACAACCATACGGTTGATTCCGTACTCCGCACCATCGTTGGTAACGGAACCCCAGATATTGATGCCTGCTTCATACAGCGCATTGGTCATAGCCTGCAGGGCTCCTTTTTTATTCTCAGCATAAATAGATAACTGTTTTAACATTTCGGTATTACCTCCTCATTACAATCTGACTGTTATGCAGTCTGTCAGAAACTTCCGACACTTTATTATGATAAAGCATTATTACAAAATAATCAACCCGGAGTTCACATTTGTATCTAAAAATTAGAGTAACTATTCAGCCCCTTCGCAAAACCGCCTCTGCTAAAAGAGCATCAGTCATTTGACTAATGCTCTTTGCTAATTACTCTATTTTATAGATGTCGGGTTCAAAATTCCTCGACATTTATAAAGTTCCGTGTGAAAACAGTCCTACCGGTCCCTGGGGAGGATCCTTAGGATCCTTCGACTCCTCGGAAGCATCGTTTTTCTGCTCTGCGGATTCTTCAGGCTTCTCCTGTGTGGAAGTCTCTTCTTTTGCGGATTCTGCAGGCTCCTTTGCGGTATCCTGTGCCGGTGCAGTCTGCTCTTTTGCTTCCTGCAGGCTGTCTTCGAAAGTCAGGGGCTGGAAAGCCGGATCGGTGGAAGTCATGACCTGTTCCCCAATGGTCACATCCACGCTGCTTCCCTTTACTGCACTGCCCGCAGCATTGGTTTCTATCACTTCTTTCTTCTCTTCCTCTTGCTCGGGCAATCCTTTTTCCTTGCGGAAGATCTTCATGAATTCCTTACCGGTAATGGTCTCACGCTCAATCAGGAACGCTGCCAGCTTATCCATCAGTTCTCTGTTCTCGCGAAGCATCTGTAATGCCTGATCATAACTTTCCTTGATCATGGCAACGACTTCTTCGTCAATGGCTGCTGCCGTTTCATCACTACAGTTCAGCGCGGTTCTTCCCTCCAGATACTGGCTCTCTACAGTAGCCAGTCCCACGAGTCCGAAGCGCTTGCTCATACCGTAACGGGTGATCATATTACGGGCAATAGAAGTAGCTTTTTCAATATCATTGGCCGCACCTGTGGTCACGGTATCAAATACTACTTCCTCAGCGGCACGTCCGCCCACCAGTCCTACCAGCATATCCCGAAGTTCTGCCTCGGTGTTGAGGTATTTTTCCTCCTCCGGTACCTGCATGACATACCCCAGCGCACCCATGGTACGGGGCACAATGGTAATCTTCTGCACCGGCTCGGAATTTTTCTGCAGGGCACTGATCAGTGCATGACCGACCTCATGATAGGATACGATACGACGCTCCTCCTTGCTCATGATGCGGTCCTTTTTCTCCTTACCTACCAGTACCTGTTCTACTGCTGCGAACAGATCCTTCTGGCTGACGAATTCTCTGCCTTCCTTGACGGCATTGATGGCAGCCTCGTTGATCATATTGGCGAGATCGGAACCTACCGCACCGCTGGTCGCCAGTGCAATAGCATCCAGATCTACGGTCTCATCCATCTTCACATCCTTGGCATGTACCTTCAGGATCTCCACACGTCCTTTGAGATCCGGCTTGTCTACGATGATCCGGCGGTCAAAACGTCCGGGACGTAACAGGGCTTTGTCCAGGATCTCCGGGCGGTTCGTCGCACCCAGGATCAGGATACCCTTAGAACTGTCGAAACCATCCATCTCGGACAGCAGCTGGTTCAGGGTCTGTTCCCGCTCCTCGTTGCCTCCGCCGTACTTGGAATCACGGCTACGGCCGATGGCATCGATCTCATCGATAAATACGATACAGGGAGCATTCTTGGTTGCTTCCTTGAACAGGTCGCGGACACGGCTGGCGCCCACACCTACATACAACTCAATAAAGTCGGAACCTGTCAGGGAAAAGAACGGCACATGTGCCTCACCTGCCACTGCTTTTGCAAGCAAAGTCTTACCGGTTCCGGGAGGTCCCACTAACAGGGCTCCCTTGGGAAGTTTTGCGCCGATCTTGGAATATTTCTGGGGATTGTGCAGGAAATCCACGACCTCCACCAGAGATTCCTTTGCTTCGTCTTCGCCGGCTACGTCCTTAAAAGTAACACCGGTTTCCTTCTGTACATATACTTTGGCATTACTCTTGCCGACGCCCATGGGACCTCCACTGCCGCCCATTTTACGGAACAGAAATCCGGCTACGACCCAGATCAGCACTACAGGTAATACTACCGTTACCAGAATCTCCACCAAAAAGCTGGAGGTATTACTGCTGATACGGGTACCCGTCACACCATGCTCCTGTAATCTGCCCGTCAAAGTATCCAGATCCTCCATCAGCATCGTATAATATACCGTCTTAGACTGCGTTGCCTTCTGAGTAATACCATAAAAGGTCACATAACTGTCAGGTGCCGGCGTAGCTGCCGCTTCCTTTTTCAGCTGTACCGTGATCACACCGCTTTCCTTATTTACCTCTACTGCTTCCACCTTATCCGCTTCCAGATCCTTCAGGAAATCCGTATAAGACACCTCCGTACCGTTGCCGGTTCCGAAAAATGCATTATACAACATCAATATGGCGATCACTGTCATCAGACCGGACAGGATCATCATCAGGATACTGGGACGCCTTGGTGGACGATTTCCGTTGCCTCCGTTACCGTTATTGCCGTTCCCGCTATTGTTGCCGCTGCCGGGAGCACCGTTGCCATTGCCGCCGTTACCGGAGCCATAGCCGTTATTATATGATTCAGATAATATTCTCATGTCATCTCCATTTTCTACTTTATTTTATTGTCTCTATTTTTTCTATATTTAATATTCTCATATTCCGAGACAATAAATTTATTGTAACTATTTAGCCCCTTGCAGAACGCAGTTTTATATGGCTCTGAATAGTTACAATCTATTTTATTATAGAGATAACCTGCGGATAAATCAATAGCACAAATGTGAAAAAAGCATGAAAAGCAGGCTATATCACACTATTTATCCATGAATCCGAAATACCGTCACTTCTCCGAAATAGGATTCGTTTGACACATACTGTGGAATTCTCTCCGACAGCATATCTTTGTGGTCTGTATGCAGGTGTCCGCAGATGAGAGCCTTCACGCATCAGGAAAATAGACGTTCCCGAAATCAGTGAAGTAACCACCAGTCCTGCGTAAGTATTCGTCAGATGCAGGCTCTGAATTGTTGTGTAATTCGTGATCACGACTACCTCTCCCGGGATCATGGTCGTCATCAGTACCAGACTGAACAGCAGCTTTTTCAGAGGGAATTCGAAAAATATGAATCCGTAGGCTGCCAGACAGGCAATCACGATTTGTGTTGCAATGGAAACCAGACATACAATTCCGGAATTCAGCAGATAACTGAAAAGCGATACTGCTTTGATCACTTCCAGGTAATTTTGCAATGTCGGAGCATTCGATAACAGAAATCAGTATTAACAGAAACAGAAACATCGCCTGTACACATGCTGTCTCAAACCTCCCGTTGATAATGGCATTTTCATAAATATAGTAAAGCAGATTCTTCGTTCCATTGGCAGGTCCGCCCACAGCGCGTAGGGCATCTGCGGGTCCACCCGATCTCTGCTCCGCCTAACAGTTCATTCAGAAGTCCGTTTTTCTGCCGGTAGATAAACAGAAAAATTGCTGCCGCCATTTTCACCGTGATCCAGATCACCTGCCAGAAGGAGCTTTTCCCCAGGATTGGGCTTCTGTTGTTCTGCGCTATGCTGCTGTTGTTTTTTGTCGTTACTGTCTGTGCTGTCATTCTTTTTCGCCTCACGTTTTATCTGTGCTTTATCATAGCCAAAAAAATTTTTGTAAATACCATGTAGGTGTAAATTTTTGTAAAATTCTGTAAAAGAATTTCTCCCATTCATGTAATACAATAATCAATCTATGTTAGCTCTTTGTTTAAAATTGCTCATTATGTGATTATTTGCCCAAAATTGTTAGATATAATAATGATTTCCAAAAAAAATTTTACTTTTCAGTAGATTTTTGGGAGACACTAAACTATAATAGAACATCATGGGATTTTAGTTGCAAAGATCCATAGAGAAAGGTGTCAGCAATGTACAAGATAGGTTTTGACAATGACAAATACCTCAGTCTGCAGTCTGAGAAGATCAAGGAGCGTATCGCGAAATTCGGCGGCAAGCTGTATCTGGAATTCGGCGGCAAGCTGTTTGATGATTATCACGCTTCCCGCGTTCTGCCCGGTTTCCATCCGGACAGCAAGATTAATATGCTGGCACAGTTAAAGGACGAGGCCGAAATCGTCATCGTCATTAATGCAGCAGATATCGAGAAGAACAAAGTCCGTTCCGACCTCGGCATTACCTATGATCTGGATGTGTTACGTCTGATCGATGCTTTCCGTGGCTATGGTCTGTATGTCGGCAGTGTATGTCTGACCCGCTTTGCCGGGCAGCCCAGTGCCATTGCTTATCAGAAAAAACTGGAGTCTCTGGGAATGAAGGTATACCGCCATTATTCCATTCCCGGATATCCTTCCAATATTCCGTTCATCGTAAGCGATGAGGGTTACGGTAAAAATGATTATATTGAAACATCCCGTTCTCTGGTAGTCGTTACTGCTCCCGGACCCGGAAGCGGCAAAATGGCTACCTGTCTCTCCCAGCTGTATCATGAATACAAGAGAGGCATCAAGGCCGGTTATGCCAAGTATGAGACTTTCCCGATCTGGAATATTCCGTTAAAGCATCCGGTGAACCTGGCTTATGAAGCCGCTACCGCAGATTTGAACGATGTTAATATGATCGATCCGTTCCATCTGGAAGCTTACGGTGAGACCACGATCAATTACAATCGCGACGTGGAGATCTTCCCCGTAGTCAGCGCTATGTTCGAGAAGATCATGGGCAGCTGCCCTTACAAGTCTCCTACTGACATGGGTGTCAATATGGCAGGCTTCGGTATTGTCGATGACGAAGCTGTCCGCGATGCCGCCAAACAGGAAATCATCCGCCGCTACTACCACACTCTGTGCCAGAAGCGCCAGGGTACTGCCGGTGACGACCAGATCTTAAAGCTTGAGCTTCTGATGAAGCAGGCAGGTGTCACCATCGACGATCGCGCAGTAGTCAGTGCAGCCAATATCAAAGCAGAGACCACCGGGGAACCGGCAGCTGCGATCCAGCTTCCGGACGGCAGAGTCCTCACCGGGCGGACCAGTACTCTGCTGGGTGCTTCTTCCGCATTATTATTAAATGCCCTGAAAGCTCTGGCAGGCATTCCGGACGAAGTACAGCTGATCTCACCCACCGCCATCGGTCCTATCCAGGATCTGAAGACGAACTACCTGGGGAACCGCAATCCCAGACTTCATACAGATGAGACGCTGATCGCCCTTTCCATCTGTGCAGCTACGGATGATACCGCGAAGGCTGCTGTGGAGCAGTTGAAGAACCTGAAAGGTTCCGAAGTGCACTCCAGCGTGATCCTGTCCCAGATCGACATGAATACCTTCCGCAAGTTAGGCGTGAATCTGACATGCGAACCTCATTATCAGAACCAGAAGCTGTATCACAACTAAACATTTTGTCATTCTACTATAAATTATGGCAGTTATTGAGCGAAGGCGCTCCCCAAGGGGAGTTTCTCGCTCTTTTTATTTTATAAATTGTTTTTGTATATCAAAAGGAGGAGAAAATTATGGCAGTAAAGTACGTGTTTGTGACCGGAGGAGTCGTATCCGGTCTGGGAAAAGGAATTACCGCAGCTTCCCTGGGAAGACTGTTAAAAGCAAGAGGTTACAAAGTAACCATGCAGAAATTTGATCCATATATTAATATTGATCCCGGCACCATGAACCCGATACAGCACGGCGAAGTATTCGTCACGGAGGATGGCACGGAGACCGATCTGGATCTGGGACATTATGAGCGTTTTATTGATGAGAATCTGGATAAAAATTCCAACGTTACCACCGGTAAGGTATACTGGTCCGTATTGCAGAAGGAGCGTCGTGGTGATTACGGCGGAGGTACTGTACAGGTCATCCCCCATATCACCAATGAGATCAAGAGCCGCTTTTACCGCAACTTTACAGATGATGAAACCCGTATCGCCATCATCGAGGTAGGCGGTACCGTAGGTGACATCGAGAGCCAGCCTTTCCTGGAGTCCATCCGTCAGTTCCAGCATGAGGTGGGGCATGACAATGCCATTCTGATCCATGTAACGCTGATTCCTTATCTGAGTGCTTCTCAGGAGCTGAAGACCAAGCCTACCCAGGCCAGTGTTAAGGATCTGCAGGGCATGGGCATCCAGCCGGATATCATCGTCTGCAGAAGTGAGCATCCTCTGGATCAGTCCATCAAGGATAAGATTGCTCTGTTCTGTAACGTACCTCAGAGTCATGTATTGCAGAATCTAGATGTGGAATATCTGTATGAGGCTCCGTTAGCTATGGAAAAAGAGCATCTGGCACAGGTAGCCTGTGAATGTCTGCATCTGGATTGTCCGGAACCGGATCTGGCAGACTGGAAGAAGATGGTAGAGGATCTGCGTCATCCCACCGATGAAGTGCAGATCGCTCTGGTCGGAAAATATGTCTCTCTGCATGATGCCTATATCAGTGTTGTAGAGGCTCTGAAGCATGGCGGTATCACCAATCATGCTACGGTACATATCAAATGGATCGACTCCGAGACGGTAACACCTGAAAATGTGGAAGAACTGTTAGGTGACTGCAACGGTGTCCTAGTACCCGGCGGCTTCGGTTCCCGGGGTATCGAAGGCAAGATCCTGGCGATTCAGTATGCAAGAACCCATGGAGTTCCCTTCCTGGGACTGTGTCTGGGAATGCAGCTGACGATCGTAGAATATGCAAGAAATGTCATCGGGTATACGGATGCCCACAGTGTGGAACTGGATCCTAACACCACACATCCTGTGATCGCTCTGATGCCGGATCAGAACGGTGTCGAGGATATCGGCGGCACCTTAAGACTGGGTGCATACCCTTGTGTACTGGATAAGGATTCCCGTGCTTATCAGCTCTACGGACAGGAGAATATCTCCGAGAGACATCGTCATCGTTACGAGGTCAACAACGATTACCGTGCCGTCCTCACTGAACACGGTCTGCGTCTGTCCGGATTGTCCCCTGACGGACGTATCGTGGAGATGTGCGAGCTTACCGAGCATCCCTTCTTCGTCGCCACCCAGGGACACCCCGAGCTCAAGTCCAGACCCAACAGACCCCATCCGCTGTTCAAGGGATTCGTGGAAGCGGCTTTGGAGAATAAACACCGGAAGTAAATTGAAAGTTTACGCGGGCAATGAGCCGCGCATAGGCAAAATAAGAACCGTGATTGGGTGCTTGCTCACAAATCACGGTTTTTACTTTTGCCGTGATGCGGCTCATTGCGGAGAACTGCCAATAAATGTGGAGCGCCCTTTGCAACACATTTATGAATTGAGTGCATGGCTCGTAACGTAGGATTGCCATAAAACCGACGAACTCCCGGAGCATGCGATACACATGTCTCGATGTAAGGTCTCCGGATGTGAATTTTCTACGAAAAGTGATGAGTAGTTCTCGTCATGACGGGGCCGCCTACAGTCGACATCCATGTCGACAATCGGCTGACGCGGACATCGTGTCCGCTTTCCCCCTGTCTTTCAGCACTTTTCTAGAAAATATCAACATCCTCCGACAAACATCTTCGACATGGCACCGCATGCTCCGGGAGTTCTGCGTTTTGGAAAGCTTTCAAAAAACCAGTAGCCACGGCTGGGTATAAGAATAAGCAGACCGTAAGCAGACGTCGGTACTTAGCAAGGGTACTTTGGCCGCTTATGTACCGTTACGGTTAAGCGTCCGAAGCGGAAGCGGGTCTGCGTCCCTTGCTCCAATGCGGGCTACGGGGATATTAGAACAGATTCATTACTTAACTTTCAATATCCAAAAATAGTTTTTTGATTACTTTGGTGTAAATGACGCAATAATGACGTATTCCATACAAATAATTTTAAAAATCAAGATATTTTGTATTAAAATAGCCTGAGTTTCTCATTTTACGAAAACAGTTACTTCCAAAGCATCCAAATCCCTAGTTTTTGTATTTTTTTTACAAAAAATAACGATTTTAATACAAAAACAAATTCTTACCTCTTTTACACCAAAGTCAATCAAACCACACTTACACTTAATTCTACTCAAACATGCAAAAGAGCTGGGAAAAGTAAAATTTCCGCCTTAGAAACACATTATTTTTTACTATAATTGTATAAAAAGATCTATTACGTAAAAAGTCGCTTTCTGAGAAGCCTATTTTTTACTATTTTGACTATATTGAGGCTTTTTTCAAAAATCAGTAGTACCAATACGGGCTGCTGAGATTCGTCACATCCGCAATGAGCCTCACTAACTTTCTATTTCTTTTTATCATTTCGCAAATACATCAAAATTCCATGGATAACTCTGCCCAGGCATGATCCTATCACCGCCCCGGCAATGGTGATTCCCAGTATTTCCACATAGCGAAATCTGTTTGCCGAAAATGCCCATACGCATGCTACGATGCCGCACAAAACGATCAATCCGATATAGATATCTTTTATACTCTTATTCTCCCTCGAACTCCCGGACGGCATCGCATCATTTCCCACTAACACATCAATGCTTATGTCGAATTGCTTTGATAAAAGAATTAATTGCTCCGGGTTCGGCGCAGTCTCTCCTAATTCCCAATTTGATATGGTCTGCCTTGTAACATTAATTTTTTCTGCCAGCTTCTCCTGCGAAAGCCCCTTCCTTTTTCTTAAGGTCTGAATATTGTTTCCTAACTGCATCCGTCACCTCTCCTTTCGCATGAAGTATAGCATGCAATAGCTATGCAGTACTATCAACATCTCCGGGAAATTGCGCAAAGGAACTTAACATTTCCGCAAACCTCAGAGTTTCTACTGATTTGCCGGTTTCTCCGGTATTCGGCATTGTCCACATGTTCCTATGTACCATTTTCAGGATTGCTGCCACAAAATTGCTACTACCAAAAACATAATTGCAAAACCAAATTCAATCACTGTCGTGAACCTGATTCTTCTCTTCAAAACACATACTCCCGGATGTTTTGAATGAATATAGATGGGATAAGTGTTCCCTTCTGTCATCCTCCGCAGCAGGCGATAGGGTACCGTCAATGTGGTCTGCTCATGGTAAGCCGTGCCGTTACAGACGTATTCAAACACCGGTGCATAGCTGGTAATACCATAGCGTCCGGGGTAGCTGTTATATCCGCAATAGATAGCTTCTATCTTCTGATTGCAGCAAAATACAGCATAGATATCATTCACACCCAGTAAAAACAGAAACAATCCAAACACGCTCATAATCAGCAGCGCCTCGAGAGCTTCATTCCCTACAAACAAAATAACAAATGATGTGATGGCAAAACCAGCAAATGTCAGGATGATGTCCAGACATATAAAAGGTACAACCTTATATCTCTTATTTTTTATAATGATAACGGTAGATACTCCAAACAATAATGTCAATATGTATACCAGAGCTTCCATTACCATATCCCTCTCCTCCGATCCAATAAGCAAAATTTATGAATTTTTCATTACCCAGGCAAATGCCTTCGCAGTCCGCAGGCCCGGATCTCTGAAATGATTCCCCGGATTCCATTCCAGCGTACTGCCGATCCCACACTGCTGCAGCCACGCATGTGCCTCCCGGATGCAGTCACCCACAGTAGCCATAACAAGATTTCTGGTCTTTTCCTCTTTGTCCCCCAGGCTTAAGTAAACTGCCCGACTCTGATTCTCGTGCTCTTTCACATAGGGTAGAAACCCGGGGAACCACACCGAGGGCGATGCCGCCGCTATCCCCGCAAACCGATCCGTCTGATAAGATGCCCACAGAGAAAACAACCCTGCAAGAGAATATCCTCCAAGATAATAAGTTTTACTTTCATCCGAGCATAAACGCAAAATTTCTTCTAGCAACGAGGCTGCACCCTCGCCAAAATCCTCATTTCCGAATACCGCTGGTGCTTTCCACGGAGACAGATCAAGGTTCCAGTCATCCACTTTCACCGCAATCATTTGAAAATCCAATGCTGTCAGTTTCCGGATTTGTGCCACTTCGCCCTCTATTTCCGGAAGATCATGATCTCCCACGGGCTGGATCAAAACAATGGGAGCCTCCGGATTCCCATATTTATATTTAGTCATGCCGTCCTCTTTCTCTATCAAATATCCTTTTCTATCAAGTATCCATTCTATTTTATCAGTTTCAGAATCCTTTGCCTGTTATATCGCTGCATGATCACAAACATCATATCAAACATGGCCGCAAGGATCGATGTAATGATAAATGCCGGATATCCACCCAGCCAATGACCTGCCACAATCGGTACAAAGCTGAGCACTACGATCGTCTCATGCCCCAGTTCCGCCTGACATGTGACCTGCGCTATTTCCTCCCAGGTGTGTTGTCTCGGATCAAACAGGCTGGGATTATAGGTAGGCATGCGATTCTTCCATTTTTTCACATGCAGCTTTTCATATAATTTCATTTCAGATTTACTTACCTGATACCAGTGTTTTCTGTAATCTGCCCTGTTATGCATGATAGAATTGTAGATAAATGCTACCACCCATCGCATGATAAAATGATAAGCAGTGGTTCCAAAGGTAATGGCAATCGTCAGCCAGATTTCTAACAAAGTTTTTTGATATAAAATACCCGTGACAATGGTTCCGATCAGGAACACGACAGGCGCTGCCTTTAAGAATTTTATCATAGGTCATTCTCCGTTTTTTCCAATTTCATATACCCATTTTCTTAATGAGTTTTGAATAAATATGTTCCACGAACCATGGTTCCGTAGATTTCTCCAAAGCATCTTCCAGAGAGAACCACATCACTCCACTGTTCTCATCGGCTTTTACGGATACCTGCTCTTCCGAATCTGCCTCCAGTAAATACGTGATATTCAGATGCAAATGGCTGGACACATAGTTCCCTTTTTTCACATGTCCGTCCACCGTCAGAGATTCCAGAGAAAAAATCTCCTCTGATACCGGTCTCACATTGGAAATTCCCGCCTCCTCCTTCACTTCCCGGATGGCAACGGACAGCAGATCCGTCTCCCCATCCGCATGTCCTCCCATCCAGGACCAGGAATTATAAATATTATGATATACCATAAGCACTTTGCTTCTGTCCTTATTTACCACCCAGGCAGAAGCCGTAATATGCGCAACTGTATTTTCTCTGGAAAATGCGTTCTCATTGTTCCTGATCCATCCCAGAATCAAAGCTTTGTCCTTTTCTTCCTGTTCATTGAATGGGGGATAGTTTTCTATTTGTCTGATGGAATCCTCACGTGTCATTTGGTTATCTCCCTATTTTCAAACAGCCGGTCAATCTCCTGCCAGTCCTTACATCTCACAAACCTGTCATTGGGAAGCTCTGCCCGGCTGTTCCATGGTCGGTCGAACACGGCTATCCTGCAGTTGTCAAAATGCATTACATGCTCAAACGCCGCCGGAGAATCCTCTACCGCAAAATCAAAGGTCATGTTGTAAAGTTCCGCCAATGTCATATTATATCTATAATCCTGTTTCGCCGTTTCGCGCCCGTATTTGTCTACGCAGAACAAGGGAACTCTTTCTAGATGATGTTCATCAAGCCATTGCCTCGATGGTTCGTAGGAATTAAACGGCCTTCCGGTAATGATAAAAACCTCGTGTCCCTGATCCACCCACTTATTAATTGCTTCGGAAGCCCCCGGCGTCTCCTCGTAATTCAGCAGATTTTCCGGCAAATGCCCCGCTTTCATTAAAGCTTCATACTGCTCATCATTTAAATCAAATGATTTCTGGAGATTGAAAAACTGAACCTGCCGGTAAGGGACATCAATGCCGAACAGTTCTTTTGCGATTTTCGTAAAATATTCGGCGGTTTCACATAGTACATCATCAAAATCTATGTAGATTTTCATTGCTTCTCTTCTCCTAATAACCCCGGCAGTTTCTATCAGCTCCCTGCTCTTTTTACAAAGAATTTCCACGCTGCCATACCATTACATAGTCTTTTTCCCCGGTAACTTCATCCAATCCTTCTCGTTGGATTTCAAAACCTTCTCGTTGATAAAAGTGAATTGCACGTGTATTCTTTTGGTAAACATTTAAGTATAATTTCGTCTTTTTTTCTTTTACAAAATTCAACAGAAGCTTACCTATACCCTGCGACTGCATTTCATCACGGACAAAAATGCCTTCGATATATTCATCATTTAACCCTATAAAGCCTTCTATCTGGCAGTCATTCTCATACACATAGACCTCTGCCTGTGGCAACATTTCTTTCACTAAATCAATATTATCTTTCCAATATTGACCCGGAATAAAATAATGTGCTTTTAAGTTGGTATCTAACCATATATCAACAACTCGTTCGATATCTGCTTTTTGTAATACTTTGATCATACTTCTTCAAACACCCTGTTCTGCTACAATTTACAAAACCACCTCGAAGATCGTCCCTCCGGATGGATTGGACTTCACTGTGATACTGCCATCATGCACTCTTACAATTTCACGAACTAGGGCAAGTCCCAGTCCTACTCCACCCAGCTCCCGGCTTCTGGACTTATCCACCCGGAAAAACGGTTCAAATACGCGCTCCTTAAGTTCCTCAGGGATTCCGGTTCCCGTATCCTCCACTGACAGATATACATGTTTTTCCTTCCGGTCTGCGGTTACTGTGACCTGCCCGCCCGAATGATTATATTTTATGGCATTCTCAACCAGATTGTATACCAGCCGGTAAATAAGGATGTCACTTCCGACCATCGTTATATCCTTACATTTTCCGATCAGCCTTATATTTTTGCCCTCTGCGAGAGGTTCCAGATCCTCCAACACCTCATCCACCAGAGCGTCTAAGATAATTTCATCATCCCGTCCTACCGTCTGAAGCTCACTCATGTCGAGAAGTGTCTTTACCATTTTGTTGAGTCTGTCGTTCTGTTCGGTAACCATCTTTATCATCTGTACCGTGTCTGCATCATTGTCCGGATGTCTGTTGGAATGATACAGATCAAGCTGTACCTGCATCAGGGCTAAAGGAGTACGAAGCTCATGGGCTGCATTTGCAGTAAATTGTCTCTGTATCTCAAATGCATCCGAGAGACGTTCCAGCATCCGGTTATACGAAACGCTAAGCTGGTTCAGTTCCTTCACCTGGTTTTCTTCTATCCGTGAATCTGCCAGATTTTGCGCCTGCACCTTTTCGATCTTGTCAGAAAACTCTCTGAGCGGTCTGAGTGCATGCCCACTTATAAAATAGGTAGACACTCCACCCAGAAGAGCCAATACTGCTGAAATGATCAGGCTGTTTTTCCTGTAGTCCGCCTTATTATTATAGACCTGGACAGAAAAGTCATTGGCGAACTCATCCCACTTGTCCTCCGGAATGCTGATATATATTTCCTCCGCATCGTCCGGCTGATCATCTCCCCGTGTATCCACAGCCTCTTGCAGGGAATCCATATAATATACACCGTTTTTATAGACAAGCATCGTCACGCATCCACATATCACCGCTATATATAATGTAATGATGCAGGTAAGTCTCCACTGCAGCGACATTTTTTTCATCTATCGGACTCCTCTCGTATTTTATACCCTTCTCCCACCTTGTTCAGAATCGGATCATATCCCAGCACAGCCTTAAGCTTTTTTCTAAGGGAAGACATGTGTACTCTGATCGCTCCGCTAAAGCTATCCACAGATGCATCCCAGACATGCTCCATCAATTCCTCCTGACTTACCGGTCTGCCCATGTTCAGAAGCAGATATTCCAGAATACCATTTTCTTTTCTTGTCAGAGATACCATTTCTCCTTTTGCATAAGCCTCACGCCTTACGGTATCAAACTTTATCTCACCGCTTTCCAGACATACATCCTTCTGTACAAACTTCCTTCTGGTCAGGCTTCTGATACGTGCCTCAAGCTCCTGTAGATGGAATGGTTTTTCCATATAATCATTTGCCCCTGCATCCAGCGCCTCAACCTTATCCGCTATCTGCCCTCTTGCAGATAATATAAGAACCTTCGTCTCTTCATTTTCCTGCCTGAGCTCCTTCAGGATCTCCATCCCATCCATGCCGGGCAGATTCAGATCAAGAACGACCAGATCATAGTTCTCCGTCAGGATACCTGCAAGAGCTTCTTCCCCATCATAGCAGGTATCCACCTCATATCCTGCGTCATACAGACTTTTTGCAACTGTATCACATATTTCTTTTTCATCCTCAACAATGAATAATCTCAAAATTTCTTCCCCTCCCTTAACAAAGATTTTACAACAATCATTGTATAATAGCGAAGTCAGCTGGTCAATAAATACACGATCGAAAGGAGTAACAATAACTTGAAGTGCAGAAAAATATCTCAGATCGTTCTGCTCGTCACCGGGATCACTATGATCGGCTACGGTGCAGTCAGAGGCGAAGCTGCTGTCGTGCTTGGTAAAGCAATAAAATTATGTCTGGAGTGTGTCGGAATTGGATAAGAGAAAAAAATCACTGTCAAGGCAGACAGCCGGGATACGCGGATGGATACAGGCTGCTGCCACACTGCTTACTAATATTCACATCCCTAATCTTTTTAAGGGCAAAATATATCAGGGAAACGCTAAGACCGTATGTGTACCGGGATTAAACTGTTATTCCTGTCCTGCTGCCACGGGAGCGTGCCCCATTGGCGCATTCCAGGCGGTGATCGGATCCTCCCGATTTAAATTTTCATATTATGTCACGGGGTTTTTTATTTTACTGGGTGTGACACTTGGAAGATTTATATGCGGGTTTTTGTGTCCATTTGGATGGTTTCAGGATTTACTTCATAAAATCCCGGGGAAAAAATTTTCCACAGCCAGACTGAAGCCGCTAAGATATCTGAAATATATGATTCTTATCGTTTTCGTTATCCTTCTGCCGCTGCTCGTAACGAACTCTATAGGAATGGGCGACCCTTTTTTCTGTAAATATATTTGTCCACAAGGCGTTCTGGAGGGAGCTATCCCGCTTTCTCTGGGAAATGCAGCCATACGGTCCGCACTTGGAAAACTCTTTTCTTTTAAATGCTTTATTTTGATCACAGTTGTCGTGTTAAGTATTTTATTTTACAGACCCTTCTGCAAATGGATCTGTCCTCTTGGCGCGATCTACTCACTGTTTAATAAGGTCAGCCTTCTTAATATTAAGGTGGAGGACAGCAAATGTATCGGTTGTGGTCAATGTTCAAAGGTATGTAAAATGGATGTGGATGTGTGCAAGCATCCAGACCATCCGGAATGCATAAGGTGTGGAGCCTGCATCAAGGCTTGTCCCAAGGATGCGATCCACTACCGGTTTATGGGAAAATAATCTTATTACTATTACTTAAAGGAGAAATCAATCATGAAAACAAACAAAAAATTCCTTACTATTTTAACACTGTGCATAGCTTTATTGCTTACAGCCTGCGGCACAACAGATGCTGCCGGCACGGACAAAACCAATGAGTCTCTGACGGAAACCGGTACCGTATCCGCAGACAGCTCCGACTCTGCACTGAATGATCTGTATCAGCAGGAGAACCAGCTTTTTGCGGATCATGAGGCTGTATGGAACAAGGTATTCGGCATGATGAGCAAAAGCGATGCTGATCCCAGCGGAAATTATGCTGATTATCTGGCTGATACCGTCGAAGCAAACAAGGACTCCTTTACAGAGGATGAATGGAAAACACTTACGGACGATATGGAAACCATACGGAAAATCGAAGAACAGATAGCAGAACTGGGACAGGGAACTACCACAGCCGATAATACTGCTCCGGGAAACAATTCTGAAGCTGCCTCTCCCTTCCGGAATTTCTCCGGTCAGGATTTTGATGGGAATTCTGTCGATGAAAGCCTGTTTTCCGGAAATGCAGTAACCGTTGTCAATTTCTGGTTTACCGGCTGTAAGCCCTGTGTTGCTGAGTTGTCTAAGCTGAACGAATTAAACAATACGCTCAAAGCAATGGGCGGCGAAGTCATCGGCATCAATACCGAAACCTTCGACAACAATGAAGCTGCCATGAAAGAAGCTGCCGCCGTTCTTGAAAGCCAGGGTGCAAAATACCGCAATATTTCCATTGACTCTGCTTCCGATGCGGGTAAATATGCCTCTGACATTATGGCATTTCCTACAACCATACTTGTCGATAGAAATGGAAATATTGTAGGGGATCCGATCCTTGGGGGAATTGATAACCAGGATAACTATGACTCTCTGATGCAGCAGATTCAATCGGTAATTGATGCAGACAGTGCAAACCAATAAAGCAGAACACCCCCTAAGATTTCTTCATTCACCTGTTGACACCGGCAATTCTTTTTGATATTATTTATCAAGAATTAAATATTCCATGAGGGAGTAGTTAGCACGAAGGTGTGATTTGTCAACATTCTGATTATAATTTTAGAGTATAATCTGGCAAATCTTAAATAATGAGACTCATGTATATCTGTTAATGGTCTGTGTATAATACACACTGGCTGATAATTGATATACATGAGTCTTTTTTATCTCTGTCGATACTTATCATCGTACAGCTTTCGGCTGACAACACTGTAATGGATCACGCAAAGGAGAAAAACATGGAGAAACTTATTAACAACGCCCCATTTGCCCTTGTTCTTGTATTCCTTGTAATCGGTTTTGTACTGCTTATTAAGGGTGCGGACTTTTTCGTAGAAGGAAGCTCCAGTGTAGCGAAGAGACTGCATGTTCCGTCTATCATTATCGGACTTACCATCGTAGCAATGGGAACCTCTCTCCCGGAGACAGCGGTCAGTGTATCGGCTTCCCTTGCAGGCAATAATGAGCTTGCGGTCAGTAATGTCGTCGGTTCCAATATCTTTAATCTGATGGTCGTGATCGGCGTATGTGCAACGATCGCCACCGTAGAGGTTGCTCGGGAAACTATTAGGAGAGATATCCCCCTTTCCCTGGTCTGTGCCGGTCTTTTACTGCTTTTGGGAAGCATCGGGCTTGGTGATCAGACCAAAATGACACTGGGACATTTCGATGGTGTGATATTCATAGGTCTGTTTGCCGGATATATCTTCTACATGATCAGAATTGCCTTAAAAGCAAATAAAGAGGGGAAAAAAGTAGAAATTGAGGGCGGTTCCAATGAAGAGATCAAGCTGATCTCCGTGCCGCTTAGCATTATTTTCATTATCGGCGGTGCTGCTGCGATCGCCTTCGGCGGAGATCTCACCGTCGATGCTGCATCCAGAATTGCAAGCGACCTGGGAATGACGCAGACGCTGATCGGACTTACCATCGTTTCCATCGGTACATCTCTTCCGGAGCTTGTGACTTCCATCGTTGCAGCCAGAAAAAATGAAGTCGATATGGCACTGGGTAACGCCATCGGTTCCAACGTATTTAACATCCTGATGGTTCTGGGTATCGCTTCCGCCATCAGTCCCATCAGCATCATTACGGAAAACATCATTGATCTGTGTGTACTGATCGCATTTACTGTGTGTGTATGGATCTTCGCAGGAAGCAAAAAGAAAATCGGAAGAGTCGAAGGCTTCTGTATGGTGGCTCTTTACGCAGCATATGCGGTTTATATCATAATCAGATAAATGAGGGCCGTACAAATGATATTGTTTTTTAAGGTATTTCTCACGGAATTCATCGCAGAGATGGGCGACAAGACACAGCTTATGCTGATCGCCCTTACTTCGAAATACAAATTAAGAGATATTATATTGGGAACCGCTGCCGCAATCCTGGTGCTGAACGGTCTGGCCGTTCTCGCCGGCGGGCTCGTCAGCGAATTCATCCCTGCCTGGCTTATCAAGATCATTGCTGCACTTGCATTTCTTTATTTTGCCGCATCAACACTTGCGGGCGATGATGACGAGGAAGAGGAGGGCAGCGGCAGATCCAGGATCCGGTTCGCACCGCTTGCGGTTTTCTGTACCTTTTTCGTAGCCGAGCTTGGAGACAAGACACAGCTTACCGCCATCACCTTTGGTGCCAATGAAGGTATGAGTTCCGCACTGATCATATGGCTCGGCTGTTCTCTGGGACTGTTTTTAGCAGACATCCTGGGAATGCTTTTAGGCTATCTGTTAAAGAGCAAGACACCGGAAGGGCTGCTCAATACTCTCGCCTTCGTCATCTTCTCTGTATTTGGCGTCTTCACACTGTATCAGGGACTGAAGCTCATCAATGCAGATGTCCGTTTCATCCCGGTACTGCCGATACTGATCGCTGCAACGATTGTTTTTGCCGGTATCTGTGTGTACCTGTTCTTAAAGAGAGAAAAGGCAAAAGCTGCAAACTAAGAACCATCGTATGAATTCGCTCTAATTCTTTATTACCCACTTTTTCAATTCTAATAAATGTAAAGGCGAAAGCATACGCTTTCGCCTTTACATTTATTCCACTCACTTAACATACTTATACGAAGTACTTGAATTTAAAAGAATAATATCATATTTATTGAACAATGCATCTATATTTGCCCTTGCATTTTCACAGTTAAAAAGTGATGTCATAATTGTTATTTCAGACATTTCAATTGTTTTAAGCAATTCTGGAACAGAAAACCCATGCGCATTATTAAGCGAACAGAATCTGAATTTCTCTATCTTTATGTCCAACCCGTATTTTTTGTAGGCACCTTTTTGTTCTTCACGTAATCTTAAATAAAGGTTTCTTTTACTTTTTCCAGCGCTCTTCGTATCCCCGACAATACCTACATATAGATATACTGTATTTGAATTTTCAACTTTACCATACCATATATATAAACAATCCGTTACGGCCTTATAATTCTCTATTTCAGAAAAATTGGTCCATGCACTCGGCGAATTCCATTCGGGTGCCTTAGATTCTTTTTCAGAAGACGGTCGAATCCCTTGTTGCAATAATTCACATATTTTTTTTGTAGCATTTGTCTTTGGTTTTTTAATTACATTAATAACTTCTAAAAAAATTTGATTTTCTTCTTCATATATTTCACACTCAAGTTTTTCTGACCATTCTCTTTTAGAAATTCTAGCTTTTTCCCCTTCTGCATATGTATAAACACCATCAATCCTCAACTTGGAAAATTGAATGGAATCATTAATTGTAAACTGCCAAGCTCCTGCTGAACCATACACATCGTCAGAAGGTTTACGTTTATGTTTTGGTGAAAAGGTAATAGGGCATTCTCTGCCTGCATATATTAATTTTCCCGGAATGCTCGTTAATGCATTCCAATTCCTGCACACATCCACAGGTAATCCCATAACTCCGTTTTCCAATGACATTTTCGTAATATTCACCATAAAGCTCATACATAAGGTCTTCCATTTCTGATTATTATTTGCTAAACATGTTCTGTTCAATACTGTAATTTTATTACCTATTATCTAAATACTTGAGGCAGAATTCTTAGATTTCATCGAAAATTCCCTTACCCTGAATAATCGTCTTTATCTCTTCTACCGTTTTATCCGTAGCAGATGCAATCTGCTCTGGCAAAAGGCCGTTCTTATACATTGTCATAATAAGCCCTGCTTCACCTTCTGCATAACCCTCTCTGCGTCCTTCTTCCAAGCCTTCTCTGCGTCCGATTGCAATGCCTTCTTCCTTAACTCCCTGACTCAAATTACACATAGTGCTCATGTCCTTTCTGAAATTCTCTTCTAATGGGATATCATACTCATTTCCAATAATGTCCAGCTTTTCATCCACCGTAAGCTCTCTGGACAGTAATGCTCCCAACAGACGATGCAATTCATAGGTCTCATCATGCTCCGGCAGTTCCTTAGCAAGACCTATCATAATGATATTCAATAGATCCAGATTGCCCTTCCATTCATAAGAACCGATCATGTCTTCTTTGGTAAGATGAATATGGCTCATGGTGTTTTCCTCCATATTCATACAGATCCAGATGGAATAGACACATTTGATGTCATCGTAACTCGAATTCTCGAAATCCTTTTCCTTCTGGGAGGAGATCAGTCTGCTCACGTAGAAAACTGCCCGATTTAGGATCTTATAGTCGCTGGGTTCGTCCTTTTGCGCTTCCACATTGATGATGATCTGCGAAAGGCCATCCTTCATCCGCACATAAAATACAATGTCAAAACGCACCAGACCTTCGTTCAGTTCCTGATTCTCCGTGTTAAAACCAACAATCCGCTTTCCATTCTGAAAATGAACTGCATTCGTCAGTCCCGGCTCCACCGGTACTGTACTGATGTAGGGAATTCCCTCTATAAGCGCTGCGACCTCCAGCGGGTCCATTCCCTTAAATTTCTCCACAGTCTTTATCAGGATCCGTGCCAGAATAATCTTATGTGCTATCAGGCGTTTCGCGCTGTTATCATATTGTGCGTCTCTGTCTGTTGCCAGTACTGCATTTTTTAACTCCGTATTCAATGGTTTCCTCCTTTTGTGTCAGGTAATCATAGATACCGCCGGAAATAAAAGGATTTCACCATATCTACATTATAACTTACCTGTTTTTCTGATACAACTGGTTTTCTGAGTGGGTTTTTGCCTCTCTCTGCTCTTCTTGAAGAGGCGGGCGGACTTTCTTAACAAAAGTCTCAGACATCAGCTTCCGCTGACAAAGAAATTTTTTATAAGTGACATGTACTTATAAGTGGAGTATATCTTATACTTTTTAATTATGCAACAAATATGTTTTAAATGACTAAAAGGGAGAGCTGTCTTTTGGAAAATAGAACATTCTTTTCAAAAGTCAACTCTCAGAAGCAGAATCACAGTATCTACTGTATTTTTGGCCCTTTTTCCTATACCCGCAGTCGCAATAAGGTCCGCCGGAATATCCTCATACTCATGAAATGTAATTTGCTATATTCTGTCCCTATTTCTCGGCATTCCCTGCCTTGCTGTGCTTGTGTCTCTTGCGCACTTCTCTGGCGTGATCTCTGCGGGCGGCGATAGCGTCTGCCTCTTCCTTAGGGATCAGCTTCGTGGTCTTGACAATATATACACCGCCGTCATATGCCTTGCGTACCCGGATCTTGCCCTTGAGGTAGCCGTGCTTCTCGCAATAAGCCACGCAGTAATAATGCCTGCCGTTAGCGCTGAACCATTTGATCTTCTTGCGCAGGTTACGATGGCAGAGATAACATTTGCTGGACACAACCTCCTTGTCCGCAAAAGCTTCCGTCTTATCCTTGAACTCTCTGGAAATATATTTTACATAGGTGTCAAACTGTGTCTTGACCTCATCCTTGCGATCCTTCGGCGGGCAGAACGTGTCATAGGACAGGTTCACCACTACCTCCGGGTGCTCCTCCAGGATCCGGATCAGGATCTTTGCCGTATAGTAGGCATCACTGAACGCCCGGTGGAAGGGAATATCCTTCTCAATATGCAGAAAATCGATGGCATATTCCAGATTTCTGCGGATCTTGCGCTCCTCATAGGCAATGGCGAACAGCTTCTGCACATCCAGATAGGGCAGCGGTCCCGGTGCCAGAAGCGGCATCTCATAATATGCCATATTCCGCTGTAACTCCGTAAGGTCTAACGTCCCCCAGGTACAGAACAGCTGCTCCTCCTGTCCGCACCATCTGACAAAATCTCCTCCAACCTCAGGGAACGGTCTCCCACGCTCCAGCTCCTGCATCTGAATATGGATCAGTTTGCTGGTGATCTTGTGCATCTCATGGTAGACCTGTGGCTTGATCAGTTCATTGAATTCGCTGACCATGACACGTTCTTTATTCAGTTTGATGGCACCGATCTCTATGATTTCAAAAGGCAGCTTCTCCACAGCATCCTCTTTGCCGGTGTTACTCTGATTCCATTCCAGATCCAGAACGATATATTCCATACGTTCCTCCATATTTTGTAACTATTAACAGGGGTTATAAATGTCTTACAGTCTTGGCAGTGCGATATCCAATACCTCTTCATGCCAGCAGTGGTCTCCCTCTCTGACATCGTGGATCGGATATTCCTCTTTTCCGTACAGGCTGTAAGCCTTCCGCACAATATCCATCTGCTCCGTCACATTCACCAGTCCTCTGGGACCGTTCAGATGGTCATCCCGGCAAGACTGAACCGCCAGCGGTCTCGGCGCAATGAGCGATGCAATATCTCCCATATCAAAGTGTTCCCACAGATGGGGAACATAATTACAGCTGCAATTACCGTTGAGTAATAATAACGCGTCACGATATCCATAGAGATATCCGCTGATGATACATTTTTTCACACGGTCATCCAAAGCAGAGACCCACAGCGTCTGCATACCACCGCCGGAAAATCCCATGACTCCCAAGTCCTCAGTATCCCATTCGCCCCGTTCATATACATAATCGATCAGCCGGGAAGCGTCCCAGGTGCACATACCTGCCACGGTCTCTCCCAAAGGCTCCGCCATATGTGCCAGATGAAAACAGGTACTGGTCAGGAAGGATTTCTCATCAGTTCCTTTCTGCAATGCCTCATCCCTGCGTTCTCCGAAGCCTCTGCAATCCGGACAGATTGCCACATAACCACGCTTCGCCAGCTGCATGCCGTAATCATAATGGTAGAATTCGATCATCCGTTTTACCGCGGGAATATCATCGCGTCCTGCCACGCTGAATTTACCTGCTCCCTGATGCCCCGGAAGGGCAAGAAAACATTTCTGCTTCTCTTCGTCCTGCTTCGGTGGGATCAGTATATACATGGGCATATACACTTCCGGCTCTACCTGAATGATCACTTTTTCCCGACGAATGCCGTTCTCCAGCTCCACGACTTCTTCCACGCGTGGGTCCAGATCACAGGACTCCATGTATTTCCACCCCAGGAGGTCTTTTAATGTCTCTCTGGAAGTCTCCTTCCAGGCTTCCCATTCCTCTCTGGTGGATCCGGCGAACGCATCCTGCCTTGCATATTTATCAAATTTGTCCTGCATTCCCTTCAGACTTCCGTAGAAATGAGGGATCTGAATGATCGTATCTGCCTGTTCCATGACTGCTCCTTGCGTTTTCATTTTCTCTTATTGCTATTCTTACCATTCTCTGCCCTGTGCGTGCAGCCCGTCTTCCACATCTCCTGCAAAAAGGCTCTCCAGCCAGGTATGCGCCAACCGGATCCATGAGGTGCATTCCTCCTGTACGGCTCTGCCATCGTTGGTCTCTGTCAGCTTATCCGCCAGTGCCAGTCCGTGGGCACCCTTTTCATACATATGGAATTCTGTGGGCACTCCCGCTCTGCGGAGAGCGCTGACAAACAGCAGCGAATTTTCCACCGGTACCGACTGATCCGCAAAGGTATGCCAAATGAAAGTCTTCGGCACTTTACTTGTTACCTGTTTCTCCAGGGACAGCTTCTCTCCCAGTTCTTCCTGTCTGCTGCCTAACAGATTCTCAAAAGATCCTCTGTGAGCAAACTCTCCGGAAGTGATGACCGGATAGCATAACAGCAGTCCGTCCGGACGCAGCAGCTCATGCTCGGAAGCGGAAAGTCCCTGGCTCTCTGCCAGGAAATCTTCATCCCAGAACACACCAAGGCTGGCTGCCAGGTGTCCTCCCGCAGAACATCCTTCCACTACGATCTTGTGGGGATCAATGTGCCACTCTTTCGCGTGCTCCCGCAGGAACTTGATGCTGTAAGCCAGTTCCTTTAAGGAAGTAGGATATTCCGCAGGGGCGCAGGAATAACGCAACACTGCCGCATGATATCCCATCGCCAGGAATTTCAGTGCCATGGGTTCTGCCTCTCTGTCGGAGGTTCTGGTATAGCCGCCTCCCGGACACAACAGGATCAGAGGTCTGTCGTTAATTGCCATTGCATCCGAATACTCCTGAATATAGGTAACTAAATGTGCTCCCGGAAGGGATCCCTCCTGATGCATTTCAAATGTATTATAGATCATATTTTTCCTCATTTCCGAGCATTATCATTGAAAAATAAGGCGCAGACCCTGTAGCAATACTACCGGCCTGCGTCTTCATCTGCCTTATAAATATTTTCATAACTATTCAGAATCACATTCACTCCGAATAGTTATATATATCTTAGTATGCTCTTCCCCAGTATACCATCTTTTTCGCAGGTTTTCCACAACATACGCAGGTATCTGCGATCTGTTCCTGTTCAAAAGGCATGCAGCGGCTGGTAACCGCAAGCTTTTCCTTGATCCGATCTTCACATTCCCGGCATCCGCACCACATAGCCTTGACAAATCCGGACTTCTCATTGAAGATCTGCTCGAACTCTTCCATGTTGTGTGCTACATAGGTATGGCTGTCGCGATGTGCTCTTGCTCTCTCCAGCATTTCCTTCTGCATGGTCTCCAGAATCTCGGCTACCTTGGTCTCCAGATCCTCCAGAGCCACCTCGGTCTTCTCTCTGGTATCACGGCGGCAGATCACACACTTGCCTGCTTCGATATCCTTAGGGCCGATCTCCACACGGATCGGATAACCTCTCATCTCGGCCTCTGCGAACTTGAAGCCGGGGGTCTTGTCGCTGTCATCTACCCTGACACGGAAATCTTTCGCCAGGCGGTCTCTCAGCTCATACGCCTTGTCGAGAACGCCTTCCTTTTTCTGCATAACGGGTACAATGCAGATCTGGATGGGTGCCACACGGGGAGGGATCACCAAGCCTTCGTTATCACCATGTACCATGATCAGTGCACCGATCAGACGGGTGGTCATACCCCAGGAGGTCTGATGTACATATTTTAAAGTATTGTCCTTGTCTGCGAACTGGATGCCGAAAGCCTTGGCGAAACCGTCGCCGAAGTTATGGCTGGTACCGGACTGCAGTGCCTTGCCGTCATGCATCAGTGCTTCTACCGTATAGGTTGCAATTGCACCTGCGAATTTCTCCTTCTCGGTCTTCTGTCCCTTGATCGCGGGGATAGCCAGAACCTCCTCCAGGAACTTCGCATATACATTCAGCATCTGCAGTGTTCTCTCCTGAGATTCTTCTGCGGTAGCATGCGCGGTATGTCCTTCCTGCCACAGGAACTCTCGGGAACGCAGGAAAGGTCTGGTCTCCTTCTCCCAACGTACCACGGAGCACCACTGATTGTATACCTTAGGCAGGTCTCTGTAGGAATGGATGTCATTCTTATAGAAATCACAGAACAGGGTCTCTGAAGTAGGTCTGACACAGAGTCTCTCCGGAAGCTCGTTTAATCCTCCCTGGGTAACCCATGCTACTTCGGGTGCGAAACCTTCTACATGATCCTTCTCCTTGTCCAACAGGGACTCAGGAATGAACATGGGAAGGTATACATTCTGTACTCCTACTGCTTTGAATCGTGCATCCAGCTCCTTCTGGATCAGCTCCCAGATCGCATAGCCCGCGGGCTTGATCACCATACATCCTTTTACGCTAGTGTAATCACACAGCTCTGCTTTCTTCACTACATCGGTATACCACTGGGCGAAATCTTCTTCCATGGAAGTGATCGCTTCTACCATTTTCTTGTCTGCCATTTTCTCTCTCCTTTTCTTTTTCTGAAAATAAACTGCTCATACGATCTACGGAAACGAAAAACGCCGGGTCATCGCTCCCGAAAAAGGGACCGATCACTCGGCGGTACCACCCTGATTGATACAAATACGTATCCTGCTCTGTCACCGTTAACGCCGGTTCTACGCTGTGCTTCGCCGCTTCCAGGTACATTGCGTCTCGCACAGGACTCCAAGGGAGGTTTCCGATCCTCTGTCATAAGGGGTTCCCAGCCACACGTCACCGTGTCCTTCCCCTCTCTCTGGGATGCTTTCCGATCGTACTGATCCTTTTCATCGTCATTGTCGTATGCAAGTAATTGTAGTGCATTCTTCCGGGATTTGTCAAGGTTCTTTCCCTATTCCAGTCCTAATTTTTCCCGGATGCTGTCCGCTGCAATGTTCCAGTCGCCCATTTCTTCGTATGCGGCATCCATTTTCTCCTTTTCTCTGGCAGCATGTTCGGTATCTCCAGTCTGAAGAAATGCCTTATACATGGATGCCGCCTCAAAATATCTTGCCACACCATAGCATTCCTTTTTCGTTCCGGACAGCAAGCCGCCGTACACCATGTCCTCGTGATAATTTACTAACAGGTAGGCATAATTTTCACTTTGCACATTATTCTCCATCCAGTTGGTCTTCGCAGGACGGGAAAAGGCGTCGTTTAATTGCCGGAACATATGAATGGTTCCCCAAAACAATACCAGACACAGGGCTATGATCACCAGATTCATCACAAGCAGCGCGCCTCTCTGCTTCTGTACCTGTTTCAGCTTACTCTTCAGATTTACCATAACCCATCACCTCACCTTTTTCTTCCAAAAATAAGATTTTTTGTGCATTTGACATCGTACCAAAATTCTCTGCCTCTTCCGGTGTCATGTCAAAATAGGTCTGCAGCAGTGCCTTCACATTCTCTTCCATCCGGAGAATGGCTTCCTTCTGCTCCTCCGGCAGTTCCCGATATTGTTTTGCCCTATAATCATTATCTACAGGATGCAGAATCCTTTCCAGCTGTTCGTAATAATCCGAAATATCTTCATACAGGCCGGGAAGTATGGATACATTGCCGGAGTTGATAGTAACTGCCTTCATCAGACTTTCATAAAAGTAACGATACGCTCCGCTGGCTTCCATGAGCAGCTGATATTTTTCATAACTATTATTACTGCTATAAGGCCGGATGTAATGCCTGTCGCAAAAAGCTGATAAGCCTATGTAATCCTCATCTTCCAGATATTGTTCCATCTGTTTCATATAGCTGCCCTGCCGGATCCCTGCATCGAACTGCAGCAAGCCTCTGTGGATGCTCCAACTACGGGCAGATACTACAAACACCACCACACACAGGATCACCAGCACAGTGATGATTATCATATGTGACATGATCTCCGTATTTTTCTCCGTCACTTCATAGACATCGCTTTTGGTATCCTCAAAGTTGCTCTTGTAATGCTCCATGTCCTTGACATGCTGTGCGGCTTCTTCATTCGGTCTTCCGCAATGCGGACAATATGCCTGCTCCAGTGTCAGGTTACCCCCACAATATTTACATTTCATCATTGCTTTTATGATCCTTTCCTATTCGTTATGCTTCGTAATGTATTCTTTGCAATCCTCATATCTGGGATAACCGTAATTATTTCGCAGACTATCCTCGAATTTTTTCTCTTCTTCTGCGGTAAACGTATAACGGTCTGCCAGACTGTTCAGGGTTGCTTCCACATAAGGACGGATATACTCTTTGTCTTCCTCCGACATTCCTCTACTGTATTCCAGTCCCCGCAGGATCCAGTAATCATCTAAAAGCTGTGTCTCCTGATAATCGCGAAGTGTCTCTCCACTCTGTTCCAGCGCCAGATATTCTCTCGCATTTCGGCAGCTCATGAGCCTCGTGAAAATACCGCTATGCTCCCATCTGGCGATCGTTCTGTCCTCTATGACAGCCTGTTCATAAAATTCTGTCAGTCCTTCGAAGTCCTGCTCCCGGTATAACCGGTCCAGAACCGGGAAGTTTTCTTTTTCCCACAGATAATCCGCTCTGGCATCCCTGGGTTCTATATACTGTGCCCGGAACACAATTACCGCAAGAATCGCTGCCAACGCTGCCAATATGATCAGAAGCTTAATCACAAATTTCTGTTTCTTTTTCAGTTTTTTCTTCAGTTCCTTCTCCGGTACCTGCTCTAACTGCTGCATATCCTGCCGCATGCTTTCCAGCTTCCCCAGATATTCCGCTTCGGCGCCCTTGTAATTCAAGCTTCCGCAATAGGGACACTTTGGAAGGGTATCCTCGAATTCCGCTCCGCAGGAACTACAAATGATCTTTTTTACTTCCGTATCTGCCATGATAGGATTCTCTCCTTGATCCGGGCTGATTGCCCTACTACTCATGTTCTTTATTTCTCGCAACATGTAAATTTATTTTATCATACAACACTAAAAAGCATCTTGCAATCCAGGAAACACTTTTTTACATACCTTGAGGTTTTTGTCGCTTTCCTGTAAAATAGACTCAGTTGGAGGACTTTCCTGCAGTTCATCTTCTGCAGGCTGCTGAAAGGAATGTATTTTGATATGTACGAGAACAGTTTTCTGGATCCGGCCTATATTACGCCGGAAGAACAACAGATCTTAGACGGCGACATTGCCGTTCAGAAGAATCTCTACACCAGCAAACAGGATTTTGTGGTGGAGAGCAATAAATTTTTAGAGCATTCCGAAGATGACATTACTTTACGCCGTCACACCCGCTTTGTGGATTTCCCGAAGCATAAGCATGACTATGTGGAGATTTTCTATTGTCTCTCCGGTTCCGTCACTCATGTCATAAATGAGGAAGAGATCCGCCTCCGCCCCGGAGAACTGTTATTCATGAACCAGCATATCGAACACGCCGTTATAGCGTGTGGGCAGGAAGATCTGGGTATTAATATCATCATCCGCCCGGCGTATTTTCAGAATATCCTCACATTGATCAATAAGAACAATATTCTGGCGGATTTTATTATCAACGCTTTAGAAGGTGACAGCTGTGTCGGACAGTATCTGTACTTCACGGTCTCCGACAATCCCTGTATCCAGAATCTGATTCATAATGCCGTATTTCTATTATTGCAGCAGCCTCAGAACTGGCATAAGCTCTCGGAGCATACTTTCGCTCTTCTGTTCATGCACATATTAAGCAATGCAGAAAATATTTTATTAGACCAAAAGGATGAGCAGAGCAATGTCCTGATGGTGGTAGTACGCAGGTACCTGGCAGAGCATTACGACACCGGAACGCTTCATGAGCTGGCGGCACAGATTGGGTATACTCCATCCTCCCTGAGCCGTATGATCAAAAAATATTCCAGTACCACCTTCAAGGAAATACAGACAAAGCAGCGCATGCGGGTCGCTATGAATCAGCTCTCCCACACGGCGCTGCCGGTGTCTGAGATTGCCCTGTCCGTGGGCTATGAGAATCAGAACTTTTTCTACAAACAGTTCAAAAAAATGTATGATATGACGCCTAACGAAGCGCGTTTAAAATCTCGCCAATAGCATCAAGTATTTTATATATATAACGATTCGAGAATCCTTTGTGTATCTCTCGGATCGTTATTTTTCGTATAAAAACTCTTCGGGAAGGGTCACGCCGAAGTCCTTTGCCAGATGGCGGAAATCATCGGGAGTGATGGTCTGTCTCTTGCTCTGCTGCATGGACAGCATCTTCACCAGGATCTCTGCGGACTTTTCTACTGTATGCATCAGTCCGAAGGTCAGGTCGAAATCTTTTCCTGCAGCGAAGGTTCCGTGATGTGCCCAGATCGCCAGATCGTATTTCTTCATCAGCTCGGAGGTAGCCACAGCGATCTCTCTGCCGCCCGGTACCATCCAGGGCACTACGCCCACGCCATCCGGGAATACTACGGGACACTCGGTTGCCATCTCCCACAGCTCTCTGGTGAATACCTTATCCTCCAGAGGCAGGACGAAGGTCAGTGCGATAATATTAGTGGTATGTGCATGATATACCACACGATAATCCGGATCCTGTAACTTCTTCACTTCCAGATTCATCAGGTGGCTGGGAAGCTCAGAGGTCGGTCTGCCGCCGTTTACCAGTCCCCATACGATACGGTAATTCTCACCCTTGTCATCCAGCTCGATCATGCAGATGGAATCTTCCGGCTTGATGCTGACATTGCGGAAATATTTGCCGCTGCCGGTCACCAGGAAATACTCTCCTGCCAGTGCGGGTACGGTGGTGCCGATGGGCTGGAACTCCTTCGGCTCGAAGTTCTCCTTTACCAGCTCTACCTCTTCCGGCTTCACACGGTAGGACAGGTTACCTCCGTTACGCTCGTGCCATCCCTGCTGCCATCCATCATCTGCCATTCTGATAAATCCCTGTACAAATTCTGCATCTAAAAATTTCATGATAATACCTAACCTTTCCATTGCCTGTGAACTCCCGCCCACAGGCATAATTTTTCAAACTGTAGCTATTCAGCACCCCATTCGCAAAATCGTTTTTTCAGAGCCCGCTTTTTGCTCCTGTGGTTACTGCGCCATATTTACACAAGTTCCCTTACCGTGTGATCACATCTACCGGTACGTTCAGTATTTTAGCAACCTTTAAAATCGTATCAATATGCCTTCCGGCTGCCGCTGCCATATGATGGGTAGGGCCTGCCTCACTCCAGCGGTTCACGAACTCTCTGCAGGGGATTGAGAACTTGGTACGCATATTGGTGTCGCCGAAGGTGAAGATCGGTCCGGGCTGGTTCTCGCCCTCTGCCACTACAAACTTAAAGTTGCCGTCCTTATCCTGTGTGATAGCCAGGTACGTTACAGGGCCTACCGGAGGATAGAACTGTGTCAGATAGCCGCCGCCTACTTTGCCGTGAAATACCTTTACGATCTTCATGGTAGGCTTATGTGCCAGCGAGATGTCCGCATCGCCGGATCCCGAATGGCCGATGATACAGATGTCTTCGTTGAAATCAATGGAATACATCTCGGACAACTGTCCCATGCCGGAAATGGTCTTCAGAATGGACATTGCCATGGCGACCTTCATGTCACCTTCTACCGCACATGCAGTACCCTGCTTGATCAGCATGGAAAATGCGGGGATCAGCATGGAATCCAGTTTGCCGGCTACACCCTGTGCCTTACCTGCATAGTGGGAAGCGATCATGCTCAGATCTTCATCCTTTGCCCACTGTTCAAATGCCAGAACATGCTTTGCCATATCCAGAATATCTTCATCCTCTGCGGTAGCGCCGCCTTCTACTTCGAAGGTATCGATGATATCCTGTGCCTTTGCCTTGATAGCTTCGGTATCGGTAATATCATCCGCGATAGCCCACATGTCTTCCCAGTCGAACTGTTTGGTATACAGACCCATGCGGTTGTACAGGTTGGTCTCGTCGATATAGAGATCCATCATACCGGGATAGGGACGTCCGATCTGGGCAATGTTGGTCTGACGGAAACGTCTGCGGACCTGTGCAGCCTTACACCAATCGGCGATCTGTGCTGCCACCTCGGGGTCACCGCCTTCTACGACACCGGTGATCACGGCATGTCTCTTGCCTGCACGCTCTAAGTCAGCTACCGCCTCACCTACGGCACCGCAGGCATACAGATCACCCAGCCAGATGGGAATGTCGGTGTTCGCATAGTCCGGAGCCAGCTTCTTCTGCACATTGATACATACCACGGGAACATCCAGATCACGGATGGCAGGAAGTACGTTATAGGAAGTCGCATAGGTCAGCAGCTGTAAAAATACCAGATCCACATCCGCTGCACGGAACTTATCACCGGCTGCCATGGCCTGTTCCTTGGTGGTCACCATGCCGCCGTCAATGATCTCTACGGTATTGGGAATTGTCTTCTTAAAATCCTCATACTGTGCCTCGAAATTGGGCACCAGCTGGGGGAACTGGGGCAAATATGCTCCTAAAGCGATGGAAAATACACCGATCTTTGCCTTTGTGTTTACTAACATTTATGATTTCCTCCTTTTTCTCCGCCTTCCCAATCAATATGGGAAGCAAATAATTCTCGTTTGCAAGAATATATTTTCAATCTGCCGGAACATACGTCTTAATCTCAAAAGAATCTCTCACATACTGTCTGGCACCTTTTAAGTCTGCCAGATCTCCGGCATGAATCATCTGTGCCAAGAGGTTACCGATAGCTGTTGCCTCACCGGGACCTGCATATACGGTTTTGCCCGTGGCATCCGCGGTCAGCTGATTCAGATATGCGGCATTAGAACCGCCGCCGATGATGTGGATGCTGTCGTAGGTCCTGCCTGCGATCTTCTCCAGACTGCTTACCGTCTCTCCGTAAGACTGCGCCAGGCTGCGGTACACCACAGAGGCAAGCTCTCCCACGGACTCCGGTACCGGCTGTCCCGTCTTCTGACAGTACTTCTTTATAGCTTCCACCATATTGTCCGGCGAGAGGAAGCTTGGATCGTTCACATCCACTCTGGAAGGAAAATTCTTGCTTTCCTCTGCCATATCGCACAGCTGCGCAAAAGAGTAAGCGTCCTTATACTCATGTCTTACGGACTGGATCATCCACAAACCCATAATATTTTTCAGGAAGCGGAACCGGTGGTCGTAACCGCCCTCATTGGTAAAGTTGGCTGCTGCCGCATCCTTGTTGATAATAGGTTTTAACGACTCAATTCCCATCAGGGACCAGGTTCCCGAACTGATGTAGATGCCGTCCCCTGACGCCTGTGGTACTGCCATTACCGCCGATGCCGTGTCATGGCTTCCGCACAATACCACTTCCAGATTGAAACCAACTTCCTTCTGGATCTCGGGCAGGAGCTGACCCACTTTTGTCCCGGGCATCTGCAGAGGCAGGAAAATGTCCTCCGGGTAGCCCAGCTTCTGAATGAGTTCCTTATCCCACTGGAAAGTCGCAGGATCTACCAGCTGTGTGGTGGAACCGTTGGTATATTCCGATAATTTATTGCCTGTCAGACGGAATCCAAAATAATCCGGCAGCATGAGAAGCGTCTTCGCCCGCTGTAACAGTTCCGGCGTCTGCTGTTTTACTGCCATCAGCTGATATACAGTATTGAAGATCTGCTTCTGGATACCGGTTCTTGCATACAGCTCTGTCTCCTGCAGAATCTTCGCAGTTTCTGCGTCCATACCGTCCGTACGATGATCACGATAACCGTAAGTCTCTCCCAGGATGCGATCCTGTGCGTCCAGCAGCACATAATCCACTGCCCAGGTGTCGATCGCCATACTCACCGGGATTTTGCCCAGCTCTTTACATTTTCTCATTCCGGTGACAATCTCACCGAACAGCCGGTCCAAATTCCACAGAAGCTTTCCGTCCTTATGATCCATGCCGTTCTCGAAACGGTAGATCTCTTCTAACTCTATTTTTCCGTTCTCTAAATGCCCCAGAATATGTCGTCCGCTGGAAGCGCCGATATCCACAGCCAGATAATATTTTCCCATAAGCTATCCACAGCCTCCCTTATCTGAAACTGAATACCTGTGTTAAAAGTGGCTGTGCTCCTGTGACAGGATCCTTCTCCATGATCAGAATGTCCTTCATATATTCATCCCATTTTTTCACCACGTTGCTCTCCGCCTGTACTTTTGCAGCGTACTCTACGCCTTTTTCACATTCATAGTATCCGAACAGTTCCTCGCCCTGCATCCAGATGGAGTAATTCACGATTCCCGCATCTGCCAGGACTTCCTTCATCTCCGGCCAGATATTGTCATGTCTTTTCTTATATTCCTCCTGCATTCCCGGTACAATTTTTCCCCGCCATGCGTATTTTTCCATAGTCGCCACCTTACCTTTCTTCGTATTTCAAGCGTTTCCTATGCGCAGATGGACAGACCGCCCATTTCCGCTGATTCTGTATTTATTGTAGCCTGTGGATTCCGGTATCGAAATGACATTATTTGCTCCGGGCACTGTCCGATTTTGCCCGAATGAAAATGGCGCCGTTCATTCTGTTGTGCACAAGATACAGGAATTATGTTATGATGAGTAATCATAGAGAAAGAGAGTTTTTCATGGAACGAACACTGATTTATACTGCTGATAATTCCATAGTCTCCATGCCGGTCAGCTATTTTCTGAAGCAGAAGGGCTTCTCCTCACAGAATCTGGTGCAGTTAAAAAAAGACCCCTCCGCTGTACTGGCAAACGGGATCCCCTGCTTTATGAATCATATACTGCAGCCCGGCGATACCCTGACACTGCATATCCGGGAAGATCACTCTTCGGAAAAGATTCCCCCGGTAAATCTGCCGTTAAATATTGTCTACGAGGATGCGGATCTTATGGTGATCAACAAGCCTGCGGGAATGCCGATCCACCCTTCCATGAACAATTATTACAATTCCCTGGCGAATGCCCTCGCGTACTATTTTGAACAGCAGAACTGTCCTTTCGTCTTCCGCTGCATCAACCGCCTGGACCGGGATACTTCCGGACTGACCATCGTGGCGAAGCATTATGTCAGCGCCGGTATACTGTCTGCCATGATTGCCAATAAAGCGACTTCCGGCATCACGAGGGAATATCTTGCCATTGCAAAAGGCTCGGTACGCCCCTTAGAGGGAACCATCACCGCACCCTTAGGGCGCAAGGAAGGCTCGATCATCGAGCGGACGGTGGATTTTGAAAACGGCGAATCTGCGGTTACGCATTACAGAGTACTGGACGAAAAAAATGGGCACAGCCTGGTCTCTCTCATCTTAGAGACCGGCCGTACCCATCAGATACGGATTCATATGAAATACCTGGGCTATCCCTTGATCGGAGATTATCTGTACAACCCGGATATGGAACAGATACAACGGCAGGCGTTACATGCATGGAAGCTGTCCTTTGTCCATCCCATCACCGGGGAAAAAATGCAGTTCACAGCACCTCTGCCGGAGGATATGGCAGCGGTATTATACCCGTAGTTTTTTCAACGCTTTTTCCCGGATCAGACATTCGCTATGCTCTTCCAAGTATCGTAGCTTCTGCTCATCTGCGGCATATAAGGCTGCGAACTCCATGGCCTGGATACATGCTCTGCTGTAACGTTCATAGGAAGCGCCGCCTTTTCGTACATAAGCATAACAGGTACCATCTTCCATTCGATACAGAGTACTGTCGATGCGTAAGTTTGTAGGCAATACTGCTGCATATTCAATGACTCTGCCGATATTACGGAACGCAAAAATTGCAAACTGAGGTTTCTGTGCCTCCGCTGCCTTTTTATTCTTTTTGCCGGATTCTCCGGCGTTTTCTCCTGCCTGCGCTTTTTTCTCCGCCGCACCGATCTCTGCCTTTTTCTCCTCGAAGACTCGCTTCATCTCCTGCAAAGCCTGCAACAGCTGTGCACCGCTCTTATTCTCCAGCGGCTCTTTCTCGGAAAGTACCAGTACCAGTCCCTCATCCGGCAGCATCATGATCTGCAGGTCAAATGCATACTTCGGCGGCTTGTAGCCCACCTCTTCCTCTGCCTGCTCGATGATCTCCTGTACTACTTCTTTGGCTTTGTCACTGCGAGTCACAAAATCTTTATAATCAATATCGTACTCTTCCAGCTCTTCGTTGGACAGGAAGCACTTTACGGTTTTGTCATCAATTCTTTCTATTTTCATAGCTATCACCTCTTACTGTTATATGTATGATAGCATAAAAATGTTGTGATTTCCACTGTGCGAATTATGAAAACACTATAAAGTCATTCTGACAACTAGCTTTTGTGAAGCTTATGAACCAGAAGGTTACACTATGCATAAAATTTTCAAAACTTATTTAAAACTTTAAATGACTTCCGCATCCACTCTAGTGACGATTTTCTGTGTCCCCTTATGGATGTGGTATTTCACCGAAGGGATCTTGGTCTTGGTGTAGAGCAGGTTCGTGTTGGGGTCAGCGGTGATCATATAGCCCACGGGCGGCTTATCTGCCACTTCATTGACCTGCACATTTTCGTCTACTACCGCGCTGACCGTACAGTTGCAGAATTCATTACTTGCCTGGGCGGATACGCCGTCCACTTTTTCCGCGAAGCCGATCTCTCTGAAATCCCCTCTGCTGACTGCAAATCCGCAGTCATATGCCACACAGTCGATCTCACTGGTAATTTTATGTACTCTGGTATGTCCCTCTGCATCCGGAGTGATCGTGGTCTCTACCGTGATACCCGGATAGGGGCTCCTATCTACTGGAGGAGGAATTCAATGCTGTCAGCCCCTTTGTGCTGACCTGCATTGAGGATAACCTGAAACGCAGAATTCTGTTGCCGTATCTGACCGCACATTTCTGGTGGATGGGACATGACGATGAGCCTATGTGCAACTGGACCGTATGGTGCACGCAGAATGTGCTGCTGACCACGTTCATGATGCCCTGGAGTGAAGAGATGTCCTCCAAGCTGGCCGCTCCGGTGCGTGCCTTTACCGGGGATGCTCCGCTGTTCCTGCCGGAAAATACGTCCGACACAGTTGTCGTATTACAGGCGATTCTACATAAAGCTGCTGAAAGCTGTGATTATTTTCTCAAGGATTACGGCAACGACGGTTGCTGTGAGGAGGGTGCCCAGTATTACCGCCATGCAGGGCTGTGCCTCTACGGTGCCATGACAGTGCTTAACACCGTTACGGGCGGACATTTTGCCTCACTGTTTCAGTGGGATAAAGTAAAAAATATTGCGGCATATATTTTAAATGTTCACGTAGATGATAAATACTATTTTAACTTTGCCGACTGCTCTCCCATCGCCGGTCGCGCCGGAGTACGGGAATATCTCTTCGGCAAAGCTACCGGGCAGGAGGATCTGTGCCTATTCGCTGCGAAAGATTTCCAAGCGGGTCAGGGGCAGCTGATTACCGATGAAGTCAACGGCGGAAATCTGTTCTATCGAATGCAGACCATCTTCCACTACAATGAACTGATGCGGCAGGATACGTCGCAGCCGCTGTCCCATCGGGATGTCTATTACCCCAGTGTCGGACTGTTCCTCGTTCATTCCGCTACAATGGACCTGGCGGTTAAAGCCGGTGACAACGCCGACAGCCACAATCACAACGACACAGGAAGCGTCACATTATACAAAAATGGGCACCCTATCCTCGTAGATATCGGTGTGGAAACCTATACGCAGAAGACCTTCTCCCCCAGGCGCTACGAAATCTGGACCATGCAGTCCGGCTACCATAATCTGCCTGCGATCTGCGGTACAGATCAGAAAGATGGTGAAGAGTATCGTGCAGAAAATGTCGTCACAGAGTTGACCGGGACAGAACCTTCTATCTCCATGGAACTGGCTGCTGCCTATCCCGATGCAGGAGCCATTGTACCGGGTCTAACCTATAGCCGCAAGGTGACATTAAAAAAGCCTTCCAACACTGTCGTATTGGAAGACCATACAAATGCACAAGATGTTATTCTTAATTTTATTACTTATGAAAAACCTGTTTTTCTTTCTGACGGTAAACTCTCCATCGGAGAAGCATCTGCCTCCTTCGAAGGGGCTGATCTGCTTGCCATAGAAACTTTACCGATCACGGACGCACGCCTGAAAACGGCATGGGATCATGATCTGTACCGGATTCGGCTGAAGATGTCGGGTACAGATTTTCAACTTACCGTAAAATAACAGAAGCTGACTTCGAGAACCTCCGATTGGCTGCCTATCGGAGGTTTCTCTGTCTTATTGATTGGTATTATTCTGATAAATGCTTGTTTTTCCATTCTATTGAATTATTGAAGTGCACTCAGATCAATTGAGTAAATATATTCTTCTATTTTCTCTTTTTCCAGAAAACCGATCATGTAAATCGGCAGATATGTGATTTTCTCTTGCGTACTGATATTCTCGTTGCAGAATACAAACGCCTGCGGAATTGCATATCTTTCCTCTTTCAATACATTATCCAATGCATTATGCCTTGTATATGCTTTTCCAGACTTTATCTCCAGTGGGAGCACATTTCCCTGATATTCTATGACAAAATCCAGTTCTCCCTGCTTTTTACTGTTAAAATAATACAGCTCAAATCCGTGCGCCTTTAATTCCTGTGCCGCAACATTTTCATAGATGGCACCAAAATTGATATCTTTTTCTCTGCTCAATATCTTAAGCTGCAATCCATCCACATACATGGATGCCAGTAATCCGACATCTGATAGGAACAATTTAAACAGGTTCGTTGATTTCGACAGAAGTAACGGTAACTCCGGCTCCTGCACACAATATACGGGGAGCGCAACCCCTGCCTCTTTCAGCCAGATGAAGCTGTTTTCATATCGGGAGAACCGGAAATTTTCATTGAGATCCTTCATGATGAACCGCTTATTTTTGTTATTCAGCTCACTGGGAATCAAACTAAATATCTCATCCAGATACAGCTTATTATCTTTATCATATTTTGCAATGTCCTTGTAATACAGCTGTACAATACCTTGCTGGATCCGCAGCACTTCTTTTAGATTATTGGTTCGTATATAAGCATCTACCACAGCCGGCATTCCGCCCACGATCAGATATAACCGGAACAGTTCCATCATTTTCTCATGGATCAGTTCATCCACTGGCTGCTTTTTTTCAAAACACTCCTTCAGCTTATCCATGACTGTCTGTGACACCCTGTTTGCCTCACAAAATTCCCGAAAATCTAATGGATACATTTCCAGAATAGATAAATAACCCACCGGTACCGAACGGATATCTTTTAATTCCACGCCAAGCAGCGACCCGCTCAGTATATAACGATATTGCCCGTCTTCCACCAGGAACTTTATTGCCGTTACAATCTCCGGGCATTCCTGCACTTCATCGAAAAAGATCAGAGTCTCTCCAGGAATCATCGGTACATCCGTCAATGCAGAAAGCCGCAGCAAAATATCCTTACTGCCCGTAATATTTTCAGGTAGTGAGCACTAATTCATTGACTTTACGCAAGCCATATGCTAATGTTTCTGTAAAGAAATTCTTATGACCATTCGGTCATTTTTCCCATTTATTTTTTACTAATATTTTTTGCATTTGACAATATGGAATATATTCCATATACTAAGGAGGTAACATGACTTCATTTGAAATTGTTTTTTACAAAACATCAAATAATATTTGCCCGGTAAAAGTTTTTTTATTAGACACAGATATTAAAATGAGAGCAAAAATTTCTTCTCTCATGGAAATTCTCGAAGAATATGGAAATTTCCTACGGGAACCATACAGTAAATACTTACGTGACGGTATTTTTGAATTAAGATGTCAGTCCGGCAATAATATTTCACGTATTTTATATTTTTTCTATTGTGACAATAAAATCATAATGACCAACGGATTCATAAAAAAGACAAACAAGACACCTAAAAAAGAAATCGAATTGGCAAAATTAAGAAAAGCCGACTATATAGAAAGGATGATGAATAAATGAGTGATTTATCTGCATTTCTCAATGAACAAATGAACAATCCGGAATTTGCGCAGGAATATAATGCTGTTCAGCCGGAAATGGATGCTATCCGTTCTATGATCAAAGCACGAAAATCTCAGAATCTCACGCAAAAACAATTAGCTGAACTCGTCGGCATTGATCAGGGTGATATCAGTAAATTGGAAAATGGGCTGCGGAACCCTACCATTCAACTGCTAAAGCGAATTGCCGACAGCATGAATATGACCTTAAAAATTGAATTTATCCCTAAGCCGCAGAACAATAAAAAAAAGATATAATGATGGTACAACCTCTTTCGTTGTGATATGATGGAACAAGACAATGTTCGACATTTTTCCACGAAAGAGGTGCCCTTATGACAATATCCTGGTTATCCCTGTTCTGGCTGTTTTTCTTTTATTCGTTTATCGGCTGGTGTATTGAAGTATGCTCTGCCGCGGTGCAGCATCGGAAATTCGTCAACCGAGGATTCGTAGCGGGTCCCCTATGCCCGATCTACGGTTTCGGTGCCATGCTGTTCGAGATCTTCCTGCCGGAGCTGACGGAATATCCGTTCTTCCTGTTCCTGGGCGGCTTTGTACTGTCCTCTCTTTTGGAATATTCCACAGGAATGTTTTTTGAAAAAGTCTATAAGAAAAAGCTATGGGATTATTCACGCTTCCGCTATAATGTGGGCGGTTATATCTGCCTGCCCTTTTCCCTGCTGTGGGGCGCATTAAGCGTTGTGACCGTGATGTTCGCGGATCCGCTGCTGTGCGGGCTGTTTGACCGCATTCCGCATCTTCTCTCCGTAATACTTCTGTTAGTCCTCGGAGGGCTGCTCCTGTTAGACACCATCGGTTCCGCCCTGTCAACGATAAGCTTACAGCTACAGGCGAAGCACCGGGCGGACTATGCATTAGAAAAGCAGACCGCCCGGCTGGATCAGATCACCGAAGGATTAGGACAGACTTCCCGTTTCCTGGAAAATGCTCTGACCAGGCATATGCAAAAGCGTCTGCAGAAGTCTTATCCTTCCATCAGTCTGGATGCCCTGGTAAAAGCAAGAGCTGAACGCAAAAAATCCACTATTTTTGCCGAGGGCTGCTGCTTTTATAAATTGTTTTCCCTCTTTTTCATCGGTGCCTTTTTAGGTGATATCACAGAGACGATCTTCTGCCGTATCACAGCCGGTGTCTGGATGAGCCGCAGCAGTGTGATCTACGGGCCCTTCAGTATCGTATGGGGACTGGGTTGTGCCTTTCTGACTCTGCTGCTCTATCGCTACCGGAATAAAAGTGACGGTTCCATTTTCCTGGCAGGAACATTGCTTGGTGGTGCCTATGAATATATCTGCAGTGTCTTCACGGAAATGGTCTTTGGCACGATTTTCTGGGATTACAGCGGATTCGCCTTTAACTTAGGCGGTCGTATCAACCTGTTGTACTGCTTCTTCTGGGGCATTGCCGCTGTGGTATGGCTGAAGTTCATCTATCCGAAGCTGTCCGGCTGGATCGAGAAGATTCCGAAAAAAACGGGTACGATCATTTGTAATGTTTTAATTGTATTTATGATTGCCAACATGCTGGTTTCCGCACTGGCACTTGCCAGATACACCGAACGTAACGATGCCTCCTATTCTGTGGAAACCACAGAGCTTAACGGATTGCAGCGTTTTCTGGACGACCATTATCCCGACGCACGAATGGAACGCATCTATCCGAATGCGAAAATGGTGGATTAATTTGGATTTATTAACGATGGGAGACTGACCGAACCATGCAGATTGATGACTTGACCGCAGGGTTATCCCTTAGCTTTATCATTCATCTGAATAACGAAGAGCTTCAATTTGAATCCCGCATTTTGGAAGTCTATTCCCGCAGACATACACTGTTGGCTGAGGGTGTGTTTACTGATGATAAAATCATCTCTTTCCGGGGAAAAGGACTGCTCGTCGATCTGCTGGTCACTCTCCCAGACGATAAGCCTCAGCTGTTCAAAAACGTCACCACCAACGTAGTGAAACGCGCTGACGGAACTCTCTGTTACAATGTCTTCAGCATCGCCGGAAGCAAAACTTACAACCGCAGGCAGAGCTACCGCTGTTACATTGGCATCGAAACTGCGATTCAATGCGGTCTGAACCGTTCTGCGCACGATGTTATTATCAAGGATATCAGCTACAACGGATTCGCCGTAGTCAGCAGGGAAGACCTGGAACTGGGTGTCAACCAGACCGTGCACGCTGTCCTGAATGATCATCTGGAGGAGACTGCGGAGAACTTTAATTTCCATCTGTATGGACTGGTTGCACGTGTGCAGGAATTAGAGAACGGACTGTTTCTCTACGGCTGTCGGCTCAGCAATCCGGTTCCCGGGCTGGAACAATATATCGTAAAGAAAGAGCGGGTTATCTTACAAAAACGGCAATTAACCTGAACTTCTCTCTAACGCAAAAAACCGCTGCCCTTACGGGCAACGGTTTTTGTATTCAGAGATTATCCCTCAATGGCGATGTATTTATTGGTCTCCACTGCAGGTTTTGCTTCCTTCTTAGGAACATTCAGGGTCAGGATACCATGTTTGAACTCACCCTTGATATCCTCCTGAGTCAGGTTGTCACCAACATAGAAGCTACGCTGGCAGGAACCTGCATAACGTTCCTTGCGGATGTACTTGCCGGATTTCTTCTCCTGTTCATCCTCATCCAGACCCTTGGCAGCCTCGATGGTCAGATAACCATCCTCCAGAGATACCTTGATCTCATCTTTCTTGAAGCCGGGCAGATCAACGATCAGCTCATAGCCATCATCGGTCTCCTTAATATCGGTCTTCATTACGTTGTGTGCATGTCTGCCATACAGTTTCTTCTCTATCTGATTCTCTGCTCTGTTGTCAAAGAAAGGTACATCATCAAAAAAGTCATCAAATAAGTTCTCTCCAAAAATGCTAGGTAATAACATAAGTCATCTCTCCTTTTCTATTAAACATATGTCGGTGTCTTTCGATACCTCTTACCTTTTCCATCCTCCGGTAACCACCATCGGACTTCCGAACCGGTCCCGGATTTCTGATCTCGATCTTCTTTCAATCTCTTGATCTTTCTTCCTCTCCCTTGTTCTATTTGTACTATAGCACCTATATATAAGTATGTCAATTAAGGAAAAATTATATAATTATAAATTAAAAATAAACAGCAAAAAAAGACCGGAGCACTGTGATCCACAGTACTTCGGTCCTTACTCTCATAAATAATATGATTGATCTTACTTATCCTTTGCTGTGAAATATACGAAGAACACATCTCCCTTGGTATCATTGGAGAACTGCTCCAGATAAGAAATAGAGTAATCCTTGGAATCCTCGGGTACTTCAAATACCAGCAGACCGGTTCTCTCTTCGTTGACACTCAGATCATACTCTTCCGGCAGCTGATCATCGCTTACGGCATCACTATAATAGGTGATCGGTGCATCAAAAGCATCGTCATCGTCATCATCGCCCCACTGGATCTGGAAATCGGTATCATACATGGTAACCGTAGAACGATCTGTGTTCTTAACCGTTAATTCTGCCACCAGAAGCTTATTTCCCTCTGCAGGTGTATATCCTTCAAATTCCTTGCAGGTATACGCGCTGTTTACTGTGTAGTCGAAGAAATAAGTTCTCATTACATCTCCGATACGTCCCTCTGCATATCCGTCGTCATCTGCGGTCACCACATCACTGCCCTTGTTGGATGCTGCTCCTGCCAGGTTCTGAACAGCGCTGTCCACAGGACCACATGCTACCAGGCTGAAAGCCAGTACAGTTGCTACCATAATTCCTGCAAATTTCTTCATTTTTCTTTTCTCCCTCTCATAAATCCTAATTGCATGCGGTTATTCACATGCGAAGCCAGTATAACACACAAATCGACAGAATGCAACGCTTTATTGCACTACGATAGAGTAAACTTACTGTCAGTTGGAGAGTCGCAGAAGATTCCCTGCTATG